>ERZ779876.2799-NODE-2799-length-11773-cov-4.452125_pt1 | contig 11773 bp, 9 predicted proteins | sample MGYA00511068_ERZ779876 | MGnify/ENA primary metagenome ERZ779876 (study PRJEB29588, sample SAMEA1970858) | human gut metagenome | biome: human gut; feature: human-associated habitat; material: faeces | place: Denmark | collected 2008/2010 ...
GCACGAGTTCGCCCGGCATCGTGCCTTGCGGTATGTACATCAGCGCGTGAAAATGCAATCGCTTTTCGCCGTTTATTCCTTCCCATACGCCGTAATATTTCCAGCCGTTCCGCCTTACTTTGTTTTTCAGATATGCCCGCAATTTATTATAAAATCTTTCTGCCGTCAGTTTATCGTCCGAATACGTAAACGTTACAAAATAATTAAAGCCGTTTAAATTGCATTTTCTCATCGCCCGACGAATTCTGCTTTTTTCGTTCTGCCGTTTCCGTTCCAGATTCTGATCCACAAACGCCGCCGCGTATTTTCTGCCCGCGTGATAGGGTAACATTGCTTCTATCAATAATTCTCTACGTCTTTTCTTCGGCTCGTTTTGCCAGATTTCGTAAAACTTATCGAATACCGAACGCAACGGCATTTTTTCTTTTCTTACCGTTTCAGTCGGCAGTACGGCGATATTTTCGGTAGGCGGCTTCACGGAATTTTTCTTTCCCGTGGCGGTATTTGCTGCCGTTTGCTTTGCCTTTTCAAACGCCGATACGTCCGCTTCCACGATTTTATCGATATACGCGCGGCGCTTCCGTTTGGCATATCTTCGCGGCGGATCTGCCTGAAAAATATTATGACCGCCGTCGTTCGTCAGCTTGCCGTGCAAGATACGCCATTCTTGTTCTTCCTGTTTATTTTCCTGCATTTTTACCTCCCGATTCTTTGATTTTTCGCTATTATATCGTTTAAATACGAACGGTTTTGTCGTATTTAAAAATTTTTCTTTGAATTTTTCTCCCACTTATCAAACTACACGAAAATGAAAAACGTGGCGGTCGTTTCGATTATTTCACAAACTTTTTTCGTTGCATAAAGTTTTTCGGATTTTGAAATCTCCTCACTTTTCAGAGAATTTCAGCCAAATAGTAAAGTAATTTTGAGAGAAATATCACACAAATTTCATAATCTGTAAAAAAAGACAATAAAAAAGACGCACTATTCCATAACTTAAAAAGTTACTTCGTAGTGCGCCGCTGCTTGCCATTGTTCGACAAGAAATCTTCTCTCTGGGTTCGTCACCGTTGCGGACACTTTCCTATCCGCACATTCTGATTAACGAATAATTCTATGAAATTTTCTTACAAGCAGAAAAAATATTTGCTTGTGCATTTTTTATAACCGCCTTTTAGCCTTTTGAAACATTTTTTTCTTAATTTTTCATTTTTATTGAAGATTTTTTAATCTTGCAATTCTAATTCGTCAAGCAGATTTTTCATTTTTTCCCGATCTTCCTGCGTTATCTTATTGCTTTCCGAAAGCTCGTTGATCCCGTTTTTCAGCCGCGGACTAAACAAAATTTCAAACCACCGTTTCACTTCGAAAAACGGCAACAACCATTTATGTTTTTGTAAAGTCGGATAATAATTTTTCAACGTATCATACGGCAAAAATATACGCGACATCGCATACCCGAATTTTCCCCGTTTTTTAGATTGTCGCATTGCAAGCGAATTTTTCATCGAACCGTACACACCGCCGTCCAGCACATACATCTCGATTTTCTTCGTCAGCTCCGTATGCTCCGCACCGCAAAACCACACTTCGGCAAGCGCTTTCGTTTCAAGGTAAAATTTATAAATTCCGCCCCCGCGCAGTAATTCGATTAATTTTTCTTCGTCGTACGTAAATTCGCCGCTGTTTTCCAGCACCTGAAAATCGATAAACGGACGAATTCCGCAACCGCCGTGCTGAAAATGATATGAATTGTGCGCGGCAAGCTGAAACGCCAGAAACTCATTCGAAAATTCGTGTTCGTATTTCTTTCCCGCTTTCAAAGCGGCAAATTCCCACGCCCGCATAAGCACCGCGTCGATCCCGGAAATCGTTTCTTTCAGATGAAAATGCAATTCAAGGTGCACGCCGCTTTGCGAAAACATCGATATATCGTGATAATGCCTGCCTTCAAACGCATACCCGAGTTTTTCGCAAATCGCTTTTTTCGCCCGCTCCAAGTCCTCTTCGTGCACTAAAATATCTATATCGCAACTTGTTCTCATCCACGGCTCGGGATAATACTTGCGTATTACCGAACCTTTCAACGGAATAAACGGTATTTTCGCTTCTTCAAGCGTTTTACAGATTTGCTCCAGCTCGTAATTGATGTTTTCGTAGCGATACACCGCCGTAAAAATCTGCTCGTCGAACTTCGCTTTGATTTTTTCTATCGTCGCCCGCTCGTTTTCATCCAAATCGGCGGGCAAATTCTCGAAAACGCCGCTTTTATTCAGCGCGTCTCCCACCAGATGAGCCACGTCGTGCGCCTTCGAAAGCTTATATACTTCAATCAGAAACCGCGCGGAAATCTCAGGCAAAACAATTTTTTCTTTTTGTCCGCAAATCTCGTATTTTATACAATCTATCACCGTTTTCGTTACGTTTTTCATCGTTTTCCGCCATTACGCCGCCCGCGCCAAGCAACGCCCTACCAAGCCCAACCTCAATATTTCCGCCACACCATTTTATTCACTACGCCCGTATACGACTGTATAATTTTCACCACTTTCGTAGACACGTTTTCTTCCGTATAATCGGGTACAGGTATGCCGAACTCGCCGTTTTTGTTCAGTTCTATCGCAGTATCCACCGCTTGCAAAAGCCCTTTTTCGTCTATCCCCGCCAAGATAAAACACGCCTTATCCAAAGCCTCGGGGCGCTCCGTCGAAGTCCTGATACACACCGCGGGAAACGGCTTGCCTATGCTCGTAAAGAAACTGCTTTCTTCCGGCAACGTGCCGCTGTCCGATACCACCGCAAACGCGTTCATCTGCAATTTATTGTAATCGTGAAATCCGAGCGGCTCGTGCCGTATCACGCGCTTATCCAACGCAAAACCGCTCTGTTCAAGGCGTTTTCGCGATCTCGGGTGGCACGAATACAAAATCGGCATATCGTACTTTTCCGCCAATCGATTTATCGCCGTGAAAAGCGAAGTAAAGTTCTTTTCCGTATCGATATTCTCCTCGCGATGTGCCGAAAGCAAAATATACTTTTTCTCCTGCAAATTAAGGCGTTTTAAAATGTCCGATTTCTCGATCTCCGCTAAATTTTCATGCAACACTTCCGCCATGGGGCTGCCCGTTACGTACGTCCGTTCCTTCGGCAACCCGCATTCCGCCAAATACCGCCGCGCGTGTTCCGAATACGCCATATTCACGTCCGATATTATATCCACGATTCTGCGGTTCGTTTCTTCGGGCAGGCACTCGTCTTTGCACCGATTCCCCGCCTCCATATGAAAAATCGGAATATGCAACCGCTTCGCCGCTATCGCCGAAAGACACGAATTCGTATCGCCGAGTATCAAAAGCGCGTCGGGCCGAATCTCGTTCATCAGCTTGTACGAACAGTTGATGATATTCCCCACCGTCGCGCCGAGATCGTCCCCCACCGCGTCCATATACACTTCGGGATCGGCGAGCTTTAAATCTTTAAAGAACACGCCGTTTAAATTATAATCGTAGTTCTGCCCCGTGTGCGCCAGAATGCAATCGAAATATTTGCGGCATTTCGTAATCACCGCCGCAAGCCGAATAATTTCGGGGCGCGTGCCTACGATGATCAGAAGTTTCAGCCTGCCGTCATTTCTGAATTTTACGTTCGTATAATCCGTTCTGATTTCCATTTTATTTCTCCACCTTTTCGTAGTACGTATCGGGGCGCGCGTGGTTAAATGCCTCGTTCGCCCACATTACCGTTACCAAATCTTCCGTATCGCTCAGATTGATAATGTTATGCGTGTATCCGGGAAGCATATGCACCGCCTCGATTTTTTCGCCGCTCACTTCGAATTTCAGCACTTCGTCCGTACCGATTTTCCGCTCTTCTATCAGCGCCCGACCCGAAACCACTATGAAAAATTCCCATTTCGTGTTGTGCCAATGCTCGCCCTTCGTTACGCCCGGTTTTGAAATATTCACCGAAATCTGACCGCATTTTTCCGTCTTTAAAAGCTCGGTAAAACTGCCGCGCGCGTCCGCGTTCATCTTCAAAGGAAACGCGATTTTTTCCTTCGGCAAATACGATAAATACGTGGAATACAACTTCTTCGCAAACGAATTTTCCGGCATTTCAGGCACAACGAGCGTTTTTGACTGCGCCCCGAACGTTTCAAGTAAGTCGACAATTTCGCCAAGCGTTACTTTATGCGTTATCGGCGCGGCGCAATATTTCCCACTTTCGGAGAGCACCGTTTTCACGCCGTCAAACTCCGCGCGGTGTTCCTTGCCCTCTAACGCGTCGCACATTTCAAAAATCAAATCGTCGATATACAAAAGTTCCAGCTCGGTCGCACGGTCGTTTACGGTAATAGGCAAATCGTTTGCCGTGTTATGGCAAAAAGTCGCCACCGCGCTGTTATAGTTCGGTCTGCACCATTTGCCGAAAAGGTTCGGAAAACGATACACAAGCACCTTCGCACCCGTCTCTTTCGCGTAGTCGAAAAACAAGTCTTCGCCCGCCTTTTTGCTTCTGCCGTATTCTCCGTCGTATCTGCCGATAAGCGTCGCCTGTATCGATGATGATAGCATCACGGGACATTTATTGCCGTGCTTTTTGAGCGTATCTAAAAGCAAAGATGCAAACCCGAAATTGCCTTTTTTAAATTCTTCGGAATCTTTCGGACGATTCACCCCCGCAAGGTTAAAAACGAAATCGGCTTGCGCGCAGTATTCGTCGAGTTCTGCCGCCGTGTTCTCGATATCGTACTCGTACACCGCGTCGATTTTCAACTCGGGGCGAGTCCTGTCCTTGCCGTCTTTTAAGTTGTTCAGCGCGCACACAAGGTTCTTGCCCACAAATCCTTTCGCGCCCGTTACCAATATTTTCATACTTTTATTTTACTTCTTTTCGGCGATTTTTGCAAGCTCTTCTTGTATATATGCAAGGCTCGCAATTTTTTTCTTGACTTGCTCAACGTTCAGAAGCTCGGTATTGTTTGAATTGAATTCCGTCAGAACGTTACGCTTCTCGTCGCCCTCTTTAAAGTATTTATCGTAGTTAAGTCCGCGATTATCCGCAGGCACGCGATAAAACTTGCCCATATCCACCGCTTTCGCGCATTCTTCGTTCGTTAAAAGCGTTTCATACATTTTTTCGCCGTGACGGATACCGATCACCCGAATATCTTCCTTTTTGCCGCCGAACAGCTCGCAAACCGCCTGCGCCTGCGTCATTATCGTACATGCAGGAGCTTTTTGTATCAGCAAATCGCCGTTTTCGCCGTGTTCGAATGCAAACAACACAAGATCCACCGCCTCGTCCAACGACATAATAAATCTCGTCATTTTCGGCTCGGTGATCGTGATCGGTTGTCCGTTTTTGATCTGCTCGATCCACAGCGGAATCACGCTCCCGCGCGAACACATTACGTTGCCGTACCGCGTGCAACAGATTTTCGTCTTGCCGCTGTTCCGCGAGCGCGCCACCGCTACTTTTTCTTCGATCGCTTTCGTGATACCCATCGCGTTAATCGGGTACGCGGCTTTGTCCGTTGAAAGACAAATCACCGATTCTACGCCCTCTTCGATGGCGGCGGTTAACACGTTGTCCGTGCCGATCACGTTCGTGCGAACGGCTTCCATTGGGAAAAATTCGCAAGAAGGCACTTGTTTGAGCGCCGCCGCGTGGAAGATATAATTCACACCATGCATTGCGTTTTTCACCGACTGTAAATCGCGTACGTCGCCGATATAGAATTTAATTTTATCGGCAACGTCGGGCATTTTCGCCTGAAACTCGTGGCGCATATCGTCTTGTTTTTTCTCATCGCGAGAAAAAATTCGAATCTCGCCGATATCTGTTTTGAGGAAACGATTCAGCACGGCATTCCCGAAACTCCCCGTCCCCCCTGTTATCATCAACGTTTTTTCCTTAAATAAGCTCATTTTTTAACCTCCAACGACTGAAATCTCATTCGTTTAACTTTTTCCGTCTTCCAAAAGTTTTATTAAGCGCAACTCTTTTTTCTTCTTTTGAAAAACAAAACAAAAATGCAGAAATTAAATAAACAATCGTTATCACTACAGCAGCTATAAATAATTTCAACCATCCGTTTACAAAAAACAATTTATTAAAAATTATCCCAAATGCAATTGTTGTCGCATAACAAGGTAAACAACGCAAATAACATTTCACTATAAATTGCTGAATATTAAATTTCATTACTTTATGATGTACAATATGATAAGCCACTGCGCGCAACGAATATGAAATACAAATAGAAATACAGGCGCCCACCGCACCGTAAGATTTAGACAGTACAAAAGATAATCCAACATTTATTATGCCATATACCACTGCTATTATAGCTTGAATATGCACTTTATTCTTCACTATAATAGCCGTATTGGCTACCTGCAAAGAATTATAAAATAAACCGGGAACAGTAACCAACAAAATGCCTATATATGCCCCTTGATAGTCTTCTCCCATCCATAATGAAACAAATTCTTTTCCCAATAAAAAGAATCCTACGCATAATAATCCGTTTATTAAAAAATTAAACTTACCTACCCCAAAAAATAACGACATTAACTTGTCTGGCGCTTCTTCTTCATTTTCAACATAAGCTTTTGAAATAGAAGGCATAAACATTCCGTTAATTGCTGTTGATATCGTAAAAAAGAATCCCTCCATTGTACATACAACACCAAAAACAGCAATTTCGGCAGAATTAGCTACTATACCTAAAATACTCGGAGAAATAGAAAAAATTAACCGTTGAGCTAATGTCGCAATCGTCGTCCAAAGCGAAAACTTAAAAATACTTTTAAACAGTTGCCTATCTCGGTAACGGAAATTAACGCGTATCGGCGTACGAGTTTTTATAACTACCTGTTTGAAAACAACGTTTAAAATGCCCGCAACAATATGAGCCGCCACCAACGCATAAAGTCCGTATCCAAGCGTTAAGGATAAAACAGTTAATCCAACCAGAAGAACTCTATAAATTAAGTCCGCGAGTTTTAACAGAATAAATTGAGAATAAGCCGTTAAAATTCCCGTTTGCGTAACAAACGGCATATTAAAAAGACTGAAACCCGCAGACATAATATAAACAATTTTAAATTGTCTTAGCTCATCGGGCGTTAAACTGACATATACGGAATCTATAAAAAAGAAATAGACAAATAAAATCGCAAATATTACCATATCTATGATAATATATAATTTATAAATTATGCCCAAAAAATTATTTATTTCTTCTTGTTTTTCCTCTGCTTTATAATTAGAAATATAACGTGCGGTTGCCGATGACAAACCAAAATCCACTAAAAACAAAGTTATCAATGAGTTTGCCAAAGTATAAATGGCATACTGACTTTTCCCGATTTTATTCACCATCCACGGTGTATAAACAAGTCCGATCACTATGTTCAGGGATATTGCAATATATGAAATTATCGCTCCTATTTTTATTTGCTTATTATTATTCATAATAATACCAGTTATTTTTCAATACCTCGGCTTTACTGCAAGGGCCTTCCGAATATACCCCCTCAATGCTTTCACCATTTAATAGATTTTCGGCTATCTTCAAAAATCTTTCGGCTGCTACTTCCGCATTCCAAATCTCTGTCATAGTTTTATACGCTTTAAGACTAATTTTCTTACGATATTCTGGATTATCCAACAAAAACTTGACCTTATCATACAAGTCGTTAACATCGCCGTTTTTATAAATCAATCCGTTTTCACCATCGTTTATTAAAAACGGCACGCTCCCGATAGCGTGGCTTGCAACTACGGCGCAACCGCTGTTCATCGATTCATTTAACACTGCGCCCCACCCCTCGTTAAAATCGGAAGTGAATAAGAATATTTCCGATTGTTCCATATGTTTACGGACTTCTTCGGGTTTCATCGCGCCAAGCATCGAAACGCAATCTCCAAGATTTTTATTATTTATCATTTCGGCAATTTCGGCTTCCATTATTCCGTTACCGATAAGATTTAATTTAAAGTGATAGCCTTCTTTTTTCAGTTTATCAGCTATTAAAACGGGAATTTCAGGATGTTTCCAATCGATAAAACGTGCCGTCCATAAAATCGAAGCAGTATCTTTATCTTTTATCAATTCCTCGATATTATAACTTTTAACCGCAGGGAAATACCCCCAATTATACGCCCGATTCGAAAAATTGAAAGTTTTCTGATAGTCTGCATAAGCATAAGCGCTTGCACACAAAAGATAGTGATTTTTTTTACACCAACCTCGACGGTAATTCTTCACAAACCTTAACGGCTGCTCATACCATTTAAACCCGCCTTTAAATATTCTTTCGCTATATTTAAACGTTAACTTACCTTGTTTCAGTCGATTTTTTATCATTTCTATGGGCGCAGAACCGTAAATAACTACATCAGCCTCTTCGATCAAATGCAGACATTCTTTTTCGCTTTCATTCGAAATATAACTTTGTTTTACAAACTTCGGGTAAGTACACTCTCCCCAACCGAGCGATTTTCGTTCTTGATCCATCTGTTCGGTTTCAATAAACGAGTACTCAACGCCGTTTGCTTTTGCAAAACTTTCCGATAAAGCAGATTGATGATGATTATAATAATTTGAAACAAAAACTAATTTCATTTTTATAACTCTTGATACAACTTTATATATTCTTGAAATCTATCCTTCATATCAAATTTTTTCGCATAACTTACGCAATCTTCTTTTGTATATGGTCTATCTTTGTAAATCCTGCAAATTTCTTTTTCTAAAGAATCAACGTCATCACACTCAACCACTGTCCCTGTTTTTGAAGTAAGTATTTCCGGACTTCCTCCTGTTTTAAATGTAATCATCGGCGTACCACACGCAATAGACTCCATATTTACGGTAGGATAATTTTCTTCTCGCGTGGGGTTTACAAACAAATCCGCCGCCGTATAAATTTCTGCTAATTCCGTTTGATTTTGTGTTCTATGTATCGATATAATACCGCTTGGCAACTGCTTGTCTACATTATCGTCCGTTCCGACCAAAACAATTTGATATTTTGCATTGTCAAGTCGTTTTTGAAGATCGATAAATACGTCTAACCCTTTTCTTTTTCCCCAGCCGAAAGCCACTCCTAACAAAATAAACTTTTCTTCGGGGATATTATATTTTTTTCTGAAATCGCTTTCGGTCGGCTTAAACACATTTAAATCTATTCCGTTATTGATTACCTTAACAGGATAATCTTTCAAAAAAGATTGTTCAACAAGCCCTGCAAGCCATTCCGACGGCGTAACGATGGTTAAATTTAACCCGCTAAATAATTCTTTCTTTTTATTATAGATATGTGTACTTTTATCAAAAAACCAGCTTACTCCCTTTAATTGCGGACAATGTTTACATCTTTTTTTCCATTGTTCACACTTTACTAATGTAAAGTAAGAACAATATGCCGTAAATGCCCAACAATCATGAAACGTCCATATCGTTTTTATATTATTCTTTTTCAAAAAGCCGAACAATATAGGCAAGTTCGCATTGTGTCCGTGAAGATTATGTAAATGAATGATGTCAGGAGCAAATTTTTGTATTTCGGAAATCAGTTTATACGTTGCTAAATGAGAATTAAATCCATAATTACCTAAGACGCGAGATTTTAACGCCTGAACCTTTATATATTTATCCCCGGCATATTTAACTGAATAAGGATAATGCGTTTTATGTGACGCAAATAGTATTTTATTGTCAATGCCTTCTGCGCATAATAATTCGCTGATACTTTCGCAAATCTTTCCCGTACTACCTTGCCCAGACACGGCATTAATTTGTAAAGTTTTCATTTTTACTCCCAAAAAAATTGATAAGGAAAAATACTTAAAATATCTTCGCCATAATAAGCCGAATAGAAGAAATACACCGTGAAGAAACTTATCATTACAATCTCGGCTACCCGACAAAGCGATTCCATTCCTTGCTTTGAATTTTTAATCGTTTTTGGTATAAGCAAAGGAATAAATATAATGTAATAATAATTCATTCTCATTGCCACGGATTGAATAGGGGCAAAAATTTGTAAAAATACTGAAAAAATAAGAAAATTTCTTAAAACAATCGTATCCCGATCGAGTTTACGCTCATCTGAAATATAAAACGTAAAAATTGCAAAAATCACATATAAAGCCAACATTGCATAAGCATTAGTCGATTCAAGCGTATAATGTAAATATTTCTCAGGGAAAAACCGAGTAATAAAATTAAAAACAGCCCGATTAAATATAAAAATTACCAAAATTACAGGAATGATAAATACAAAAGTAGTTTTTGATATTTTTATATAATATAACGGATACATAAAAAACAGCATAAACGCCGACATATGAAACGTCATCGCCAATATTACCGTCAAAAAATATCCGACAATTTTACGTTTTCGTAAGAGCAAAAAAGCAAGCGCTCCGAGTGCAATGGCAATAGACTGTCTTAACCCGGAAAAAAGCATCGAAAATATCCCGATGTTCAAAAACAACAAAATTGTTAATGGAGCATCTTCGATTTCTTTGCTATAAAGCACGGCCAAAGGAATTATTTCTATCAATGCTACTATGGCTAAGAAAACTTGAAAATCAGCGCCTGTGATATAAATCAATTTACAAAATACCGCATAACCGATTTCTTGCGGAACAGAAAATAACTTGTTCCATCCGCTTTTTCCATAGCCAACATACATTGATTGATAGTTGCTTAAATCTACGCCTATCGTTTTTGCCCTTAACGCCAATAATATATAGTAAAGCAAGAAAAACAACGAAATCGTTATTTTAAGACGACTTTTATTTTTGCCGCAACCAATGCAACAAACGTTAAAAATTAATGGTAAAAACACCAATAAAAAATAAGGATACATTAATTTACCTTTTAATTAGTTTTCATTTTTCTGAACAACCTGTAATAAATTTTTCTTATAATAGGGCGAATGAAACCATAAAAGCTCCAAAGATTAAGTTGAACAGCTTGTTTAATTGTAATTTTTCGAGCTTTTCTCGCCTTTTTCTTCCCCGCTTTTACAACTTCTTTATTTCCGTATTTCGCGTTATCTCGTAAATAATAATAAATAAATTGATATTTTTTCGTGCTTTTTTCTAAAAATGTATCTGATAATAATTCACCGATTAGTTTACTGTCCTTTTTAAAAACAGCACGTCCAGTTTGTGTTAATTGCTTTTCGTGTACTCTGCTTTTAACAAGCTCTTCATTCACTAAATATAAATCATAATTTTTTAAAAAGATTTGATACCACATTAATAGATCTTGCGCATACCTTAAATTCTCATTAAAAAATAGCTTATTATCAAAAAATACAGATCTATGAATCATCAACGCACAACCGTTTAATGATCCGTTTTTCAGTAAATCCAACAAAACATCAGAACCTTGCGTAATTTTATTCAATTTAAATTGATTAGCTTTTGATACTCGAGCCAATTTTTCGGAATTTTTATCTATCTGAATAGCTCTGCAATATATCAACAAATTTTCTTTGTCGTACATATTCGCAATTTCTATTTGTTTTTCAATTTTATTTAAACAATACACATCATCGTGCGATAACCAAGAAAAATAATCTCCTTTCATCATTCGGATTCCTAAATTCAAAGCAGAGGAAACGCCTCCATTCTCCTTATAGAAATAACGAATTCTATCCCCATATGATAAAGCAATTTTTTCTGTTTCCCCCTACTACACCATCATAAACGTTTCTCAGAAAATACTCAACCTCAAACTCACGGG
>ERZ779876.2802-NODE-2802-length-11765-cov-7.157045_pt1 | contig 11765 bp, 9 predicted proteins | sample MGYA00511068_ERZ779876 | MGnify/ENA primary metagenome ERZ779876 (study PRJEB29588, sample SAMEA1970858) | human gut metagenome | biome: human gut; feature: human-associated habitat; material: faeces | place: Denmark | collected 2008/2010 ...
ATACTTTGCGCCGATATTTCGGCGCAAATACGATGTGGTATTTGCAATTCCACTTCGTATGCGCTAAACTGTTTGTGTCATTCATTCTTGAGTGACCTCCCTTTGTTTTGTAGTTTGCAGTTGCCAGACCGCATCTCTACTATAACAGAGGGAGTTTTATTTTTCCTCATCGGCAGCAGCCTCTTTTGAACCACTAGCCCAGCGAGTGGTTTTCGGGATACAAAAAAACGCACCCCGGAGGATGCGTTTTTTCAGATCGCGACTGTGATGGGCGCTTCCAGCGCTACCGAGCCGCCGATGGATGCCGCGGTGACGGCGCCTGCCTGTCTTGTAACAGACGCATACACCGTTCCCGCCGGCTGCCGCAGGGCAACGGAGAAGTCTCCGTCACAGCCCCGGCTCAGGGCGATGGCGCTGGCCAGCGTGCCGCTGCCGCAGCTGCCCTCAAACACCAGCGTCCCCGCCTCAGGCACCTTTACCAGCGGCGTCATGCGCTCTCCCTCGATGAAGCACACACCATAGGCCTCCAACGTCGGATCTTCCGCAAAGATCGGCTCTGCTGCCGCAAAGAAATCCCGGCTGGGCGCGACACCCTGGACCACCAGATGTGCGATACCGCCAAGATGCACGAGCGTTCCCGCCGTGCCGGCAACCTCCACTTGCTCTACTAGCTTCGGAAGCGGCATCTCCGCGGACGCCGTACCGGCATCCATATCCACGGTCACGGCCACCGGATGATCGCACCCGCTGACGGACAGGTGCATGGTATGGCGTCCGGTCAGCCCCTGCTGCTTCGCCAGCAGATAGCCATACGCCCGGGAGGCGTTGCCGCAGAACTCGCCGGCCTCCATTTCCATATGTCCGTTAGGAAAAATGAACCCCACCTGCTCCGCCTTCAGTGCTTCGATGGCCAGCAGCTTGGCGGCGACAGCGGCACATTCCGCCTTCTCCACCGGCGTCAGAACAAACAGTGTAATATTCCCGGCCGGGTCCGCCCGGACAACACGCAGCTCCCTCATCTCTGATACCGTCCCAGGAACTGGCGCGTTCTCTCCTCACGGGTGTTCACCATGACCTCCTCCGGCGTACCCTCCTCCACGATAACGCCGTCGGCCATGAAGATCACGCGGTCCGCCACATCCTGGGCGAAGGACATCTCGTGGGTCACGATGACCATGGTCATGTGTTCCTCCGCCAGATCGCGGATCACCTTCAAAATCTCGCCGGTCAGCTCCGGGTCCAACGCCGATGTCGGTTCATCAAAAAAGAGTATCTCGGGATCCATCGCCAGTGCCCGGGCGATGGCCACGCGCTGCTGCTGTCCGCCGGAAAGCTCACAGGGATAGGCGTTCTCCTTGTCGGACAGGCCCATCTTTTCCAGAAGCTTGCGGGCGCGCCGCTGCGCCTCGCCCTTGTCGCGGCCCAGCACGCGTATCTGGGGATCCATGAGATTTTTCAGCACCGAATAGTGGGGAAACAGGTTGAAGCTCTGGAACACGAGGCCGAACTTTTCCCGTACCTTCTTCAGCTCGCCCTTATCGGCATAGACCGCCTTGCCGTCCGCGCTATTGTGCGCGGCCTGAATATCCCCATAGATCAGCTCGCCGGAGTCCATCTGCGTCAACAGTGTGGCACAGCGCAGCAGCGTGGACTTACCGCTGCCGGAGGGACCGATGATGGCGACGACCTCGCCCTTCTCCACGGAGAGGCTGATATCCTTCAGCACGTGCAGCGTCTCGTCATTAAAGCTCTTCTTCACGTGGTTCATCTGCAATAATTTCATGGCGCCCCTCCTTACTGGTAGTAGCTCATGCGCTTCTCTACCCGGCCCATGACAAAGTCAACAATGGCATTGAACACAAAGTAGAATACGCCTGCCACCAAAAACGGTACAAAGCTGGTTTCGGAGTTCGCGATCTGCTTACCGATGGTAAACATCTCCTGATAGGAAACGGTAAAGGCCATAGACGTATCCTTGACCAGGGTCACCACCTCGTTGGTGATACTGGGCATGATACGCTTGAAAACCTGCGGCAGAATGACGTGAATAAACGTCTGGACCTTTGTGTATCCCAGCACCTCCGCAGCTTCATACTGCCCAACTGGCATAGACTCGATACCACCGCGATAGATCTCCGCAAAATACGCCGCATAATTGATGGCGAACGCGATCACCACCGGGATCAGCTTATTGCGGGACACGGGCAGTTCAAAGAGGTAATACGGTCCGTAGGTCACCGCCAGCAGCTGCAGCATCAGCGGGGTTCCTCGGAGAATGGAGATAAAAAAGCGGGTAATGCCGGAGATGATCTTGCTCTTGCTCATGCGCAGCAGGGCAACGATCATGCCCAGGGGGAGAGAAAACAGCAGCGTCAGAGAGAAAATGGCGCAGGTTTTGGAAAGTCCCTCGCCCATCTTCACGATCATTGTCAGTAAGGTCATATCGTATCCTCAATTCACGCACACACGCTCCCGGAGGCGAGGCCGCCTCCGGGAGCCGGTATGTTTTTCAGTCAGTCGTCCTGCGGGATCAGCCCAGCAGCGTCAGGTTGTTCTGAATGTCGGGGTACTTGGCCGCGATCTCGGCGTAGGTGCCGTTCTCGACCAACTGCGCCACGGCACCCTCGATGGTCTTGCACAGCTCTGCGTCATCGGCGCGGAAGGCGATGCCGTACTGCTCAGCGCCCAGGCCCTCATCCAGGACCGTGAAGCCGGCGTTCTCGGCGGCATAGGAAACGGCCACGGGCTTATCCACGATCACGGCGTCCACGGCGGCGCCGCCCAACTCAGTGAAGCACTTGAGGAAGCTGTCACAGGTCATCAGATCGCCAAAGGTCGCCGCCAGATCGGCCAAATCGCCGCCCTCGGACAGCAGCGCCTCGCCGGAGGTACCCAGCTGGACCGCCACGACCTTACCGGCCAGATCAGCGGAGGACTTGATGTCACTGCCCTCCTTGACCATGATCACCTGCGTGTTGTCATAGTAAGGCGTGGAGAGCACATAGCCGGCCTCCTTCATGGAGTCGAGGATCGTCATGCCGGACCAAACGCAGTCGCACTCCTTGGCGTCCAGCTGCACCAGCTTCTGATCCCAGTTCACAGGGAAGATCTGCAGCTCCCATCCCAGCAGATCGCAGGCGGCCTTGCAGACCTCCACGTCAAAGCCGGTGTAGTTGCCGTCCGCATCCAGATAGCTGAAGGGGGGATATTCCGCGTCGATACCCATAATGAAGGTCTTTGCGGAAGTGGAATTGGCATCATCCTTGGATTTGTCATCCTGCTCGGTCTTGCCGCAGGCCGCCAGAGACAGTGCCATTACCATGGCCAAGATCATTGCAAGTATTTTTTTCATTGTTTTTTCTCCTTTTCCGCCGGAAGTCCGGTCTTTGTCTTGTTTTCTGCCGGTGTTCCGGCGCTCTGTTTACTACGCTACCAATTTACCACTTTACCGAGCTGATGTAAATAGTCTTGTGTTCCAAATTATTCTGTTTTTTCTTGTCTGATTTGTACAAAACATAAAAAAGGCCGCAGCGTAAAGCGCTGCGGCCCCCTTATAAGCGTGCGAGTATGCCTATAAGCCGGGTTCTGTTTTGATAGTCATCTATCTACGCGTGCCGTCGCCGGTACGCTCAAGCCACCTCGGGAGCAGCCGGGCCGGCCTATGCTCCCATACCGGTGTTGCTCCGGATAGAGTTTACAGCGACGGTCGCTTTCACACGCCGTCGGGTGAGCTCTTACCTCGCCTTTCCACCCTTACCCGCCGGCACGGAGCCGGCAGGCGGTATATCTCTGTTGCACTTTTCCTGAAGTCGCCTTCGGCGGGCGTTACCCGCTATCCTTGCCCTGTGGAGCCCGGACTTTCCTCATGGACGGACTTTCGCCCTGTCCCCGCGACTATCCAGCGTACTCGCAGGGTCAATTCTACCCAAACGGCAGCGGAAAGTCAACGAAAATTTACCGAACGCGGGGGATCAGCAGCATTTTATCCGGTACCGTTCCCTCCTCCAACTGGTTCACCGCGCGAATCAGCTCCTCGTCGGTGCGGTACTGCTTTGCCGCATCCCACAGAGTCTCTCCCGGCGCCAGACGCCGCATGACCAGAGATGGCCGGCGGGCATTTTCCTGCTCAGGCAGACACTGCACCGCACTGACGGTTGACAGCGTTTCACGGGGCGCGGCGGCGGGCGATACCGCCACCGCCTGCCGCAGATCACAACCGCTGCCGGTGAAGGCGACCTCCGGTGCGCCGCACAGGGTACAGATCTCGCCCTCTCCCAGCGGCAGCTGCGCCATTTTTTCGGTGACGGCCGGGGCCTCCTCCTCGTCCAGATACAGCAGACGCATACGCACGTCGGCGCAGGGCGTACCGTCTTCTCCGGCGGAGGGCGCGCAGGCGGTATCCGTAACGAACACGAAGGGCCGCTGACGGCCGAAATCCAGATGCTGGACCGCCTCCTGCCGCACGGGGTGCTCCGGCGCCAGGGGCAGGGACCGTTCTGTCGTTTCCAGCTTGGTGCCGCAGTGGGTGCTGTACAGATCCGTAACGCAGGATACCGTCTCCTTACGCGTGATACGCAGCAGCAGACGCAGCTCCGCCGAGACGGAGAAGCCGCTGCTCTCCTCGGTCCGCAGCAGACGCGCCTCGCCGCAGATCAGCTGCACCCGGGCGGCAACATCCCCCTCCTCACCGCCGGCCGGGCTGTCCACGATCTGGGAGAAGGGCACAGCGGCGGTGTATGTATGCAGCTTCTGCTGCTGGCAGCGATACAGGGCACAGAGGGTCAGTTCGCCCTTTACCAGCAGCTTGGCGCCCACCAGCTGACAGGAGGCGATCTGGGGATACAGGCGGCAGAGGAGCAGGTCCTCCGGTGCCGGCTGGCCGGCCGGTACCGTGACCTCACCGGCGACGGCACACTCACGCTCCGCCATGGCGGCGGTCATGTACAGCTCATGCTCCCGGCGGCGCAGCCGCAGGGCGGGGTCCTCCTCCACACCGCAGCACAGCTGTACGGTGGTGCAGGTATAGCCGCAGACCGTCCACTCCGGCATCAGACGCAGGGACAAACGGCGGGGCGTCAGTGCCTGGGCCTCGCACAGCAGCAGCCTTCCGGCGGCCCACAGCACCTGGCAGGCCGCCAGGGGACGGTTCTCCGCCGTGCAGACAAAGGGCACCGCCTGGGTCAGGCTCCGCAGTCCCACGCTCTCCTCTGATGTATACAGCACCGTGACCCGGGCAGTGCCCTTCAGTTCCAGACTGCCGCTGCGGGCGGTGATGGACCGCAGACACAGTGTGCCCGAGGCCTCCACCACACGCCCCATGTCCGGGCAGTAATCGGGGATGGCTGCCTCCAGCGTCTCCTCGTGGGTCAGCGTCAGCCGGGGCACCTCATCCCAGCAGGTGATATCCTTCCATTGCAAGCCACATTCCATCGTTCCAGCCCTCACATTCCTATGGTTTGTGACCCATTCTATGTGTGAACTCCGGCGGTTATGCCGCCACGCCGAACAGTCGGCGCAGCAGTCCCCGCATCCCACGGGGCGCCCGCCAGACGATGATCCTCATGCCCTCACCTCCTGTCCCTCAAACACGCGATGCCGCAGGCGATCAGCAAAAACGACACCAGGAACATTAAGCAGCCCACCGGGAACACCGCCGCGATCAGGATACCCAGTCCCAATCCCAGCGCACAAATGCCCAACCAGCAGCAGCCGCCCCATCTTCGCACCGTATATCCCTCCCCCTGCTCCAGTATATGAAGCGCAAAAAGCGGAGTGCATCGCACTCCGCTTTTTCACTTCTTCTGCCAAGCCCGCAGGTCCTTCAGTTCATCATAGAGCCGCAGATAGCTCCTGTGGCGGCTGGCGGGGATATCGCCGCCCTGCACAGCCTGCAGCACGCGGCAGCCCTTTTCTTTTGTGTGGGTGCAGCCGGTAAAGCGGCATTGGTCCACATAGGGCGCAAATTCGGGGAACGTCTCCGGCAGGTGCGCTTTCAGCTCCAGGTCCATCTCTTCTGTATCAAAGGAGGAAAAACCCGGTGTGTCGATCACATAGGTGCCGCCGCCCAAAGCAAACAGCTCCACATGGCGCGTGGTGTGGCGGCCGCGGCCAAGGGCCTTGCTGACCTCGCCCACCGGCAAATGCAATTCCGGCAGCAGCCGATTCAGCACGCTGGACTTCCCCACGCCGGAGTTCCCGGTAAAGGCATTCAGCTTTCCGGCGATGGCGGCGCGAAGTGTCTCCAGTCCCTCCCCTGTCTCGGCGCTGATACGCAGCACCGGCAGGGCGGAATGACTATAGATGTCATACAACTCGTCCGCCGTGTTCAGATCGCACTTGTTCAGACACAGCAGCACCTGACAGCCCTTCAGGGCGGCGATGGCGGAAATGCGGTCAATGAGATACGGCTCCGTCACAGGGATGGCGGCGGAGGCCAGGATGACCAGCTGATCGATATTGGCGGCGGCGGGACGGGAAAACACATTGCGGCGCGGCTCCACAGCCTCCACAAAGCCTTCGCCCCCGCCCAGGTCGCGGACCTGGACCCAGTCGCCCACCAGCGGGCTCATGCCCTCACGGCGGAACTTTCCGCGGGCGCGGCATTGCAGCGTCTCGGCTCCGGTATTTACATAGTAGAAACCACTGAGGGCCTTCTCAATGCGGCCCCGGCTCAAAAGCGTATCTCCTGAATGGCGGAGACCTTGGTGGCCCCGGTGTTCATGCTGGTAAAGACGGCACAGACGTTAGAACTGGTCCCAGTCTTGCCGGTGAAGGTATATGTCACCGTCCCCATGGAGGCGTTGATGTACTGGCTGTCCAGGGTTACGCTGTCCTGCTCGAACTCCACCTTGATCATACCCTCCATATCGCTGGGCATGGTAAACTCCACCACCCGGGCCGCTGTGGCATCGTCGCTGTTCTTCTGCCCGCTGACAGTGAAGCTGATCTTTGTACCGCCGGGAACCTCGCTGGTGGGCTTGATGCTCTGCTCGATCACCTGGCCCTGGGGTGCAAAGCTGAATGCGTCATAGGTGATCTCGCCCACGGTAAGGCCCAGGTCCTGAGCATTCTGCACTGCGTTGGCGATATCCTGACCGGTGAAGGAAGGCACCGTCACCGTTTCCGGCCCGGTGCTGACCCGCAGGATCACCGTCTGTCCGGCCACCAGCGGCTCGTCGGCGGCAGGGACTGTCTCGATCACGGCGTCCGCGCCGTATTTGTCGGAGGACACGGTTTCCGTGGTGATCTTCAGATCCAGACCCATATCGGTCAGAAGCACGCGCGCCTGGCGGTACTCCATGCCCACCAGGTCCTTCATCGGCACCTTCTCCGGCTCAGCGGCCACATAGACCTGAATGACCAGATTGCTCTTTCGGGTGCGGCCGGCAGCGGGATCCTGCTCGACGATCTGCCCCGGCTGGTATTCCTCTGTGGTGCGGGTACCCTGTACCTCGATCAGGAAGATATCCTTTACGCCCTCCATCTCCTGGGCCTCCTCCACAGTCTTGCCGCGGATATCGGGCACGGGGTAGCTCTTGTTGCTGCCGGCAGGGCCGAAATCGCCCAATATCAGCTTGAACAGCAGCACAACCAGCAGCACCGCCGCGGCAAAGATCCCGGCGATGATGGCAATAGACTTCTTATCCCGACGGGGCGGCTCCTCTTCCGCCTCGCGTTCCCGGCGCAGCTCGCCGGTGTGCTTTTTTACGGCGGAGGCCACCTGGGCTGTGGGCAGGGGCATGGTGGGCTCGGTATCCGCGGCAGGGGCAGTCAGCTCCTGCCGGATATAGTCCATATCCACAGAGGGGTCCCGGCGGAACTTCTCCAGGTCCTCGATCATAGCATCCGCCGAGGCGTAGCGCTTATTGGGGTCGCTGTTCATAGCCTTCATGCAGATCAGCTCCAGCGGCTCGGGGATACTGGGATCGATATCCCTGGGCGCCAGGGGCACGGAGCTCAGGTGCTGGATGGCCACGGATACGGCGCTGTCGCCCTCAAAGGGCAGGCGTCCGGTGAGCATCTCATACAGCACAACACCGGCGGAATAGATATCCGAGCGCGCGTCGATACGGTCGCCCCGGGCCTGCTCCGGCGAGATGTAGTGCACGGAGCCAAGCGCCTCCTGGGTCAGTGTCTGCCCCTGGTTGGCAAGGCAGGCAATGCCGAAATCAGCCACCTTCACGCTGCCGTCCCGCAGGACCATGATGTTCTGGGGCTTGATATCACGGTGGATGATGCCGCGGCTGTGGGCGTGGCTCAGGCCCCGCATGATCTGGGTGATGAAATGCAGCGACTCCCGCCAGTCCATGCGGCCACGGCGCTCCATATACTGCTTCAGCGTGATGCCGTCGATCAGCTCCATGACGATGTATTCCCGGTCCGGATTGGTGGACACGTCATACACCGACACGATGTTGGCGTGGCTCAGCTGCGCTACCGCCTGGGACTCATCGTGGAACCGGCGGCGGAAATCCGCGTTGTCCGCCAGGTCGCTTTTCAGTATCTTGATGGCCACAAGGCGATTCAGCCGGTGGCACCGGGCCTTATAGACATTGGCCATACCGCCGGAGCCGATCAGCTCCAGTATTTCGTAGCGATCGTCCAGCATTTTTCCGATATACTGATCCATGTGGTCATCTCCCTTCCTCGTTCAGCAGCAGCACTGCCGTGATGTTGTCCGGTGCGCCCCGCTGAAGCGATATTTGCAGCAAATGGTCAAGACATTCATTTACGTCCCCGTCGTGGAGGACCTCAAACAGCATCTCCTGATCCGACACGGTGTTCACCAGTCCGTCGGAACAGAGCAGCAGGAACTCGTCCTTGTGCCAGGGCAGCTCAAAGGTATCCGCCTTGGCGTGGATGTCCGGGCCCAGCGCCCGGGTGATGAGATTGCGATTGGGGTGCGTTCTGGCCTCCAGCGGCGTCAGATCGCCCTTGGCCACCATATTCTCCACCACCGAGTGGTCGCGGGATATCTGGAAAATTCCCTCCGGCGTGATGTGATAGGCACGGCTGTCGCCGATGTTACCGATAATCGCCATGTCGGACCGGGCCACGGCGCACACCAGCGTGGTGCCCATGTGCTGGTACTCCGCGTTCCGCGCCGCCTCCTGCCGGATGGCGTCATTGGCGCAGGCGATAGCGCTGAGCATTGCCTGCCGCAGCTGCGGGATGTCCATATCGTCCCGTAGGCTGTCGCGCAGCTCCTTTTCGAACCGGGCTACGGCGATGGCGCTGGCCACCTGTCCGCCGTTGGTGCCGCCCATACCGTCGCACACCACGGCCGCGTGGAATGCGCCGGCCTCGAACACGGCGTAGGCGTCCTGATTCTCGCTCCGCACCAACCCGGTATTGGTGATCCCCCACATTTTCATAGTCGCTCACATCCTTTATTCCGTAAAGAGTCCATGTCTCACAGTTGGCCGCGTTCCTGCATTTCCTTCCGCCGCAGCTGGCCGCAGGAGGCGTCGATATCGCCGCCCAGGCTTCTGCGGACCGTGGCGGTAACACCCAAACTCTCCAGCTTTTGCTGGAAAGCGCCGATGCGTCTGCTGGGCTTATACGGGCTCTCCACCACGTCGTTCAGAGGTATCAGGTTCACGTGGCCCGGCATACCCTTCAGCTTTTTCGCGATCAGCTCCGCCTGCCAGTCGTGGTCGTTGACGCCGTCGATCATGGCATACTCAAAGCTGATGCGCCGCCCGGTCTTTTGGAAGTATCTGTGGCAGGCGGCGAACAGTGTCTCTACATCATACGCCCGGTTCACCGGCATAATGCGGCTGCGGGTCTCGCTGTCCGGCGCGTGAAGGGAGACAGACAGCGTTAATTGAAGCTGCCGATCCGCCAGCGCGTCGATCCCCGGCACTACGCCGCAGGTGGACAGGCTGATATGCCGCATACCGATGTTCATCCCGTGGGGGCTGTTGACCAGCTCCAAAAAGCGCAGCACATTGTCCATGTTGTCCAACGGCTCGCCGATACCCATGAGCACGATGTTGGAGACAGGCAGGCCGCTGTCCAGCTGGGTAAACAGCACCTGGTCCAGCAGCTCAGATGGCCGCAAGTCCCGGACCTTGCCGGCGATGGTGCTGGCGCAAAAGGCGCAGCCCATACGGCAGCCCACCTGAGAGGAGATACACACGGTGTTGCCGTGGTGGTACTGCATGAGGACCGTCTCGATGCAGTTGCCGTCGGCCAACTCCCACAAATATTTAACGGTCCCGTCCAGCTTTGAGGTCTGCTTCCGGGCCACGGTCGGCGCTGTGATGAAGCACGTCTCGGCCAGCTGGGCACGCAGAGGCTTGGACAGGTCGGTCATCTCGTCAAAGGAGCGCACGCCACGGTGCAGCCAGGTGAATACCTGCTTGGCACGGAAAGCCGGCTGTCCCATATTCTTAAAAAAGTCGGCCAGCTGACGCTCGGTCATGGATTTGATGTCGGTCATGCAATTCGCTCCTTGACGTTACCCCCTGCGGCGCATACGGCAGATGTAAAATCCATCGGTGCCGGTCCGCTGGGGCCACAGTGTCACATCACCGGGACAGCTTCCGATACCGGGCAGGGTAAATTCCTCTTTCGCAAAGTCCGGGTGTACGTCCAAAAAGGCCGACACCACGCCGCCGTTTTCCTCCGGCAGGACGGTGCAGGTGGCATACACCAGCACGCCGCCGGGACGGACGTAGGCGGACACGTTGTTCAATATCGACAGCTGGACGGCGGGCAGCTGTGCCAGCTGCGCCGGATCCTTCCAGCGAATATCCGGTTTCTTCCGGATAATGCCCAGGCCGGAGCACGGCACATCGGCCAGAACCACATCGGCCTGCTCCACCCAGCCGGCGTGACGCTCCCGCCCATCGGCCAGCGCTGTGCGGATGATAGTAATCCCCAGCCGTGCCGCACCGCTTTCGATGAGCTTCAGCTTGTGGGGGTGAATGTCACAGGAGAGGATATCGCCCCGGTTCTCCATCTGCATGGCCATGGCGAAGGATTTGCCGCCAGGGGCGGCGCACACATCCAGCACCCGGTCGCCGGGCTTCGGTCCGGCGGCAATGGCCGCCAAACGCGCCGCAGCATCCTGCACCGTGCAGCGTCCCGACGCAAAGGCGGACAGACGCTCCAAATCACCGGTACCGGTGACTTCAAAGCAGCCCTCCAGCCAGGGATGGGGCGTCAGACGAACACCGTCCGATCGCAGCTCATTTTCCAATTCCGCCGGCGTGGTCTTCAGCGGATTGGCCTGTATCACCGTGGGAACAGGCTCGTTATCCAACCGCAGGAACGCCTCGGCCTCCTGCTCGCCGACCAAAGCCGTCAAGCGCTCCACCAACCACCTGGGATGGCTGTACTGCACCGCTGCTTTGGAAATAAAACTATTCTGCGGCAATGGCGGTAAAGTGTTTTTGCTTGACGCACATTTCCGCAGCACCGCATTGATCATGCCTGCGGCGCGAGCCTTGCCCCGGCGTTTTGTCAGCTCTACTGTCTCGTGAACAGCAGCCCGGTCGGGCACCTTGTCCATGAACAGTATCTGATATATACCCAAACGCAGCAGGCAGGCCACCACCGGTTCCAGCCGGGCGGCCTTCTGCGTACACCAATGGTCGATATAGTAGTCCAGCAGTGTCCGGTTCTGCACCACGCCGTAGGTCATCCGGGTACACAGCGCCGCGTCCCGGGCATCCAGCCCGGACTGGGCCGCGATACGCTTCAGGCTGCCGTCAGACCACGCGCCCCGGCGCTCCATCTGCAGCAGCGCCTCCAGCGCC
>ERZ779876.2805-NODE-2805-length-11743-cov-4.157255_pt1 | contig 11743 bp, 9 predicted proteins | sample MGYA00511068_ERZ779876 | MGnify/ENA primary metagenome ERZ779876 (study PRJEB29588, sample SAMEA1970858) | human gut metagenome | biome: human gut; feature: human-associated habitat; material: faeces | place: Denmark | collected 2008/2010 ...
ATCCGGCTTCGATACTTCCAACGTGACAGACATGGGTTGGATGTTCAACTACTGCACGAGTCTGACCAGTTTGGATTTATCCGGCTTCGATACTTCCAACGTGACAGACATGGGTTGGATGTTCAACTACTGCACGAGTCTGACCAGTTTGGATTTATCCGGCTTCGATACTTCCAACGTGACAGACATGGGTTGGATGTTCAACTACTGCGCGAGTCTGACCAGTTTGGATTTATCCGGCTTCGATACTTCCAGCGTGACAGACATGAGTTTGATGTTCCAAAACTGTGCGAGTCTGACCAGTCTGGATGTATCCAGTTTCGACACCTCCAACGTGACACATATGATTTTTATGTTCAACCTCTGTGAGAGTCTAACCAGTTTGGATTTATCCGGCTTCGATACTTCCAGCGTGACAGGCATGAGTGTGATGTTCCAAAACTGTGCGAGTCTGACCAGTCTGGATTTATCGGGCTTCGATACTTCCAACGTAACGAAAATGGCCGGTATGTTCAGCAACTGTAAAGATCTGACCAGTTTAGATTTGTCCGGTTTCGATACCTCCAACGTGGCAGACATGAGTAATATGTTCCGCTCCTGTACAAGTCTGACCAATCTGAATCTGTCCAGCTTTGACGCCTCCGCCGTAACGAAGATGGACAGTATGTTCTACGGCTGTGACAATCTGCCCGATATCATCTGCTCCGACAGTAAGATTCTTAAGGAATTCCGCAATCGTTAACCCCCACCCCGCCCGGCTCTTTCATCCAGAGCCGGGCAAAATTTTTTCAAAATTGTCGCACACCGCGCAACCGCAAATTTCGTAAACTTGCTATAATAAAATTACCAAATAGGCAGTAGACAACATCATCAAGCGATGATATTATTTTATTATAGTGGTCATCACCGGGAACACGGAACCGAACATCAGGCCACTGAAAGAGGAGAGAAACATGAAATTTGACCGTTGTTTTGGCTGTATGGAGGAAATTCACGGCTACCCCTGCCCCGTCTGCGGCTTTGACCCCGCGCAGGCCGCCGCACCCAATTATGTGCTTCCCTATGGGGCGATTTTGAACGGCAGATACATCGTAGGAAAAATGCTGGGTCAGGGCGGTTTCGGCATCACCTATATCGGCTGGGACCTTGCCATGGAGCGGAAGGTTGCCATCAAGGAATACTACCCCTCCGGTCAGGTCAGCCGGAATCCCGGCTCCTGGGATTTGACATGGTATACCAACGAGCAGTCCCGGCAGGCAAGGCAGAACGGTATGCAGATGTTCCTGAAAGAGGCCCGAAAAATGTCCAAGGTGGACAATCTCACCAATGTGGTGCGGGTGCGAGATATTTTTCAGGAAAACGAGACGGCCTATATCGTCATGGACTTCGTGGAAGGCGAAACGCTGAAAGCACGGCTGGATAAGACCGGCCCTCTGACATGGAAGCAGGCGAAAGACATTTTCCTCCCCGCCATTCAGGCCATGGAGCAGGTACATCAGGCCGGTCTTGTCCACCGTGACATCAGCCCGGACAATCTGATGCTGACGCCGGACGGCAGGGTAATGATCCTCGATCTGGGCGCGGCAAAGGATCTGGCAATCAATAAAGGTGCGTCCTCGGCGATGGTCGTGAAAGGCGGCTTCAGCCCTCCGGAGCAGTACGCCCAGCAGGGCGGGTCCGGCTCATGGACGGATGTTTACGCCATGGCCGCAACCATGTACCACAGCCTGACCGGCGTCGTTCCCCCCACCGCTGTAGATCGTATGCAGGGAGAACCCGTAAACTGGGCATTGCTGGAAACCGGCGGCGTTCCGAATCATGTAATTGCGGCCCTGCAAAATGCAATGAAGCTCAACGCCAGAGAAAGAACGCAGACCATGGCAGAGCTTCTGAGCCAGTGCCAGTCCAAATCCGCCCATGCATCCAGGCCGGGGTCAAACCATTCCGGTTCGCAGAAAAAAGCAAATGCTGTGGTGATTGGTCTGGCTGTCGCCCTTTGCGCGATGACGGCGGTATTGGTAACTCTTTTTGTAAAAGCAAAGCCCGCGCCGCAGCCTGCGCCTACCAAAACCGTAGTACAGGCGGAACCCACTGCAAGCCATGTTGAACCGACTATAGCGTATACGAAACCAACCGCTCCAAGCTCCAACCAGACGAAGCCAACGGCATCTACCGTGCCCGAAGAAACGCAGGCAAAGAAACCGGCCGTGAACGTGAATGATATCGTCAGCTTTGGCCATTACGAGCAGGATGGCAATCGCAGCAACGGCGCCGAGGCGATTGAATGGCTGGTGCTGGACGTTCAGGAGGACAGGGCGCTGCTGCTGAGCCGTTATGCGCTGGATGCTCAGCCTTTTCACAAGAAGTATGAGTATGTCACATGGGACACCAGCACAATTCGGCAATGGCTGAACGGCACGTTTTATAATTCCGCCTTTTCCGAGGATGAAAAAACAATTATGGAACGGACAACCCTCCTGCCGGACAGGAATCCCTATATCAAATGCGATTCCGGCAGGGAAACAGCGGACTATGTATTTCTTTTGAGTCTTGAAGAAGTGGATGCGTTCATTCAATCGAATGGGAATATCGATAAGGACGCGCTGCTTTGCTATCCCACGGATTACGCGGTACAGCAGGGGACATACAAAAACAAGGATACCGGCGGATGCTGGTGGTGGCTCAGAACCTCCGCAGATGACAACCTTGCCGTGTGCAGTGTAAACAGTGACACCATAATCGACTATCACGACGGTACAGTAAACTCTCCGAAAGCCGGTGTCCGTCCCGCCATATGGGTATCTATCGGTTAACATGCAAAACAGGAAGCAGAAATCTGGAACAAAGAGGAGCATGAGAGTAAGATGGAACTGAACAAATGCTTTGGCTGCATGGAGGAAATTCAGGGCTATCCCTGCTCCCACTGCGGCTTCGACCCGCGGAGCGTCAAAGGAATCGAGTACGCCCTGCCCATGGGAACGATCCTCGCGGGGAAATATCTGGTCGGCCGGGTGCTGGGGCAGGGCGGCTTCGGCATCACCTATGTCGGCTGGGATATCGCGCTGGAACGGAAGGTCGCCATCAAGGAATATTACCCTTCCGGTCAGGTCAGCCGGAATCCCGGCTCCCGGGGACTGACGTGGTACACCAGTGTGCAGTCCCAGCAGGCGAAACAGAACGGTACGCAGATGTTCCTGAAAGAGGCACGGAAAATGTCCAAAGTGGACGATATTCCCAACGTGGTACGGGTGCGGGATCTTTTTCAGGAAAACGAGACGGCCTACATCGTCATGGACTTCGTGGAAGGCGAGACGTTGAAAGCGCGGCTGGAAAAGACCGGCCCGCTGCCTTGGAAACAGGCGAAAGGCATCTTCCTCCCCGCCATTCAGGCCATGGAGCAGGTGCATAAGGCAGGGCTTGTCCACCGGGACATCAGCCCGGACAACCTGATGCTGACGCCGGACGGCAAGGTAAAGATTCTGGATTTGGGCGCGGCAAAGGACTTGAGCGTCAACAATGGCGCGTCCTCCATGCAGGTCGCCAAGGGCGGCTTCAGCCCCTTTGAGCAGTATACCCAGCGGGGCAGCTCCGGCCCATGGACGGACGTCTATGCCATGGCCGCCACGGTCTATTACACCCTGACCGGAAAACTGCCGCCCGTCGCCACCGACCGGGTGGTGGAGGACACCATCTCATGGGAGGAACCCGGCCTGAAAGCGTTGTCGGCGCAGGCGCTGGAAGCGCTGCAAAAGGCCATGGTGATATCCGCCAAAAACCGGATGCAGAGCATGGAGGAACTGGAAAAGGGACTGTACAGCACAACGGTAAAACCGGAACCCGCGCCAGCACCTCAGGCGGTGCAGGAAACCCAGCCGGAACCCCAGCCCGCACCAGAAACCCAGCCGGAATCTCAACCAGAGCAGGGGTCCAAGCCAAAATCTCAGCCGACACCGGAACCCGCGCCTCAGGCCCAATCGGAACCCAAGCCGGAAGCGGGTAAGAAGTCCGGGAAAAAGCTCTGGATTGCTGCGGCGGCGGTCATTGCCGTCGTGCTGTGCGGAGCGCTGGTATGGGCAAACGCCACGAAGCTGGTGAGTGATACCAGTGAACCCACGAGTGCGCCCGGATGCGAAACCCTCGGACATTCGTGGCAGTCAGCAACATGTACCGCCCCCAGAACTTGCACGAGATGTGGCGAAACAAGTGGCAGTGCGCTGGGACATGATTGGCCAACCATGGAAGAATTGTCATATTGTTCAAGATGTAACGAGCCTAACGGGAGTTTGGAATTACTGGACCCGAGTTCATATAAAGCGCTTTGGACAGGTCAGGATGTTGAATTTACCTTAGATAACGGGAAACGCGTTACGTGTACGATTTGGGATCCGGCCTTAAAAATTGAAAAATGCTACTCTCTCACTCTCTGTCTTCAGATTGACACATATTCCTATGGAAATATCAAAGGAGAATGGGGATTCTACATTCGGGATTTGGACGGAGCATGGCATCTGGCCGATACATTCACTCTTTCCGAAGACTATGTAGAAGCGCATTTTGAATTTGATGAACCAATATCCTTTGATGCGTGGGCTTGCCCGTGCCATGTTCTTGGTAATGGCTGGAACTTCTCCTATAGTTCATGGTTGCAGGATGTTACAGTCTTTACATGTACCCCCCCCCCGACGCCGCCTGCCACAGTTGCGGAGGAAGCGTCTTCTCAGCCTGTGTATCCCGTCTTAAACATGACGGACGCTGAGTTTGAGCAAGAAGTTATGCCGCTATTCGATGCCGCAGAATCCTGGACAAAAGAGACTGCGCCTCAAAACATCAAGGATTTCCCCATTTTCCCGGAATCGCTTTTTGAACTGTTTGACACACTTAAAGGTGCAGAATCAGAGATAGAAATTGCGGATTCCACACTGTCCTGGAAAACGAATTTGCTCGAGCTCCTCCCCGTCGGTATATCAGACCCATATTTGGGATATTTTGATAATAATGACGAGTGGCAGCGTGCGGCATTCAAGTCCGTAGGAAATGGCACATATATCGTTACAGCTTCTGCAGATGCACTGGCAGCTAACAGTTTCCCGACCATGTATTTCCATTGGTACACCTATCTGGAAAGGTGGGGAGAAGATATATATGTGAGATATGATATTAAAAATCAGCGCATCGAACAAACGCCAGATGTTTCCCTGCAAATGTTGAATGGCGATTATCTTATTGAGTGGGGACATAATAATTGGGATGGCAAAAATAACTTTACTATTGATATATGCTCATTTGTACCTGAAACACCCACAACTAGTGTTGCTACGAGCATTTGTTACCTGGTATATGACGCAGCCAGCGGCAAACTTATCAGTGTTACAAAACCTTAATTGCCCCCACCCCCAAAAACCAAACAAGGAGTACACCATGAACCATTGTAAAAAATGCGGCCACGAGTTGTCGCCGACTGTGGAATTCTGTGGAAACTGCGGCGAGCCCGTGCCAAAGTGAAAAACGGCATACAACGCAAATTCTCTGATATTGCCCGGTCAAAGTTATAGTTGTTACACATTAAAAAATAAAGGAGAGAGGAACATGTATTGTTACAACTGCGGCAAAGAAATCGCGGAAACCGCGAAATTCTGCCCCTATTGCGGAGCAGAACAGAAGCAGCCCCAGCAGTCCCCTCAGTGGCAGCAGCCTCAGCAGCCCGTCCAGCAGCCCCAGCAGCAGGAAACCCAACCGCAGCCCAGCCAGCAGCAACCCGCCCAATGGCAGAACCCCCAGCAGCAGGACACTCAATGGCAGGCCCCTCAGCAGCCCACCCAGCGGCAGAACCCTCCGGCGGCGAATAACAGCGGAAAAAACAATTCCTGGCAGTCCAGACTTCCCATCATTCTGGCAGCCGTCGCCCTTGTGGTCGTAGTTCTGCTTGCAGTGCGCGCGTTCCATAACCGCACCGATGCCCAGAACGAGCTGAAAGCGATCGCGACTACAGAACCTGCCGCTACCGAAGCCGCCCCCACCGAAAAAGTCACGTACACCGAGCCTCCCGCCCCGACGGAAACAGAGGCCCTCACGGACGGCTGGCACACCATAAGCGGAAAGCGCTATTACATTCAGGATGGCGAAAAGTATGTAGATCTTCAGGAAATCGACAACGCGCTGTACTACTTCGACGAAGACGGCGCACTGGCTGAGAATGAAGACGTGGACTATTATGGGACTACTTTACATGCAGGCCGCGATGGTATCATAGGAGGAATTACTATTGATGAAATTGGGGGAGAATGGTCAGATGAGTACTACCATTACGGGAATAACGGACGTAGTTCTGTTCTGGAATTATCCTTTGAAGTAGAAGACTGCGATTCCTTCCGGTTCTATCTGGAGGCAGGCGGCTTGCATGGTGCAAAGGTGAATGGAAAGTGGAAAATCTATGTCAGGCACAACGGCAACTGGGAATTTGTACAGGATATCAATTACACAGAGCCAAATGGATATTTTGACATAAAACTCGACGGTTACAAGAACTTTGATGCCATTACTGCTTGCCCGATGGTGCAGGGCAACGCCACCTACTCCGCGGTTTTCTACCTGCAAAACGTACATTGCGTACTGTAATCGTGATCCGGCCGCAAGAAGACAAAAAATACCGCCGGGGCAATTGCCCCGGCGGTAACTCTTTTCAGTATCAGGCGCTGCGGAACCGGGCGAGGAAATCCTTTGTTTCCTGCTTCTGCGGGTTTCCAAACACTTCGGAGGGTACGCCTTCCTCGCAGATGACGCCCTGACTCATAAACACCACATGATTGCTCACGTCCCGGGCGAAGGCCATCTCGTGGGTCACCACCAGCATGGTCATCCCTTCCCGCGCAAGAGACCGCATGACGTTCAGCACCTCGCCCACCATCTCCGGGTCCAGCGCGGAGGTGGGTTCGTCGAACAGCAACACCTCCGGATCCATAGCCAGCGCCCGGGCAATGGCTACCCGCTGCTTCTGGCCGCCGGAGATCTGCCGGGGCTTGGCGTTGATGTAGGGCGCCATGCCCACCTTTTCCAGATAGGTCATCGCGTGAACCCGGGCTTCCTCCCGGCTCCGCTTCAGCACCTTCACCTGACCGACCATGCAGTTTTCCAGCACCGTCATATTGTTGAACAGATTGAAGGACTGAAACACCATACCCACATGGGCGCGGTAGGCCGGCGCGTTGATGCCCCGCCCAGCCACGTTCTTGCCGTGGTAGCAGACCTTGCCGGAGGTGGGCGTTTCCAGCAGGTTGATGCACCGAAGCAGCGTGCTTTTTCCGGAGCCGGAAGCGCCGATGATGGAGGTCACGTCGCCTTTGGCTACGGTAAAGTCAATGTCCCGGAGAACCTCATGGCTTCCAAAAGACTTGGAAAGGTGGTTGACCTGTAAAATCACGTCTTCCATATTAATATTCTCCTTTCGGTCTTCCGGAATCGAACTCGCCGCTGCGCTCGTCGAAGGGCGTCTTGCGGCTGGGGTGGGAATAGGTACCGGCGCTCATGGCCAGAGAGTCTGTGCTGACCAGCTCGTAATTGTCGCTGCCGTCCAGCCGCTTTTCAAGCAGGCGCAGCAGGAAAGACGCCGCCAGTGTCAGCATCAGATACCCCGCCATCTCGATCACGGCTGAGGGAAAATACAGCAGATTGACGCCCACAATGTTCCGATGGGTGGCAAAAAACTCCACGAAGCCGATAACGAACATCACGGAGGTGTCCTTGATGTTGATAATAAAGTTGTTGCCGATCTGGGGGATGATGTTCCGCAGCGCCTGAGGCATGATGACGTTCACCATGGTCTGCACATGGGTCATACCGATGGCCTTCGCGCCCTCGGTCTGGCCGGGGTCAATGGAAATAATGCCGCCCCGGACGGACTCGGCCATGTACGCGCCGGTGTTGATGGACACCACGATGATGGCTGCCACCCAGATGCCGCCCATTCCCTTGAAGGCCACCGCGCCGTCGGTGAAGTAGGGCAGGCCGTAGAAGATGAACACCGCCTGTAAGACCATGGGCGTTCCCCGGAACACCTCCACGTAAATCCGGATCAGCGCTCGCAGCAGCTTCAGGAAGAAGCGCTTGACCGGCGGGTCCTGCCGGGTGTAGGGAATGGTGTTGAGAATGCCGCACAGCAGGCCGATCACGCAGCCGATCAGGGTCGCGACCACCGCCAGAACCAGCGTGTTCCGGATACCGGTAAAATAAGCGCCGGAGTACGTCTCCCACAGCTTTCCGATGTCGGTCGTGAGTTTTGCAAGCTTATCCATGAGGCACCTCAGATCGCGGGCTGAACGGCAATCGCCTCGTTCATGATCTGGTTCATGTCCTCCACGGTCATTCCGCTGAGGACCGCATTCATGGCGTCCAGCAGGGTGGTGTTGCCCTTGACCACGGAGATACCGATGTTGATCTCACCGGCGTCTACCTGAAAATTGTCCTCGCTGCCGGAGAAGTCCAGAATCACCAGATTGTCGTAGGTGGCGCAGGCGCCCATAGCGGTGGGCATATCGGTGCAGATGTAATCCACAGTGCCAGAGGTGACGGCCATGACCATGGCCGGAGCCGTTTCGGAAGCGGGCATCAGCTGCGCGCCCTCGATCTGGGGCAGGCAGGTGTCATACCAGATGGTGCCGGTCTGAGCGGTGCAGGAGCCGGAAAGCTGGGAAATGCCGGTGGCGGAGGCCAAGGGGCTATCCTTCCGGGTGACGCAGACGATGGAAGCGTAGAAGTAAGGGCCTGCCATGTCAACTTCCTGAAGCCGCGTCTCGGTCATGGACTGACCGGCAATGACGGCGTCCAGCTGACCGGCGTTCAGCGCGGGAACCAGACCGTCCCAGCCGATGGCCATGATCTCCAGCTCCCAGCCGTTGGCCTCGCAGATCTTCTTGGCGATCATGACGTCATAGCCGTTGGCATAAGCGCCGGGGTTGTTGGCGATGGGAACAGCGCCGTTGGAGTCGTCCATCTGGGTCCAGTTGTAGGGGGCGTAGGCACACTCCATGCCCACGGTGAGCACGCCGTCCTCCACGCCGGAGAGAACCACGGAACTGGCCGCAGTGGGTGCGGCGGAAGCGGCGGGAGCGTCGGAAGCAGAGCTTCCACAGGCGGTCATGGACAGAACCATAAGTACGGACAGGATAACGGATACGAGCTTCTTCATTTTGAGATCAACCTTTCTTTTTGCGTTTTCGCATTTTGGAATAAAAAATGAACCGCTTTGGAAAGCGGTCCATGGAAATGCGGAGACCCCACAAAAAGAAAGGAGTGATCCGAACAGCCAATGATAGCGCTTCACAAAGATTTTTTGTGACAGTCCGGCAGATGTTCTCTGACGACCCAGTATGAAAAACCCGGGCAGATTTCCCATACTTCGGCGGTGATCCCTTTCTCCTTCGGCGGCTGCACGACCTTGCCGGAGGGTACTGATGAGTACCGCGCCTCTATCAAGCGATTCAATTTTGAGTGTATCCTAGCATCGCGGTTTCCGATTGTCAATAGCTTTTTCGGTGCATCCGCGTTTTTTGTATAATCTTCCAAATCAGAAGCGAACCCTACCATTCCATTTCGGCGAATCCGGCACATGTCGCCCATCTGTGCGCGAATCCCGGCTTGACATTTGCCCCTTCTCCCGGTAAACTGGTTCTATCAAATATACGGAGGAAACAGCGATGGATCACAGGGAATTGGCGGCGGAGCTCTTTTTATCCGACAGCAACTGCGCCCAGGCGGTGCTGGAGGCCTTCGGCGACGTAACGGGGCTTGAAAAGAGCTTCGCGGCGAAGCTGGCGTCCTCCTTCGGCGGCGGCATGGGGCGGATGCGGGAGGTCTGCGGTGCGGTCAGCGGGATGCTGATGGTGGCGGGGCTTCTGTACGGCTATGACGACCCCGGCGAGAACGACGTGAACAAAAAAGCCCATTACCGGCTGGTGCAGACCCTGGCCGGACAGTTCCGGGAGGAGATCGGCAGCATTATCTGTCGGGAAATTCTGAGCAACCCGCCTTCCGACCCCAACCCCACGCCCCGCACGGCGGAATTTTACAAGACCCGCCCCTGTGTCCGGATGGTCATGACGGCGGCGGGCATTCTGGACGATTACATTGCGGAGCATCCGGTCGGCACGCCGACAAAGCCGGATAGGGAACAGCTATGAACGATTTTATCTACAACCAGCACGATATCCCCAAGGAGCGGTACCGCTACGGCCTGCGTGCCTCGGCGGACGTGGGCTGCGGATGGGTCGCCACCTGGAACGCCCTGCAAATTCTGGGGTACAAAACGGACATCCCGGCGCTGATCCGCTATTACGAATGGCAGCTGCCCCTGATCCACGGCAATACCGGCACCTCCTTCTGGGGGCCTGCGGTGTGCTTCCGGAAGTGGGGCTTCCCCGTGAAGATCGTCGTGGACACCAAACGCTTCGACGAGGCGGCAAAAAACGCGGACGCCTGCATCCTGTTCTACCACTGGCGGAATAAATACCGCTTCGGCGCGCACTTCGTGGCGCTGCGCAACACCGCCGGGGGCTTCGTCGGCTACAACACCTACCGCAACTCCACCTGCGCGGACAACTACGGCGGCAGCCTTGCGGATTTCCTCCGCAAACGCAAGTATTTCGGCGCCGTCCTGCTGGCCATCAACCGAAAATGAGCAGAACTGCCTCGGCAAAACGTAGAAAAAACCGGTGAAAATTTATGAACATTTCACAATTCACCCCGAACGTCCCATGGGACTTCCCTTTTCCCGGAAATCCGCCGCTTGCATTCAGCGGGAAAGTGTGATATCCTTATAAAAAGGAGATGAGCCGAATGACTGTCCGGGAATCGGGTGAAATGTATCTTGAGGCTATACTGGTTTTGGCGAGGAAAAGCGGGTATGTCCGCTCCATTGACGTCAGCGAATATCTTGGGTATTCCAAGCCCAGCGTTTCCCGCGCGATGGGCATTCTCCGGGAGGGCGGGTATATCCTCATGGAAAAAGACGGCGCGATCACGCTGACGGATTCCGGGAAAAAACTTGCGGAGACGATCTACGAGCGCCACACGGTGCTCTCGGAGCTGCTGATCCGTCTGGGTGTGGACGAAAAGACCGCCACCGACGACGCGTGCCGGATCGAGCACGTCATCAGCGAGGAGAGTTTCCGACGACTAAAGGCAGTTGCGGAAGCAGAGTCATGAGTACAGCAAAAGGAGGGGGCCGTGCGGACGGCCCTCTCTTTCTGCAGTCGGGAGGTAATATAGTGGACGAAATCATTGTCATCCGGGCTGCAGACCCGGACGGCAGTTTATTTCGGGCAATCGTGGATGCGCTGAAGGACGAGCGGTCGGAGATAATTCATGTCAATCCCCCGGTTTCCTCCGTGCTGCGCATCGGAGAACTGGAGATCTATCACGAGTACCGCCGGGTACTGATGGCTGGCAGGGAAGTGCGGCTCAACCATGGGGAGTATGCCATGCTCTACTGCATGGCCAGTTCACCAGGGCAGGTGTTCTCCAAAGCGCAGCTCTATGAGGCCGCCTGGGGCGAGGAATATCTGCACGGGACGAGCGGCATGAAGTATACGACCGTCTCGTCCACGGGCGAAAAGCTCGACGAATACTACACCAGCGTCCCGCAGCCGGGCAACAATGTGGAGACGACGCTGGACATCTCGCTCCAGGCCGTGGCAGAGAATGCGCTGGAGAGATTGATTTTGGACCTCCGCGAAAACGGCGTCGGCGCGCA
>ERZ779876.2807-NODE-2807-length-11738-cov-3.854746_pt1 | contig 11738 bp, 4 predicted proteins | sample MGYA00511068_ERZ779876 | MGnify/ENA primary metagenome ERZ779876 (study PRJEB29588, sample SAMEA1970858) | human gut metagenome | biome: human gut; feature: human-associated habitat; material: faeces | place: Denmark | collected 2008/2010 ...
CCGCCTTTTCGCTGTCCGCGCTCGTATTGATGCCGACGACGGAAATCGTGATACCCGCCTCGAAATTCGATTGAAGGACGGAACCGTATTTTTCGACGTTGTCGGAAAACATACAGTCGGACACGACGATAATGTGTCTCTTTTCAATATTCGTCTGCGCCTTGAGCGAGTCTCCCGCACGTTTGAGCGACGGGGTAAGCAACGTTCCGCCGCCGTTTCCGATGTTGTCGATCGCGGCGACGATTTCATATTCCCTCGTCACGGGCGTGAGTGCAAGAGCTTCCTTATAATCGTCGTCGAGCGCAATGACGCCGCAGTAATCGCGCTCCGTCATGGCGTTGAGACAGGCGCGCGCACCCGCTTTCGCGTTTTCGAGTACGTCGCTCATACTGCCCGAACAGTCGATGATGATGACGACCCCGAGCGGAGGCGTATAATCTTCGGCAATCACGGGAAGCATATCCTGATAGGTGGTACCGTATAAGTCTTTGCGGTTGTAGGCGTGAGCCTCGTCGCCGTCCGGCTCGCTTCCGCCGACGGTAAAGAGGCCGCCGCCTATGTCCTTTACATAGGAATTGAGCAAGTCTTCAAATCCGGCAGGCATATCCGAGTGCGAGACATTGGCGAGCACCACCTGATCGTATAACCGCATTTCGTCGAGCGTCTTCGGAAATTTTTCCGTTTCGGCCACATTGAGGACGGTGAGCGTATATTCCTCTTTCAAAAGTTCCTGGAGCTTCTCCGCTTCGCCCTCAAAGCCTTCTACGATGAGAATATCGTCGAATACCTCCATATACAGATAGGAGCTGTATTCGTTGTTCGCTTCGACCGCGTCTTCTATTTCAACCGGCTCTTTGAAGGAAAGGTCAAAGGAAAGCCGATGAAGCCCCTGTTCGGCAAACGTGTGCGCGATTTCAAACGTCTGTACGCCCGGCTCTAAAGAAACCTCCGTCGTTTCCTCCTCTCCGTCGTTATCCCGAAGCGTAATCTGCGCCGTCTGTGCGACGGAGCTTTGTACGGTTACACCCAGCTTGACCTCCGACTTGGCCGAAACGTTATAATCGGGCATGACAGCCCCTACGATCTGCGCGTCCGGGATTTCCTTTTCATCCGTAAAGGAAACCGTATCCACGCGGATGCCGTCGGCCGCCGCAGCCTTGATCGCCGCAAGCGCTTCCCCGTCCGTTTCGATGCCGTCGGATAAAATGACGAGCTTCGCCGTCTTGGGATGCTTGATATGAGTTCGTGCAAAGGATACCGCGGCAGCGATATCCGTCGCGCTGTCGTCGGGCTTATTGTCCCGGAGAGAATCTTCATAGCTCTCGTACGTCTTTTCCGCGTTTGTCGAAAGCTCCGCGGCATACGTCTGTCCGTAACCGAAGGTGATGATTCCTACTTTATATTCGGAATTTCCGCTATCGAGAACCGATTGGACAAATTCGTTCTTTTTCTCCTGCGTTTCTCTTCCGCTGTACGATACATCGACGAGAAGAAAGACCTCGTTATTTGAATTGATCGTTTGATAATCGAAGTGCATCCCCGAAAAAACAAAAATGCACAATACCATGGCTGTGGTGTGAAGCACGACGGAAATAATATGGTTCCGCGTGCGGCGATACTTTTTCGCCATACGAAAGTAGGGAAACAGCGAAAAGAATAACGCCGGAATAAGCAACAGCAGAAACCAGGGATACGTAAATTGAATTGAAAAATTCGTCATATTTCGTTACTCCCTTAAAAATGTTCCCGCGACTGAAGCCACCATTCGATAAACATCAACGCGATAAGCGCAGCGGCGACATAGACGACAAGATCCTTGTCCTCCTCTCTATCGGGGGCTTTGGCGGCAACGCCTTCCAGCGCGTCCACCGTCCGGAAAATATTGCTTTGATCGGAGGGCATTTTTACATAGATGTTGCTTACGACTACAGTGCCCGACAGCAACGTTTGCCTGATGGTATATGTTCCGCAGGCAGAAAGCGCGATTTCGAAAGGAATCTCTTCAAATTCGTAATCTTTCTCTACGGCTCCCTCTCCGCTGAGCGAAAGAGAAAGATTGGTGCCGCGCGTATTGATACATACGGTCTCGTTGACATCGAATACGTATTGAGGCACTTTCTCCTCCGCGCCGTCCACCACTTTCGTGACCGTAGCAGTAGAAGGAATAAAATAATTGAACAGATTGGTGATAAGTATCGGGAAATTTATTTCCATCGAGGTGTCCGCATTATTCAAACTAAACGACATTACGGCAAGCCTCGAAGCCCTGGTGTTTTTGACAACAAAAACCGGATCGTTGCCGCAATAGAGCAGCGGTTTGAACTCTTCGGAATACTCCATCTGTCTATAGGTGCTGACCCGCATCATTTCCGGCATCATGTACTGTGTAATCTCGTGTTTTTCTCCGAAAGCCAGATTAAAATCTCCCGAAACTTCTTTTCCTATCGTCAGACCCGAATCTTTCGGAGAAGCCGAAGGATTGACCAACAGCACCAGGCCGTCTTTTGGAAGCTCGGAGGGTACCTCATGCTCGAAAATATAGAAATCAAACCCGCTGAGCTCCGGCGAGCCCTTTCTGACCTCGGAAATTTCCAGACGCCAGCGGCCGCGCATACCGTCGCGGAGCACCATCAAAACATTGGCGAAAAAGGTATTCGGTTTAGTACTGTAATACTGCACGCGGATCGTTTCTTCAGTTCCGCCGTAGAGATAAAAAATATTGTCTTCGCTGAGATCGTCATCTACTTCGTTGAGCCGCACGAAAACGGAATCGAATTTGAAAATATTTTTTACTTTTTCGCTTTGTTTTTCGCTCGGCTTAAAAACGACGGTCTGCGTCACTCCGTTTTCGCAATAAACGGGCTCGGAAATGAGCTGGATTGTATCTCCGTCGTTATTCGTGCCGTAAACCTCCGCCGTAACGGTAAGCCGCTCGCTTCTGCCGTAGCACGCGATGTCGATCGAAAACGTATAATAGTTTTCCTCCAGCTTTGCACGGCAATCGAGAATCGCGGCATTCCATTCGGTCTCCTCGCTTACGTTAACGACCTCGATGTTTGCGTTATCGATATATGTATTCGACGTATAAAGCACGATGTCCGCGTACGGGTTTTCCGTAAGAACTTCGCCCGCAAGCTTGATTGCGCCGTCGATGTCGGCATTTCCGTAAGTACAGGATTTGTTTGCCACAAGTTCGTCGAGAATTTCGAAAAGCTCTTCAGCGTCGGCTTGTCTGAAACGGAAAGCCAGGGTTTCCGCTTTCGCTCCCGCCATTACGACGGTCATGATACCGTCATTTTTAAAGGTTTCCTCGGAAAGTACTTTGACCTGTTCGACAGCACGCTCGAAACGGGTTTCCTGGTCCCCTTTCACGCGCATGGCGGCGGAAGCGTCGATCACCGCGGCCTTTTCCGTAATCTCGGGGGGAACTTCCTTTTTGATAAACGGCTGAGCCAAAATAAACGCGCATGCCGTAAGGATGAGAACCTGACAAATAATGATCAGTATATTTCTCAGTTTACTGATTGGGAGTTTTCTCTTTCGGTAGCGAAGACTGCGCTTCCAGACATACGTGCTGGAAACCATCTTTTGTTGATAGTTGGGTTTCAAAAGGTATATGAGGAGGAGTACAAGAAGCCCCAACAACCCCAATAACCCCAACGGCGTTAACAATTTCATCCCATTATTCCTACTTTCAATAATTCGCCGAACAACATTTTCTCAATGGGTCGGTCGCTGCGCACGGAAACAAACTCCGCCCCGCGGGAAACGCAAAATTCTTTAATTTCCGCTTTTAAGTCTGCCATCGCTTCGTTATAGGCGGAGTGCATACTGCCCGTAATGCGGAGCTTCATATTCCTTTCGTCGGAAAGATCGGCGGATTCGAGATCGATAAGGTTGACCCGGCCGCTGTAAGAAGGCTCCTCCTCCTCGGGCGTGAGCACCTGAATCAGCAAGATCTGCTTATGAAGATAGCAGAGATAATCAACCGCTTTTTTCCAATCGCTGTCGGTAAAGAAATCGGAAATAATAACCGCAAGCCCGTTGCCGTTGCCGAGATTGGGACAGCCCTTGATCGCGGCTTCGAGATCGGTCTCCTCGGAAAACTCCGTGTTTTCCAGCTCGCTGATTGCGCGGAAAAAAGCGTTTTTTCCGACAATCGTGCCGAACGGATCCTCCGAACGGTTTTCGCGCATGAGCTTATAGGAAACTTTGTCCATGTTATGAACGGACAAAAATCCTAAAGCAGCCGCCGTAGCAATGGCATAAGCGGCCTTTTTAGGATTCTCCTTACCCATGGAAGCAGAACAGTCTAGAAAAATTTGAATTTGCATTTGACGCTCGTCGGTAAACAGCTTAAGAAAGTATTTTTCAAAACGGCTGTACAGATTCCAATCGATGCGTCGGATATCGTCTCCGAGCTGATATTCGCGATAATCGGCGAATTCCACCGTCTGACCGTATGTCTTGACGAGGTGTTTCCCTCCGAAATATCCCGAAAGGTCGGTGCGAAGATTCAGTGCCAAAGTTTCCAGGCGGCTGAAAAACGCATCGTTCAAGTAAGATACTTTCATTATTTTCTCCCGAACAGGCCGCGCTTCTTCTTACCCTCCGACTTTTCTTCTTCGGACATATCGGGCGTATCCGCCGCGAGCGCCGCTTCGGGAAGAGGAACATTTTCAACGGGAGCAACGCGCTCGCCTTTGCCGAGTTCACCGATGATTTTCGAAATAATCTCGTCGGGAGAAACGCGTTCTGCGATCGCCTCAAAGTTGAGCTTCATTCTGTGACGGAGCACGGAATAGGCGAGCTCGTTGACGTCGTTGTAAGAAACGTTAAAGCGACCGTTCATCAGCGCTTTGACCTTTGCGGCCGAAATGAGCGCCTGTCCCGCACGGGGGCTTGCGCCGAGGCGGACGTATTTTTTCGCCGTCGCCGAAGCGCATTCGCTGTCCGGGTGAGTGGCCGAGCATAGCCGCATCGCATAACGCATGACTTCTTCCGCGACGGGGATCTGGTTTGCCGTCGCACGCATTTCGAGCAGATCCTCCCCGGTGCAGGCCGCTTCCGCAACCTCCGCCATCGTCTTCTGCGTCATATTTACGATATCCATCAGCTCGTCGAGCGTAGGATTCTTTACAATAAGCTTAAACATGAAGCGGTCCATCTGCGCTTCGGGAAGCGGATAGGTACCGTCCTGCTCGATCGGGTTCTGCGTCGCAAGCACGAAGAAAGGCTCGTTGAGCTTTCTGGACACGCCCATGACCGTAACCGTGTGCTCCTGCATCGCTTCGAGAAGCGCCGACTGCGTTTTGGGCGTCGCACGGTTGATTTCGTCCGCGAGAATGATGTTGCTGAAAATAGGCCCCGGCTGGAAGCTGAAAGTCGAATTCCCCGCATCGTCTTTAACGATGATGTTTGTACCCGTAACGTCTGCCGGCATTAAGTCGGGCGTGAACTGGATTCTCGAAAAGGGAAGGCTGAACACCCTCCCCAACGAACGCACCAAACGGGTTTTTCCGACCCCGGGAACGCCTTCCAAAAGAACGTTACCTCCCGCGATCATCGCTACTACGGCCCCTTCTACGACCTCTCTCATACCGATCACGTCGCGACCGAGCTGCTCGAAAATCGCTTTGCATTGCACGCTGAATTTTTGAATGTTTTGTTCTGTTACCATGATTGTGTTTTGCCTCGTCCTTTTGGTAAGTTTTCTGATTGTTTTCGGTTTATTTTAACGTATTGAGATAAGCTTCGATGATCTTCCGCAGGGAAGCGGGAATTTCGCCCCCGTTCGCAAGGATTTCCATCGCCTCTTTATAATATTGTTCGTAAACGTCTTTATAGTCCGTTTTGCCGTCAAGGACCTGATCGTTAGGGTCCGTATATTGGCCGCCGGCACCGCCGCCGGAACCGTCGCCGGAACCGTTTCCGTCGCCATCGCCTTCACCGTCACTGGGATCGCCGCTGGTACCGTTGCCGGAACCGGGACCGTCTCCAAAGGACAGGTCGTCCGAATCCACCCCTTTCTTTTCGAAAATCGCCAAGATTTCCCGATCTCCGCCCTCGGCGAGGTCCGTTCTGTCCTCTTCGGGATATCCGTCGCTCCAACCGACGAACACCCAATCTTCGTTTGCAACCGCGACGACCGTGGTCGTTGTTTTGCCCTCTTCGACGTCCTGCGTGGTCTGTCCGTAAATATGGCCTTGTAAAGGCTTTTTATTATCCTGTTCGGAATCCGTTCCCGGCTTCTCGTCCGTCTTTTTTGCGGAAAGCGACTTCACGCCCGTCGTCGGTTTTTCCTCTTTTTCAGGGTAAATCGGGTCCGAAATCCCGTACGAAATCGTGTATCGGGAGGGCGGGATTATCCTTTCGGGACGATTCGCTATAAATCCCGCAAGGGAGGTCGCCGTCACGCTGAAAACCAACGCGACCGAAAGCCCCGCAATAAGTCTGGGCTTCATAAATGCCGAGGTAAAGACGTCGGATTTCATTTTTTTATTGGTCGCGGCGAGAGCGTCTTTTGCGTCCTCGCGCTGACGCATGGCGATATACGAATCGTCGTTTTCGAGCTCGAGCATCGTGATGGTACGTTCCTCAAGACCCAAACGACGGTCCACCCGCGCGGCAATCTGCTTCGTCGTGGGACGGAATTTTGCGAAATAAAATATAGGGGCGCTGATCAGCGTGCCGACAAGCAACAGCCCGATCGAAATAAGCCACAGGCCCTCTACTTTAACAAAGCACGAAACCGTCGCGATGACAATGTTGGCGGCAAATCCGACCAAAAGGCCGAAAATAAGCGATTTTGCCACGCCTTCCGCCACGAGACGTTTCCGATACTTGCGAAACATGTTTTTGCTGTCCATTATATCCCTCCTTCCGCCGCATATTTCGGCGTATCACACTATATTATCTATAGTGTTTATATATTATATCATTTTTTTCGATATCCTGTCAACGATATTTATAGAAACTTTACATGTAAAATATTTATATTTGGTATAAACAGAATTTATACTTATACAAAAAATCGGCAAACTTAAGGCCTTTACCATAATTTTACAAGATATTTGGCAACAACGGGATCCGCAAAAGCAGATCCCGTTGCCGTTTTTTGTTGTTTCCGGATTAAGCTTGAGGCTCTTCCGTTTTCCAGACAATTATCGCGCCGCAGCCCTTATTCCAATCGGTTTTCCACGTCGCACCGGCTTCGGTTTCGGAAAGCAGAATTCTGATCGTCTGCGTTTCCGTCCAGCCAGAGAACACTTCGATATCGGACAGAACCGTGCCTGCGGGCAGTATAATTTCTTCGATCGCCGTACAGCCCTTAAACGCCTGCTTGGCAATCTTAATCGTTTCGCCTTCAAACGTTACGGACGTAAGAGACGAGCAGCCGCTGAAAGCAGAAGCATAAATATCCGTTATATTTGCGGGAATAACGATCTCTTTCAGGCCGCTGTTCATAAACGCGCCCGCGGAGATTTCCGTAAGATTGGCCGGCAGCGTAACCTTTTCGAGCTTCGCCGCATTCGCAAACGCATAGTTTTCCAACTTCGTGTCGGCGTTCATGAAGCGGACTTCGGAAACACTCGTGTCCGCAAACGCATAGCCGGAAATCGACGTAACGCGCTCGGGAACGACAAACGGACCCTGCGGTCTGCTCGGTAATACCATTGCAAGCGTGACCTCGACCTTGGTCTCGTCAACCCTGGTCTCAACATAGAACGCACCGTCGTTGAAGGAGAAGTTTTCGTTGTCGGCAGCAACGTCGATCGAAGAAAGCTTGTCGCAGCCGTCGATCGCATTTTCGCCTATCGACGTAAGCGACGCAGGCAGACTGATCTTCGTGAGAGAAGCACAGTTTTGGAAAGCGTATTTACCGATGCTCGTCACGCCTTCGGGAATTTCGATTTCAGTAATCCCGGTGCCCTTAAACGCATTATTGGCGATAGAGGTAAGCGTTCCGCCCACACCCGTAAACGATACCGTCTGAAGATTTGCCATGTTCGTAAACACGTTTTCAGCGACCGTCTTAAGTGCACCGTCGGTGGGAATATTCACCTCGGTAAGGTTGGTACAACCTGAGAACGCATTTTTGCCGAGCGACGACACTCCGGTTCCGATCGAAATCGAGCCGAGCGAAGTACAATTTTTGAACGCATTGGCAGGAATAGACATTTGTCTTGCGCCGAAGTTGACGGACACAAGCTCTGCACAGCTGTCGAACGCAGTGGAAAGATAAAGCGACGCGTCAGAATCCTCAAACGTTACACGCACCAATTTTGTATTGGAGAATAACTTAGTGCCAAAGCTCGTGATTCGGGCGGGAATGACGTTTGTCATATCCGGATCGGTATTATCGAACGTGAAAGAAGTTAATCCCGAATTGCAGAATGTTTCATTATAAAGTTTACCTGCATAGGAAGTAGAGGACGTATAACCGACGAAACCGGTGAGATCGGCAAAAGTCAGCGACTCACAGCCCTTAAAGGCCTTTTGATTGATATATTTAACTTTTTCCAGATTGATAGACGCGAGATTTGCACAGCCTTCGAAAGCGGAAGTGTCTATCGTTTCAAGACTTTCGGGCAGAGTAAGAGAAGTAATCGCTTGACAATTCTTAAACGCGCTGCTGCCGATTTTCTTCAAGGCAGAAGACAACGTTATCGTTTCGAGCGACGTACAGCTTTCGAATGCCGAACTGCCAATCGTTTCAAGCGTCTCGGGCAGGGCGAGAGAAGCAAGGTTCGTGCAGCCCTTAAACGCACTGCCGCCGATTTCGATCAACGAAGAAGGCAACGTGACCGTCGCAAAAGACGTACAGCCGTTAAACGTACTCGAATAAAGAATGCCCAGATGGGACGCGTCATAACCGACGAAACCGCTCAAATCCACGCTTGTAAGAGCTTTGCAGTTTTGAAACGCATAGCTATTGAGATACATAACGTTTTTCAAAGCATCTACGTCTTCATCTGTATCGGAAATATTTTCGACGAATATAAGCTTCGTACAACCATCGAACGCATAGCCGTTGATTGTCTGAACAGACGAAGGCAAGACAAACTTCGAAAGATTTGTACATTTACTGAAAGCGTATTTATCGATCGTCTGAACGGACTCGGAAAGAGTAATATTTGTAAGAGACGTACAGCCATAAAAAGCATACGTGTTGATCGTATCCGTCGTCAGCTTACTGAAATCGATTACGCCGTCGCCGAGTTTTTTGCAGTCTCTGAACGCATATTGTCCGACATCGTTGATCGTCACCTTATCGAGCGCGCTCAAGACGCCGCACGAATAGAAGGTATAGGCGGGGATCGCCGTGCCGCTGAGACGGTTATTGAACTCGACCGTTTCCAGTTTTGTACAATTTCCAAATACGCCGTATTTTGCGCTTGTGCTACTGCCGGGAATAGTAGAAGTCGAATAACCGGAAGCCTCCGCATACAGCTGAACTTTTGCGCCGTCTGCGGCAAAGGTCACCGTCTGAAGCCCCGACGCCACAAAGGCGCCGTTGTCGATCGCTGAGATCTTTTTAGGTATCGTGATAGAAGAAAGAGCCGTGCACTTATGGAACATTCCTTCAGAGATCGTCTGAAGCGCGCAGTCCTCCTCAAAGGTAACTTTTGCGAGCTTCGTACAGCCGGAAAACGCTATGCGTCCGACCGTCGTCAGCCTTGTCGGGATTTTAACCGACACAAGCGCCGTACAACCCTGGAAAGCCGCTTCGCCGATAACGAGCGCGTTGCTCTTGTCGGCCGTTAAAGCCGCCGTGCTGTTTTCAAAGGTCAGCGTTTGTAAATATGGATTGTCCTTAAACGCAACCGCTTGGATTTTTATAACGTCCGCAGGAATTTCAAACGCGGTATCGGTTTTTGAATAAGAATAATAGGCAAGCTCTCTGCCGATCACCGTACCGGCATCGTCCTTTAGTATTTTATAAACGACGCCGCCGTTCAATTTGAAATCTCCGCTGCCGTCGCCCGTCAAATTCACAGTCTTCAACGTTTTGCATCCGTCAAAGGTGAAATTAAACGTATCAAGCGTATCGGGGAAGGTGATCGTCTCTAATTTGGAATCCTTAAACAGATATCCGCCAAGCGTTTTGACCGAATCGGGGAGCACAATTTCCGTAAATCCTGTTTTATAGAAGGCATACTGATCGATCTGCGTAAGCCTGCAGTCTTCTTCAAACACCACTTCGGCCAAAGCGGAACTTTGCGCAAACGCATTGCCGCCGAGCGAAGTGAGACGCGCGGGCAACGTCACCTTTGTGAGGCTCTTCATATTGCTGAACGCGCCGTTATACTGTACCGTATTATAAGAGAAATTGCCGTCGATTACGAGATCGGCCGCGCCGCCCGCTTCAAATTCGATTTCCGTAACGGACTCGCAGAAGTCAAACCCGACCCGAACAGTCCTGCAATCCGACTCGTCGATATATCTCTTTTCAAACTCAAGATGGGAAATCTTCGTGATGGTATTGGGAACGACAACCTTTCCCGTCGCTCCGGGCGCACACATCAGGAGAATATTTTCGCCTCCGCTCTTGTAACAGAGCAAAACGCCGTTCTCCGCATAGTAATAATTGTCCGTCGCGGCGCCTTTCGCCACGGTAATATTCGCAAGTTTGGCGCAATTTTCGAAAACCATTCCCGCGGCGCTTATCGCGGCTACGTCATAGCCTTTGGGGTCTTTCGTGTCCGCAAGATTTTCGGGAAAATTGATCGTTTCGAGCGCGCCGCAACCGTAGAACGCGCCGACGTTCGCCAACTGCATTATCGTCGTATAGTTCGGGTTTAATTTCCCGTATCCATTTCCGCCGATCGTGATCTGCCCTGTACCGCCCGTCTCGAAATCGACGGTTTTAAGAGCCGTACAGTTTTTGAAAGCGGCGCGGCCGACCGCATAATAGCCGTCTGTTCCGTTTGTGATCGTATTGGGAATGGTGATCTGCTCCAACGACGTACAGCCGCAGAACATATAATCGGCAATACGCGTAGTTCCCTTGGGAAGCGTCACGTTCTTCAATGAAACAAGATCGCCGAACGTGCCGTGATTGATAACGGTAGGATTCCAATCGGAGCCGCTCTCTTCGTAATAACCGTCCGCAAAGGTTACCGTCCGCTCGGGATCCGTCGAACTTTCGAACACCACACTCTCAATGCCAGAGTTTCTGAAAGGATCGAGGCCGACAGAGGTTACCCCGGAAGGAATGGTAATTTCCTTCAAATTTTTACAGCTAGAGAACATTTCATCGGCAATATTTATAAGGCGCTTGGGAAGCTTTACGGACGTAAGCCGCTCATTAAAGAAGAAAACACCAAAATCAAGGCTCTTAACGGGACCTGCGACTTCCAAAGGCTTATCGCCTTCTTCAAAGACGACGGTCATAGGAGTCGTCACATTTGAAGGGGACGAGGCGAATGCACCTTTGTCGATAAAAGTAACGGAAGCTGGAATGATTACGTTTTCCAACGGCACGCCGAGGAACGCACTCTCTCCGATACTTTCGACCGAATCGGGAATGACGAAATTTGTTAAACTATCGTTTCCGCAAACAAAGTAAGCGGGAAGAGCCTTTACACGATTGGGAAGCGTAAACGGTTTAAGCGCATCGCACCATCTGAAAGCGCCTTCTTCCAAAACAAGCTCCTCCGTCCCTCCTTCTTCAAATTCAACCGTTTCAAAATTTTCGCAATCCTTAAACGCTTCTTTTCCGATAAATGTCACGT
>ERZ779876.2808-NODE-2808-length-11736-cov-8.439175_pt1 | contig 11736 bp, 17 predicted proteins | sample MGYA00511068_ERZ779876 | MGnify/ENA primary metagenome ERZ779876 (study PRJEB29588, sample SAMEA1970858) | human gut metagenome | biome: human gut; feature: human-associated habitat; material: faeces | place: Denmark | collected 2008/2010 ...
GGCTTAAAACGCCTATAATATAAGTATAACATTTTGCAAACGGCAAAAGAAAACCGCCACATGATGTGACGGCTTAACAGCCTAACCATTGTCTAAATGGTAGTACGGCTTCAAATGTGGCGGCGTTATCATAGTACACCCTATTGTCGGATAGCGCATTGACAAACGATGTAAACAGTCGCTTTTGTGATTTTACAAGCAGTTTTTCATTAGAATATTTGTGCATATTTTGAGAACACCACACGGGTTGTGTTTTGTCGACTGTACCCGTACAGTAGTAGTTTGTCCCGTCAACCTTGATTGAGATTTCAACCCCTTGCCAATTGAGTTGTACAAATGTTACAGCACCTTTTGGCGGCTTGCGTCCTTTAAATTTGCCGCCCGTTCGGTACGTGTCCTTGTAGATGTAATCGCCATAGGCTGTACCCATAAAAGCGTTTTTGACCTTGTCGTCATATTCGGTTTTCGCTTTCGGCTTGTTATTTATCTTTTGTAAAGCAATACTACCTTTGCGGTAAGTGCGCAAACCCTCCCACGTCATAGGCAATGGCTTAATACCAAAATATGTCAAATACGGGCTTGAAACGCTTTCGTTGTTGCCTAAAAAGTAACAATACACTTGATGTTCACGTTTCGCCGAAAAAAACATGTCGCAAAAGTCGCCAACTTCATTGCCACGGTAGCGGCGGTAGCGTTCGGGCGTTGTGGTAAATTCGTCAAAAATGATTGTATCAACCGCAACGTCGTCAGCACTTCGCATTGCATTAGCGTCGGACAGCGTCATTATTTTCAAAAACCATTCCCAACGCTTGCCATGCTTAATGTAAAATGTATTTCCAATTTGTTTGCAATTGCCTTTCTTTGTTTCGGGGTTATAGGGTACAAGTGTTCCAATAAATTGTAACAAGTCTTTCGATGCAAAAAATGTTGCGCTACACTCTTTGACTTCCTTTTTGAAACGCCGTATCCATATTGTCTTTTTGTGCTTCTTTTTAGCACGCACCCAAGCACGTTTTTTGAAACCCCAAGTTTTACCGTAATTTCGGTTTGATATTATAAACGAAAACAGTGCATTGTGGGACAAAATTTTGCTTGCGTGAAAATAGCCGTTTGTCATAATATCATAATTTTTACGCCATTTCGCAACGCTCTTGAAAATGCTTGCGCAACGTCGTTAGTGACATTTGTTATTGTTTCGTCGATTGTTTTAATATACTTGTATTGTACGTTTGTAATACCACCGACAAACGTATTATAATTTGCAAGTTGTCCAAGATTGTCAATTTCAAAAGCACCAACAAATGCACCACTGTTGTTTGCTATTGCAATTTCGTCATACAATGATGTGTTTTCAAGTATGCCCATAAAGATGTAGTTTTCGTTTTCTTGTTGAAAAACGACGGGCGCAGTACCACCATTGATATACCGTCCATTACCCTCACTAAACATGTTTGCAACAGTACTTGCTACACCCGTCACGCCGCCAACATAATTGCCACCAACAGCCGCACCAACAGCGCTTGCAAAACCACTTGTTGCGGCAATAATGTTTTTGATTTTTTCAAGTGTTGACAAATTGCCGTCATTTGCTGTAAACGGGACGCTAAATAATGACGTCATATCAACGTCAGTTTCACCTTGAATAGCATGTATTTCAATGTTACCATTGTCAACCAATACACGTATTACAAATGTTGTGTCGCCGCTACGTTTTAGTTTAATTGATTTGCCATAGCTACCAAAATAAAAATCTTTATTTGCAAAAGTGGTGTTGTGTAGGGTTGAATAATCAACAACTTTGTTTAGTATTTGGGGTTCAACGGCATAAAACGTTTGCAGTCGAAAATCGCCACCCTCAGTACTTACAAGTCGATTATAAGTTCCCGTTGAACGTAGGGTTAAAAGACTTTTGGGGACAACCCACGCTTCGGTGACTGTAACGTCTTCTGTCTTATGCCAATCTGTCCCGTTGCTACTTTCCTCAATTGCCGTGATTGTTCCGCAACGATCGTAAAATGCTTGCATTTTGAGAGTATACGTTGTAACTGTTCCGTCGTCTAAACCTTTAATGTCGCCAACTTCGGCGGCTAAAATTTGTGTTTGGTATAACGTATTATTGCTAAACACTGACGATACGCCACTATTTACAAGTACTTTCACAACAACGCACATTTGCGTGTGAAAATCAATTTTTCCATTTGTGCGTGTAAATAGATTGTCTAGAAATACGGTGTTGTCAACTACGGGCGTTGTAGATTTGTACATTTTGATGTCGTCCAAACGATATTGATTGCCAAAATTTACGTTTGAACGCTCGACAACAGCCGAAACGCTTATTCTTGTCATGTATGTTGCCCATACGTCAAGCGCAACATATAATATATACATTCCGCTTACATATTCCGTCGATAGTACATGGTAAAACCGCTGTTCGCCGTCTTGTTGTGTGTGCATAATGTATGTTACATTAGCCAACGGGCGTGTTGCAGTAATATAAGCCGTTGATTTTGATAAAAACGTCCCATTCGTGTCAATACGCACTATGCCGTTTGTAATGTCAAAACTAACGTCAGTTAACGTGCAATAGGGTTCACCAAGCCATCTTACATACTTTGTGACATTGTCGAAAACAAAGTGCAGTCCGTTGTCAGTATTCGGTGTTTTTGTGTACAGTAATAGCATTTTAGTATATCCTCATAAAGCACGACTTAAACTCGTCAAGGCACTTTTCAAGCAACATTTGCACGCCGCTGTTGTAGTAGTCTTGCACGCGCAACGCTTCGTCGACAGTGTAGCCACTTTCGGTGGATGTGTCGTTGTTCTCAAAACTGTCAATGTGGTTCTTTGCTGACGGGCTTGCCGTGTTGCTGTTAAGCGGTAGTGTGTACTGTTGCGACGATTGCTCACCAGCTACAACCTTGCTAGTGCGTACCTTTTGTGGGCTTGCCATAGCTGTTGCAACCCGTTCAAGGTCGGCAAGTCGTTTGACATAGTACGGCATTACAAGGTTTGCACGATATTCTAGCTTTGTTGCAAACAGCGTTTCGGTCTCAAACCCTATTTCGCAGTCACAATAACGTGCGACAAACAACGTCTTAAAGCCGTCTATTGTATCAAGGGCGGCAGGCAATTCGCCGCCGCCGCTTAGATAGTCGGCTAGTAGTTCGGTATACTTAGCCATTATTCTTCCTCGCTTTGCTCTTCGCTTTGCTCGTCATGTTTCTTGCACTTGTGCTTGTCAGTGTCACGGTCACGCCATAGGCGGTACACGTTTACAGCGCACGTTACAAGCGTGACGGCAATAGTACATGCAAGCCCAACCCACGCAGTTACCTCGTCACGCAGATTGAGTTGCATTTGAGTATACGCCGCAGTTGCGGCAGTTGCACATACAGATAAAATGTCTTGCATTTGCTTTCCTCAAAATTCATAAAATTCTACTTGCCCATCGCCTTGCAAGTATTTAGATGTTGCCGTACCGTTTTGTATTATTTGAACAGTTACGCCGTCCCTTTCGTCAATATCAGAAACGTACAAAATAGCAACAGCGTCGCTTCCGTCTGCCTGTGAATAATATCCATTAACATAGACATTTCCCAAATTTGCAATATATTCTTTTACAGCTTGCATGGGGGTTTGGTCGGCAAACATTATACCAACAAAACCGCAGTCAAGGCGTACGTTTGATACAATGTCATTTATTGTCAAATAAAATTGTCCAAACTTAACATTTAGTCCAAGCGTGTTGTTAAGTATGCGTATGTAGTCACCAACACCCACCATTGTTTGCGCATTGTTCGTACCGACGCCAACAAGTTGTGTTGCCGACGGCGCGGTTGTGGGTAATTGTAATGCACGGTCAATCTTGTTTTTGTATGCCGCGTCAAGGTGTATATTTATCTTGTGATTTGCTTCGTCGACGTCGCAAATTATCGTTCCCGTTCCCTCAATAGGCAATGTAAATGTCCCACTTGCTGTTGCAAGCAAGTCGCCTACAATCGTCTTGAATTGCGTTGCAATGTCAATTTGAAATCCGTCGGCAACGGATATGACGTTGTCGGCATAAGACACAATCATTTTATCAAGTGTATTAAACCCGTCGCCCGTGTCACCTTTCGGACCTTGTGCGCCCGTTGCTCCCGTAGGACCTTGCGGCAAGTCAAAAATATTTGACGCTTGTATGCTTCCGTCTTCAAACGTCAGTATCATTTGCGCCTTGCCGTCGGCTACGGCTTTTATTTGTACGTCCGTCAAGCTTTCGTTTTCAAGCAACGCCGCAATTTTTTTCAGCCATTTCAACAGCGTTCCTTTGCAGTCAAAACTTGATAGTATTGTATCAATATTAAACATTTTCGTTTACCTCGTTGTTTGTTTGCATGTCCGCTTCGGTTGTTTCGTCGTCCGTGTATAGCTCTTCCAAGCTGTTATTGATTTGCATTTCCCAAGGCAAGCCGTAAGATACCATTTGACGGTTAAACCAATCAATCAGCTGATAGATATAGTCCTCACATTGACCGACAGTTGCGTTTACTTCGCCAACTTGCACACGCTCACGCTTGTTGATATTTGCCGACATTGTTCCAATTTTGTTTAACATACGGTCGTATACCTTTTGTTCAAACTCGTCGATTTTATCAAATACAATAGGTACGTTAAGGTCAAGCCCTTTGAGTGCTTCACCAAGCTCGTTTGAAACAACAAGCACGGGTACGCCCTCTTCCTTTTGCTGTATAGCGTGTTCGACGCTCAAACGCAAATCTTCGTCCCTACAAACGACGATATACGGCGTTGCCGTTGCAAGCAAATTTTGAAATTTCAAATCACGGCATTTGCCAATGAGTGTAGCGCACTCACGCATGACTTGCCCGATTGAATAGTCGCCCTCGCTCGCCGTAATGATGTATGCACCCTCTTCGGTGGGTTCATACGACGCTTTACGGGTGTACGACGTCTTTGTGCGTTTCGTCGAAAACACGATAAAACGCAGTGTTACGGGGTTGCCGTATATTGTTAACCCCTCGCCCGCAACGTAACTCCACTGTTTACGTTGACCGTCGTAACCCACGGCGTCATTTTCGATTAGTGCGTTTTTCACAAATCTTTGTTCGGGTGCGGGCATTTGCTCGCCCGTGTCAGTGCTTACAATCTTAATTGCGTTAAGCAACAGCCCTTTAAATTCGTCATAAACGCTTGCCCCGCCTACGGGCATGTCGCAAGCGGGGTTCAAATCTCTAAGTTTCATTAGGCGACAGTTACAGTTACAACCAATGTTCCCGTAACAAACGGCACGGACACTTCACCCGTTGTAGCGTTGTAGGCACCGCTTACAGCACTTCCACCCATAGTGACCGAAACCGCCGTTATAGCCTTGCCAGCGGGCGCCGTGAGTTGTGCATAGTACGTTCCGTTGTTGTCAACCTTTGCGGCATTCCAAGTGGATGTAGCGCCGTTAAGGGTTTGCGTGACAGTTTGTTCAGTTGCCGATTGTACAATGTCGGTTTTTGCAGCCGCCGCCGCAACCGAACAGTCAATGTAACAAGCCTTGAACAACGGGTTGTAAAAGACACTGTCGTCAACGGTGTAGTAGTAGTTTGTGTACAAGCCCTTTGCAATTTCTTCGGTCGAAAATTCTTCCAAGCGGCGTCCATGCCCCATTGCTTTGCGGTCATAAACAACGGCACGATACCACATACCGCCGTCGGCAACGTCGTCTACGTCGACGACTACAAGCTTGCCGAAAAGCTCTTCTTTTGACAAGTTGAACACGTTTGCCAATTCGGTCACGTCGATTAGGTTCAAAACCTTTGTCGTGACGGCAATGCGGATGTCTTCGTCGGGTACGGACGACACGTATTTGTCAGCGGTCAAGTCGTCGTTGTCGCAACGCACGTGATTGTACATGTCACGCAATGCGTACAACACGCCTTTCATTGTCTTAGGCACGCCGCCAAGGTGTGCGCGGTAGTTAGGCACGGCGGACGTCATAAGGCAGTTGCGCATAAGCACAAACGTGTCGCTGTTCTCACCTTGCGTCAGCGTGTCCATGATTTCCGCGGCAACCTCTTCAACGCCCGTTCCCTTGCTCGCAATGATTTTGCGGATGTCGTTTGTACGTTTAGTTGCTTGAAATTGACGCGGTTTCCAATTGTTAAAATACCTTGCGTACAGCGTCGGGTCTTTTGCCGCACGGTCGTAAGCGTCTTTGTTAAACGCTTGTGCTTTTGCCGCTTCAATCACGGCTTCTTCGATTACAACGCCGTTTGTGACGTCGTAAAAGTAGAATGCGTCTTCCAAGCGGTTGCGGCTTTTCAAGCCACGGATGTTTTGCGACGCAATTACTTCAATAATGCCAAGCTTGTCATTATTGTTTGCAGGAAAGGTTTTGCTTCCTTGATTGCCAGTTTGCATTGATTTTACCTCACTTTACCATTTTTTGATTTCGTGTCGTGTTTTGTTGATTTTCGACACTATATCGTCGGGCGCTTCGTCTTGTTTATTTGCGCCCGTCAATAACTGTTCAATGACGCTGTCACGGTCGGCAATGCGCTTTTCAAACGCTTGCTTTTGTTCTTCAAGTTTTCTGTTAAAACTCGTTTGTAATGCAAGTATTTGTTCGGCGTAGTCGCTTTTTTGTTCCGTTCCGTCTTGTTGTTCGTCCGTAGGCGTTTTGTCCGTTGTAGGCTCGTTTGCGCCGTCTACGGGGGTTTTGTTTTCTTCGTTTTCCATTGTGTTTACCTCTTTACCAAATTTGCCCCTACGTTGTTATTGTAGGGGCAATAAATAAACATAGCTAACGTGTCGTATTGTAGTCTAAATAGCAGTATTTACGGCAGTTTTCGACTGTTGTTCCGTAAAGCGTACAAGGGGCGGCACGGGCTTAGTTTCAGCTTAAAACGGCATGTCGTTGTCGTCTTCAATCGTTTGCGGCTTGACGGGCTTCTTTGTCGTCTTTGCTTTGAGTTGCGGACGGGGTTTCGGTTCTTCGGGTTCCTCTTCGTCGTCAAGCGGCGCGTCAAGGCGCTTAACCTTGATAAATACGTAGTTGTCGTACACCTTGATAGGCGTTTTCTCACTGTCCAACGATATGGACACTGTCGCCCACTCCCTTTCGCCGTCCTCGTCGCTTCGACACAACGAAATGTTAAGGCGCTTGCCGCTTTTGCTTATACGGCTTCCGTATAGGTTCCAAAAGCTGTTTTGTGTCGTTTCTTGTACTGTTTCTTGTTTCTTTGTGTTTGTCTTTGCCATTGTGTTTTGTTTTCCTTGTTTTTATTTTGTGTTTGTTGTAACTTTACCCGCATGCCGTCAAACACAATGAAACACGGCGTCCACTTCACCCTCCGTCGGTCGCTTTGCCAACGGCTACGCCCATTTTAATTTATTTTTAATTCGTTGTCAATAATGCAAAAGTGAACAATTGCAAAATTGTTTTCATTATTACAGCCACGGCGACAAATCAAACTCAATTGCGTCACTGCTTCCACTCACTTGTCCAAATGGCATATCCGCATTTTGTGCAATTGTTCGCCGTTGTGCGTCTTCTCTTGCATGTAGCTTAGCGGCAAGTGCTTTCAATGCCGCTTCTTGTTTTATCGGGTCTTTTATTTTTTCCATGATTTCACGGGCTTGCGGTACTTGTTCAATAAAAGTTCCAAAATAGTGCTGTATGCTTCCGCTAACTTTAATTTGTTGCGCCTTGCGGCTTATCGTGCTTGCAACGGCTTTTGACAGTGCTTTGCCACTTGATACGGATGTTGTAGCACGTACAAGTGCCGTACGTGCCGACGGACGGTAGTTTGTCCCGTATCGCTCTTGTGCTTTTGCTTCGCTGTATAAAAACTGTTGTGGGCTTTGCGGTGTGACTTGGACGCCCGCACTTCGCTGAAAAGCTTCATATGCTCGTAGTTTGTTTCGCAAAATGTCATATTCTCTTTGATACTCTTTCGTGTCCCAACCGTGTATGCGCATAATCTCTGTCTTAACTTGACTTGCACTCAATTCGACTTTGCGCCCTTGCTCGTACTTATATATCCCCGTTTTTGGCATTATTTTTTCACCTCTTTGATTTGTATTATCGTGTAATAGCCGTAAACGGCTTCAAACACTCGTACGGCATGTACGTATGATTTAGCACACAACCGTATTGCCACGGGGTCGCCTACCCCGTCATAGTAACGTACTTCAAATATTTTGTCTTTCATTTTTAACGCTCCATTATCATATTTTCGTTATACCCATACGTTACAACAAACGTTTCGTCGGGCGCTTGCTCGTATCTTGCCAAATACTTTGCCGTCGGGCATAGCACCTTTCCGCCGTGTACGTTCATAGCGCATAGCACATTAAATTTTTCGCCATAATTAAACCGCTTGTCAATGTAGTCAAGCGTCAAATCTACGCTTTGGAAATCGTTCCGCACCGACATCACATTGACGCCCTTTGTGTGTATTTCAATGTCATTTAACTCAACATAGCCGTCGCGCACTCGTTCAATGTCGACATATGTTTTCGGCGCTATGTATTTGACGGCTTCGCATTCGGCTTCAAGCTTAAAGCCGCCAAGCTCGTACGCATCTGCTTTGTCGTAGCTCGCAAACGCGTGTATACTGTCTGTATCAATATAAACAAATAGTTTTGACATTTGGTCTTCCTTGCAAATCTCTCGTATGTGCGACAATATCCACACACGGGCTGTTGCAGTAACAAGCGCGCCCAACGCTACGGACATACAAGCGCTTTCGTCAATCTCTTCGCCGTCGGCAACATAGTGTATTGCGCCCGTTTCTTCGTTGTACTCATAATAACCCGTTTGACGTACTACACGTTCGGCAAGCTTGCCGTAGGCGCTGTTTAATTTGAGTTTAACAACCGTTTGTTTGCCGCCGTTCTTCTCTTTTTTTGCCGTTGCTTTAAGTGCATAGTTTGCCGTTACATATGGCTCAAATATACGTTCACCACGCTTGTACAATAGTACATTCTCGCAACTGTATTCCATGTCGTAATAGTGTTGCATTTCGTCAAACTCAACTTCAAACATTAGGTGGCGTTCGTGTTCGTCAATAACATCCACAAAATCGCGTTTGAACGGGTCGTACCAAAACGGCAAATAGCCGTCCCTAACAACACCCGTGACGCTTTCCAAAATCATGATACATTCGTATTTGCTACGCTCACATAACGGCATTGCAAGGTACTCACTGTACGGCATAGGAATAGCATTGCCGACAAGGTCGTGTATTACACTCATAGCGTACGGGTATTCGCTGTTGACGTCATATCGCCGCATAGGCTCGCCAAACTCGCTTGCAAGCAACATTCGCCCCTTGTAACGGGGGTTTACAAAACTAATGCCGCCTCTATATAAGTGATTATCACGCAACCATTTGTCTTGTTGCGCTGTCATAGGGTGTGTCTTTTGAAACGCTTTCAAACGCTTCTTCGGCAACAATTCGGGGTATAAGCTCCGCAACAATTCTTTTTTCGCAAATCCGCCTGCCGTCATTAGGTTCGTTTCTTCGCCGAAACAATGACACTCACCGTCGCTTTGCGCTTCGATTTCGGTATTGTACTTTTTAACGGCAAAATACAGTCCCTTGACATCATTGCAACAATAGTTGATTTGCGCTTCAGTTAGGTTGTCAGTGTCGACGTTTTGGTACTCCATTGTCAGTTTGCGCACCTTGTTGCCGTCATTGTCTTCAACATCAAGACTTTCAAGACAACGGGCTAACCCGCCGACAAATAGGTTCATAAAATCGCGAAATTCAACCGCGTGCGTGTATGTATGTCTGTCCTTGTGTTTGTACGGTATCCACAATTTGTACGCATATCGTGCGCCCATGTCGTTGTGGCAACTTTCATATGTCCAAGCTTGTCCTTTACTTTCGCCCCGTCGTCCCGTCCGTTTGTGCCGCGTCCAACGGTCTTTTTGTTCCGCTAAAATTTGCCAATCTATTTGTGAAAAGTCAAATTTCGCATTATAACACCAACCGTTGCCGTAGCCACATCGACATTGATATAACAACCATTTGTCAAAACTGTTCGTCATGAAAAAACCGTTGTATTCGTCATAACATTGCCAAGCCCACACGGACGTCGACAAACGTTGTCGCTTCTCCGCCATTTCAACATCATACAAGGCTTCAAAAATGGCTTCTTGTGACATTTTCTTTCCGTCAAGGTACGCAAATGTTTCAGTATCAAACGCAAATGTGTGCGTGTGTTGCGGCTCTTTCCAATTCCGTCCGCTTTCGACAACTACCCAATCGCCATTACCAAACTTGACAACATCATAGTTGCCGACGTTGCTTGTACTTAACATACATGTCAATTAGGGCGTCAAATTCGTCACCCGTGATTACTTCAAGCGCATACGCCATGTGTATAGCGCCAAAAGCCATTGCTATGCGTTCTTCAAATGTGCGGTCGGCGTTGCGCCGTACAAGGTCATTTATTTGACCTTGCACAAACGCAAACCCACCGTGTGCGGTTCTAAATTTTTTCATAATGTCACCCCTACTCTGTCGGCATATTCGTGTATAGCGCATATTGCTTCGTTATAATAGGATAGCGACGTTATTGCTTTTGCAATTTCAAACAGTCGTTGTTGCTTTATCTTGTATACAAATATAGGATAGTTTCCAATTAAATATTGCATTGTGTTTTCCGTGCTACGCCACTTTATGTAGCGTAGCAAGCTTTTGTTTTTGCTTTCTTTCATTCTTTATGCCCCTTTAATTTAATACAATATAGCTTGTTTAGTGCTGAGTGTTCAATCATTGAGCCGCAACACGGGCATATTACATACCGCATAAGTCCGCGACTTCCGTCGGGTAGTATCTTTTCTTCGTTTTCAATCTCTTTGTCGTCGTAAACAAATTCGCATGTGCATGTAGTGCACATAACTTTATACACATTTTTTCCCATATTGATAATTCGTTTCATTGTGTCACCTCATTCAAACCATTTGCTTTCTATGTATCCGACGACATCGTACAACAAGTTGACAAGTTCTTGATAATTCGCTTCCACATATAACAATTCTTTTTTCTTGTCAACATCGCCTGCATATTCCGCTTCAATTTCCGCATCTATCAAATTTGCTATATACGTTTCATGTTCTTCAATCAGCTTCTTTAAGACGCCATATTGCTTTATGACGTCGGGTTTCTTAATTTTGTTCATTCGAGATAACCTACCTTGTGCATTCCTGCTATCCACTCCGTGACAAGCACTTGCTTTTTTCCTACCGTAAACAATTGACATTCAATTCGGTACATCCATTCGATATGCTTCCACGCTTCGCCAAGCGTGCTAAATGACGCAACGACAAACCTTTGTTCTGTTCCTTTGTTAATTACAATTAGAAAACTTGCGCCATTGTCTTCGATACTTACGTTGTAATGTTTCATTGTGTTTCTTCCTTTGCCATGCGGCGTTGTTCTCTTGCCCTTTCGGACAATTCCATTATACCACATGAAAAGTGAACAGCACGCACAAATATTTTTTTATTGAAACTTTTGCCGCTTGCAAAATGTTATACTTATATTATAGGCGTTTTAAGCCCGTAGTTTCGATTGTAACGGGCGAAACGCCGTTGTAGTGTTGACCACTGCCTGCACGCCTAACGCCGCTAGGGCGCGACACCACGCCTGCCACACGTAGCGTTATAGCCTGCACCACGCAACGACGCCGACCGCCCACGGCGGACGGGGAAGTGCGGGGCGCGGGCTATAT
>ERZ779876.2813-NODE-2813-length-11718-cov-3.449541_pt1 | contig 11718 bp, 7 predicted proteins | sample MGYA00511068_ERZ779876 | MGnify/ENA primary metagenome ERZ779876 (study PRJEB29588, sample SAMEA1970858) | human gut metagenome | biome: human gut; feature: human-associated habitat; material: faeces | place: Denmark | collected 2008/2010 ...
GGCCGACGAACTTATCAAACCCGCCGGAGAAGTTGGCCAGCACCGGCACGCCCACAGCGCCCAGCAGCAGGTAAACGAGCGTGGCAATGGCGGACAGCTTGGAGCCCAGCACCACAGCCGCCAGCGTGATGGCGAAGGTCTGCATGGTCATGGGCACACCCAGCGGCATGGGGATGGAGATCTGTGCCATCACGGCGATGACGGCGGCAAACAGGCCCGCGTAGCAGATATCGCGCACCGAGAACTTACTGGTCTGATTCATGGTAAAAAATCCTCCTCTGATTTGGTACAAACAACGTCCCGATTAAACCAGAAAGCGGCAGGCAGGTCAACTTGCGATTTGCGCAAAGGTTTACAATCTGTGAAAATTTGCTGAAAAGCGTTCAAACGAAATTTGGACGCTTGTGTATCCGGGCAAAATGCGATACACTACACCTATACATAGGAAAGGAATCTGGCAGGCCGCCCTCCGGCGGGCCTGAATCTGATAGGAGGAACATGATGATCTGGAACAAGAAGAAGGACGGCGCGGAGAACCCGGGTGCGGAAACGCCTGCGGCACAGACAACCAAGGCCCCGGTGCTGTTTTTGCAGAAGAACTGGAAATGGCTCGTGCCGGTGGTCTGTGTGGTGATCGCGGGCGGTGTGTTTCTGCTCAAGCCCAAGAAGGCCAGCACCACAGCCGTGGACCCCAGCTATCTGGAAGCCAGCCCTGAAGTGCGGGATGTCTCCAACACCCTGAGCGGCACCGGCACCCTGAACCCTGCCAACACCTACACCGTGAAATCTCTGGTGGAGGGCAAGGTGCTCACCGGCGAGTTTGAGGAGGGCGACGTGCTGGATGAGGGGAGCATCCTCTACACGCTGGACAGCTCGGACGCTTCCACCAACTTTGAAAAGGCCGAGATCGCCATGCAGCAGGCACAGCGCAGCTATGACAAGGTGGTGGACCGCCAGTATGTGCGTGCCGAAGTGGATGGCACTGTGAGCACCCTGAAGGTCGCAAAAGGCGACGAGGTGACCAGTGGGCAGGAGGTCGCCATCATCCGCGACAGCTCCAAAATGCTGCTGACGCTGGAATTCCCCGCCGCCGATGCCGCCAATTTCAGCGTGGGCCAGACCGCCCAGGTGACGCTGGACGGCACCTTTGAGCAGCTGGACGGCACCGTGACCAGCGTGACCGGAACGGATGCACTGAGTACCGGCAACCTGCTCACCCGCACCGTGACCATTGCCGTGCGGAACGCGGGCGGCCTGACCACCGCGCAGGCGGCCACCGCCTCCATCAACGGGGTCAGCTCCATCGGTTCTGCCACCTTTGGCTATCAGGCGGAGCGTACCCTGACCGCACAGGCCGCAGGCACCGTGACCTCCATCCATGTGCAGGAGGGCCAGACTGTTGCCAAGGACGATATCCTGATCGAGCTGAGCGGCGATGACCTGACCGAGAGCATCCAGTCGGCCTCTGAGACTCTGCGCAGCGCTGAGATCTCCCTGCAGAACCTGCAGGATACCATGGCCAACTATACCGTCACCTCTCCCATCAGCGGCACCATCATTGAAAAGGATGCCAAGGTGGGCGATGCGGTCAAATCCGGCGATACCCTCTGCGTCATCTACGACCTGAGCTATCTGGAAATGGTCATCAACGTGGACGAGCTGCAGATCAGCTCCCTGACTGTGGGCCAGAAGGTGCAGATCACAGCCGATGCCGTGCAGGATAAGAACTATGTGGGCACTGTGACCCGCGTCTCCATGAAGGGCACTTCCAACGGCGGCACCACCACCTACCCGGTGACCATCCGCATTGACGAGACCGACGGCCTGCGGCCCGGCATGAACGCCAACGCCGAGATTGTGGTGGCCGAGGCCGCCAATGCCCTGACCGTGCCCAATGCGGCCATCGTCCGGGGCGGATATGTGCTGGTGACCCAGGATTCCCCCAGCGCCTCCAAGGCGGATACCACCATGGAGGCCCCCGAGGGCTTTGTCTATGTGGCCGTCAAGACCGGTGTCAGCGATGATGATTACACCCAGATCGTCAGCGGCATCCAGGAGGGGGACACCATTGGTTACGACCCCAACTCGGTCAGCAGCGACAGCTACTATGACGATGGCAGCGGCATGATGATCTTCTGATGGGAGGATGGAATGAGTGCTCTGATCGAATTTGATGCGGTCTGCAAGTATTACCAGATGGGCGACACCACGGTAAAAGCTGCCGACCACATCACCATGAAAATAGAAAAAGGCGAGTTTGTTGCCATTGTAGGCACATCTGGTTCAGGCAAATCTACTTGTCTTAATTTAATCGGTGGTCTGGATAATCCGACAAGTGGACAGATTTTTATAAAGAATAAAGAGATTGGTTCTCTTTCAAGAAAAGAACTGACGATTTTCCGTAGAAGAAATATAGGGTTTGTATTCCAGAATTATAGTTTAATGCCTGTGTTGAATGTGTATGATAACGTGGCATTGCCGGTTACATTTGACTGTGGAAAACATATTAACCGCAAATATATCGAAGAATTGTTGCGGGAACTGGGCATTTGGGAGAAACGCAAGAAATATCCAAACGAATTATCCGGCGGTCAGCAGCAAAGAGTTGCAATCGCCAGAGCTTTGGCAAATAAACCGAGTATCCTGCTTTGCGATGAACCGACAGGTAATTTGGACTCAGCCACAACCATTGAGGTTATGGGGTTATTAAAAACGAGTTGTCGTAAGTACAATCAGACGATTCTCATGGTAACGCATAATGAAGCCATTGCACAGACTTGCGACAGAGTAATTCATATTGAAGATGGTCAGATTGTTACAGGAAAGAGAAGATTTCCGGCAAAAGGCGGTGATGTCGTATGTTAAAGCTGGCATGGAAATATATGCGGTATTACAAGAGCCAGACATTTGCAATTTTTGCGAGTATTTTATTAACAGCATCATTGCTTTCCGGGATTTCTTCTTTGATTTACAGCAGTCAGAAAAGTGATCTGGCGAACAGCAAAACTATTTACGGAGACTGGCATTATTATATTGAAACGGATAAGGAACTTTTTAATTCTGTAGAAAGCGGTGAGAAAGGAAAAGGATATACGCTGGAACAGTGTGGAAAAATGGAAATCCGTGACGTTGTGGCAGAAGAATTTATGATCTGTTTTATCCATGCCGATGAAACTTATCGTCAAATGGCACACAGAGACTTGTTGGAAGGAACATTCCCTGAGAAAGAAAATGAAATTGCAGCGGATGGATTTGTGCTTAGTAATCTTGGATTTTCAGGGAATTTAGGAGATTCCCTTCGCATTGGTGAAAAAGAGTATATTGTTACTGGTGTTCTGAAAAGCGAATGGGCGGCAAGTTCCAGTGAAATGGAAGTTTTTGTAAGTGATTCTTTTAAAGGTCGAGGAAGCCAGACGTTTTTATATCTCAGTTTTAATGAAGATGAGAAGTTATATAAACAGTTGGATGCTTTTTTACAGGAACATAAATTATCTTCTGAATCGGTAGCAGAAAATGATGAAGTAATACAGTATCTTGGCGGAGAAGCACCAAGCAGCATTTCTGAAATCGTGAAATTTGGTCTATTTGAAGAAGAAGGAAACTTCACTTATATCGTTTTGAAATTGCAGAGCGACTACAATCTGGCTTACAACGGAATGATTTTCCTGTTATGTCTGTTCAGTCTTTTCGTAGTTTACAGCGTATTCAGTATTTCTGTATCGAAGAGAACTTCTGAGTACGGAATATTACAGACATTAGGTATCAGTGAAGCGCAGATTGGTGGCACCTTACTTTTGGAACTTTGGACGTTATTTTTCATTGGATATCCGTTAGGATGTCTTTTAGGAAATGGTGTTTTAAGCCTTATGTATCAGAAATTTAGCGGTGTATTTGGTGGAAAAGGAATCAGTGGAGCAGGGAATGGTCTTTCTGTTGCGGACCATACGTTAGCAGAAGGAGAAAATACAGTAGAGTTTTTTGTTTCAAAGGAAGCTGTTGTGTTTGGTTTTGTATTTCTACTGATTTCGTTAGCACTCGTTGCCTTTCTCGTGGTTCGTTCCATGCGGAAAGATTCGCTGAAAACTGTGATGAGTGGAGATACTTCTTTTGTAAAAAGAAGAAAAATATACGCTATGCGAAATGTTAATATGGCAAATGTAGTGGTGCGGAAATTCATGTTTGCCAATAAACGAAAGGTAATAGGGATTTTATTATCCTTGTCTATCGGCGGTTGCATTTTCTTATGTACCACCTATATGGTAGAAAATTTGAAGGTTCACGCAGAACTTTCGCTGATATCGGATGATGGGCTTGGTTCTGAGTACCGTATTTCTTTAAAATCTGACTCGCTGAAGGATACGATTCCGGAGGCGGTAGCAGATAAGATTAAAAACATGCCGGAAACAGAGAATGTATATGCGACAAAGTATACGATGGGGGAATTACAGATTTCCAAAAACGAATTTTTGTCAGAAGAAGAATGGAGTGACTATTTCAAATATCAAAATCAGGAGCCGTATTATATCCAGAGATATGATGGGATCTGTAAGCAGCAGGAAGATGGAAATTATCGGATTACCGGACGTATCGGATTAAATATAATGTGTACGGTTACGATGAAGCGATGATAGAACAGCTTCGGGATTTTATTCTGGAGGGAGAGATTCAGCCGGAAACAATAAAGAATAATAATCAAGTGATTGTGACGGCGAATATGGACGGTCAGGGAAATTACTTTTTTTATGGAAAGAAGCCGGGCGATACCATTACTCTTCGAGTACCAAAGACAGAAAACTATACAGATGAACTGTTAAAATTCCAAAGTGGCGAAGAAAACTATATTGAAAAAGAGTTTGAGATTGCGGCAATCGTAAACAGACCGTTGGCGCAGGAGAAAGATTTTCTGAATACAGAAGTCTGGAAAAATGCGCAGAGTGTGATTATGACAGGCGAACAGATGGAAGAAAACTTTGGAATTACAGATTATAGTTTTATCAATGCATCGCCGGCTGATAGTGCGGATGCAAAGATCGTGAGCAATCAGTTATTACAAGTAATCCGAGATGTTCCCAAGGCAGTATTGCAGGATTATACGACCGCAATTGCAACACAGAAAGGTTATCTTGGACAGCAGCAGATCTTCTTTTCCAGTATTGCAGTGATTCTGCTGATTATCAGCCTGTTCCATATCGTAAACAGCATGAGTCATACGATTCTGACCAGAAGAAGAGAGTACGGGATTATCAGAGCAATAGGGATTACGGACGGCGGATTTTACAAGATGATTTTACAGACAGGTATTCTGTATGGATTGTTGGCGGATGTATTTATCTATCTTATTTATAACAGAGTTCTTCGCAGAGTGATGAATTATTATCTGGCTCATGTGCTGCAGTTTTTACATTATACTACTAATATTCCGAATCTGGTTCTGAATGGAATTATGGTGCTGAATGTAGTGATTGCAGTAGTGGCAGTAATGTTTCCGGCTTGGAAGATGGGAAAAGAGAATATCATAAGTGAGATTAGAAGATAGATTTATAATAACTATTAATTTTTTAATTATGAAAATGAAGAAGATTATTTGGGGAATTTTTGCATGTATGGCATTATGTGCATGTTCCGATGAAAGTAAAGATGTGACGGATGGCAAGGGTGACAATGCTGTTCTTTTTCCTAATGGAGAAGCATATATCAACGTGAAAATTTCGGAAGCGGGTGCTTTGACGAGAGCTACGACTAAAGATGATGCGCCAGGTTTTGAATTTGCTGATAAGAATACGAAAGAAGGCGAAGTGAAGAATGCCAAATTTTATTTTTATGATGCAACGGGTGCTTTTGTTTTGAAAAATGATGTATGGGATGGCGGAAATATTCATGATCCAAATCCGGATAACATTGAATTTGATGGTAAGACAGTTGTTGTTTTGCGTGGTCTTACAGAAACAAATTTTCCGAAATATATGCTTACTGTATTGAATGCACCTGATAATTTTGAGGCAGGAGCTACATTGGACGAAGCACAGAAGAATTTGATGGCTTTGAACAGTGATGTGGAAGGCGTTTATAAAAATGGTGAAAATTTTGTTATGAGTACGACAAGTTACGTCAGAGAAGATGGTACTCCATACTATTGTGTAACAGTTTTGTCTACAGAAAATTTTGCTAAGTCTACGGAGCAGTTGAAAGAGACTCAAATTGTGAAAGTTTACGTAGAACGTTTGGCTGCAAAAGTTGCTTTGAAAACAACGCTTGAAAAAGCTTCCTCATATACGAAAGGGGAAGAGGAAGTGCCTCTCTACAAATTGAATGTTTCTATCGCAGGTGAAGAAAATAATGAGGGAGAAGTTGTATTCCCAAGTACAGGTGAGGGTACAACTGTCGATAAAATTCAAGCTGGGGCAACTGATATTTATGTAGAATTTGTTGGTTGGGGCTTGAATGCTACAGCAAAAGATTCTTATTTGCTGAAAGGTATCAACACAGCATGGCAGAGTACAAATCCAGGAGATAAGACAACTTTTGTAGGGTTCGATTGGGATGCGAGCAAATATTTCCGTAGCTATTGGGGTACGTCGTTTGCCTATGGTCATGAGATTTCAGCACAGTCTGCCGAAGACGTTGCAGCAGGTGAAGAAACAGATAAAGATGGCAATAAGGTATTTCATAATTCAAATAACTCAAAGTATTTGAACTACATCTCTGCAAATAATTGTAATGGAGTAATTGGTGCCGATGTTGCTTATTGTGCTGAAAATACAAATACGGCTGCTTATGCTGTATCTCGTGCAGCTCGTACAAGTGTAATTTTGGTGGCTCGTATTTGTGATAAGGACGGTAATGATTTAAGTGATGATTTAGTTCGTTTTAACGGTCTGCTTTATTTGAGAAAATCATATCTCAATTATGTACTTAATACACAAAAAATTAATTTGTATTATAAAGTTGATGGTGTAGATGAAAGTGCTACTGACGATGAAAAATACAAGCAAATCAATGATACTTATGTAGAGTTGGTTAACATGGGTGATGGTAAGGTAAAAGTAGCGCTTACTAAGGAAACAGAAGTTGCTATTACAACTCTTTATAAGAAGGATGCGAATAAAAAAATGCTATCTGCTGAAGCGAGTGATATTGACGTTATAAATACAGCTTTATCATTTAAGAACTTTGAAAACCAAGATCCTGCAATTGGTTATAAAGGTGGTTTGATGTACTATAATATTCCTATTGAACACTTGAATAACGAAACTGAAACAATCGGAGATAAAGAAGTAAAAACATTCGAAGCTAATTACGGCGTTGTTCGTAATCACTACTACACACTTACAGTAAACAAATTGGAAAACTTAGGTAAGGGTGTTTATGATCCGGATGAAGTAATTGTTCCTAGTGAAGATGATGAAAAAGAAAACTACTATGTAGGTGCTACAATTAATATCCTTTCTTGGAAAGTTGTTAATCAGAATGTCGGTTTGTAATTTTTATTGCTAACACATAAATAGAAACTTATCTCGGAGGAGAAAAGGCTTTAATTCCTGCTCCTCCGGGATTTAACAAGAAAAAGTACTTCCGTTCCGGTACAAAGAAAGGGCGGCTTTGGAAAATGTGACGCCAAAAAGTTGTCTATTTTCCCACTAACAATGAAAATTCACTACGGATGTATGTTCGTAGACAATATATATATAACGAGAGAAATAATCCATGTATATAAACGATGAATACATTAGTTTATATGAAAGAAATAAATAAAACAACAACACTGCCAGTGCTTATGCTGCTGTCTGTTCTTTTTGTAATGACAGCTTGCGATGGAATTTACGAGGATGAAGGAGATTGCTCTGTGCATTATCATGTCAAGTTCCGTTATGATATGAATATGAAGTTTGCAGATGCTTTTGCACACGAGGTAAATTCGGTTACACTTTATGTCCTTGATGAACAGAATAATGTAGTGTGGCAAGGTTCAGAGCAAGGGGAAGCTCTTGCACAAGAAGGATATGCAATGGAAGTAGACGTGGCTCCGGGTAGTTATAGCCTGTTGGCATGGTGTGGGTTGGCAGGAGGCAATTCATTTGCCGTTCCTGTCTCATCTCGTAAGGAAGACCTGATTTGTTCATTGAAGCGCGAGCACAAGCTTGATGGAACAGCTTATGTCAAAGAAGACCTTAATAGGCTGTATCACGGCTATTTGGAAAAACAGACTTTCAGCAGTGAGGAAGGTACACATACTTTTGTCGTTCCGTTAGTTAAAAACACTAATAATATACGTGTTGTATTGCAGCATCTTTCGGGCGAGCCTGTCGATAAAGATAAATTTACGTTCTCCATAACTGATGAAAATGGGGTGATGAACTGGGATAATAAGCTGCTATCTGATGAACCCGTGACATACTATGCATGGCATACTGACTCGGGAACGGCAGGCATTGATGATGTAGATAGCAGGACAGTATCTTCATTTAGTGCTGCTATCGCAGAACTTACTACTGCAAGGTTGGTTAAGGAAAAAGCTCCCCGCCTGAAAGTGACGAACGATAAGGGAGAAACAGTATTTTCTATTCCACTGATAGATTATGCTTTGCTGGTGAAAGGAGAGTACAATCGTCGAATGGACGATCAGGAATATCTCGACCGGCAAGATGAATATAATATGGTTTTCTTTTTAGATGAAGGAGACCGTTGGATGGATGCTTATATTTACATAAATTCTTGGAAAGTTGTTCTTCAAGAGACCGGTATTTAAAAACATGTATATGATGAGAAAAGGTAAAAGCATATTGTCATTTTCTTGCTTGTTCTTCTCTGTCTGCATTTTGTTCTTATCGTGCAGTTCAGAGAGAGAATACCTTTCAACAGACCGGTATGAAGAAGAGGAGACTGTTCAGGTAGGTTTTCATATTGCGTTTGATGAACTCTCTGATACCCGAACAGTGACAAGGGCCGGTCGGGACGGGTATGACAACGGGATGGAAACGGATTTTGAAAATTACATCAATTTTGAGAATCAAGACTTTCGTATCCTCTTTTTCGATAAAGATAATAAATATATTTCTACTCTTCAGCTGGAAGGTATTATGCTTGTGGGCAATGCCGGTTATCGTTCAAAGTATTATGATGTAGTGGGTAATATTAGAAAACCGCTTCCTTCTACATTCAAGGTCGTGATGCTTGCCAACTGGAGGGAATATCCCCAAGAAAGTGAAATGGTTGTTGGGCAAACTACCATCAAAGATATATGTATAAGCCCGGGCAGTCAATATTCGTATGTTACTCCTTCTTTGTTTCATCTTTCAGAAGATTGTCTCATTCCTATGTATGGCGTGAAACTTTTCGAGAACGTGAAATTCTACTCTAATATATGCACTTATTTAGGCACGCTCCATATGCTTCGTGCGATGGCGAAAGTGGAAGTTAACTATACTGTTGCCGAAGCCTCTGGCAATACTTCCGACTACACCTTAAAGTCTGTTACGCTACATCGCTACAACAGCCGTGGATATTGTGCACCGGATAATGTATTCGTGGAAAGCGATTATGTGAAGGGGGATTATGACAAGGATTATGTAGACGACTTGCATTTGCCGGATGGCAAGAACGACAGTGATGAGAAAGAATTGCCTTTCGAGGAACTGTCGACAGGAACTCGTTTTGTGCTCTATATTCCCGAATATCAAAACCTTCTCAACGGTAACAAAGCTGTGGATGCAGCCGAGATTCACTTGAAATTTGCCGAGAGCGATCAAATACATACTATTGATTTTAAATATTATGATAATGCACCGAAAGACGTAGCATTAGGTACACCTTTCGACATTCATCGCAATTATTATTATAAATTCAACGTGACGAAAACGTACATAGATAAAATAGATGTTCATGTACAGGTAGTACCCTATGCAGAGGTCGAACTTGAACCCGATTTTGGCCTGGATCCGAAATCTGATTCTAACAATTAAACCTGAAAATGATGTGTCGTATGAGAAAGATAACAACTTTATTTTGTTTTGTTTTGCTTATGTTGCAATTCGTACTGACGACAAGTTGTCGGGACGATTATTTCATGACAGAAGAAATTGGCAAAGGAGATGCTGTCATTTCTGTATCCTTATGTTTTGATCAGGAGAATGCATTACTGGGCAAGACTCGTGCCGGAGAAGCGCAAAAAGAAACGGGTGGTGATGATGGAGATGTCATTCAGAATATCAACTCGCTTTGTATGCTGTTCTATAATGAAGCAGGCGAATTAGTTCATAATTATATCGTTTACAATAATGATGTGACGCCCGATCCGGATGTTGCCGATTGGAACTATAAATTAGAAGACAATCGTATTGACGAAGATAAAAATGAAGACGGAAGTCAGTTTGAGGACGATAAGACAGGTTCAGCCACCTTTAAGCTTCGTTCGATAAAGCGAGGACGCTACTATGTCTATGCGGTAGCTAATATGGGTGATCTGGGAGATTATTCTGATGCGATAAAGACCCGTGCAGGACTGAAATCAATTTCTCTTACCTGGGAGGATGAAATAGCAAAGAATAGTGAAATGTTTGGTATATTTAGTCTTAAGTCGGATCGTAATGCGAGTGATGACCAACCTGTCACTATAAATTCTCCAAGTGTGCAACTCCATAGCTGGTTGCGTCGTGCAGCTTCTAAGGTAACGGTTGCATTCGACGGTACCGGCCTTTATGAAAATGTGCAGATATATATTGAAAATATTGTAATAAAAGATATACCTAAAACCTGCGCATTAGGCAACCCGAATACACCCGGACAGGCTGATGTAAGCAAAGTGTATCCGTTGAGTGACTATATGGCTGAAGAAACAAAATGGGATGATAGGATGCTTGAGCGTTCTGTACGTTATTCCGCTTCTAACGGTTTGCTTGAAGAAGGTAAATCCATCATTATTCAAGAACTCCCGGATAAAGATCTTCAAACGCTCACTCCGGAAAACTATAAACATGTGTGTAAAACACAGCATCCTTATTTGGGTATGGGAGAGGATGGTGACGATTCCAATATTATCACCAATCGTCATGCCCATACAGCAAAGTCTCTGTTTTTTTATGAGAATATGCAGGGGAAAGGAAAGTTGAAATATCAGTCGAACGATGGTGGCCATTCGATATGGAAGCCCAATCCGGATGAAAATGAGCCGGGTTCCGGTTGGAAAGATGAAAAACCTTACGGTACGTATGTGGAGGTGAGTGGTTATTATCGTTGTACGGCTTTGGACGAACATCTGGGGGCAGGACCGATCAAGTTTCGCTTTATGCTTGGAAAAGATGTAAAAACAGATTATAATGCCGAACGCAATACTCATTACAAACTGACCCTTAAATTCAAGGGCTACGGTAACGATGCCGACTGGCACATCGAATATAAAGAGCCGCCCGGCATCCATGTGACTACTCCACAGTACATTTCTTATTTGTATAATAAGGACATGATGACTACGGTAAAAGTGGTTGGAGAGATGAAAGAAGGCTATAAGCTTGTGGCAAAAATCTTAGCAAAGAATACTAAAAGCTATGGTGCAGATCGCCCTTCTTCCGGTGAAGATGATGAAGTGGATCCGGATTTTACAGGTTGGAAGCCATGGGGAAATGGAACAACTGCATTTCCTTGGGTTACTAACGGTTTTTATTATACGGGTGAAATTTATAATGATGGTCCTTGGAACAGTTTTTTATCTTTGCGAAAAACTTC
>ERZ779876.2825-NODE-2825-length-11696-cov-7.539129_pt1 | contig 11696 bp, 7 predicted proteins | sample MGYA00511068_ERZ779876 | MGnify/ENA primary metagenome ERZ779876 (study PRJEB29588, sample SAMEA1970858) | human gut metagenome | biome: human gut; feature: human-associated habitat; material: faeces | place: Denmark | collected 2008/2010 ...
AATCGCTGCTGTTCTGTTCTGCGTTATATTGATTCTTGAAAAACGCTACCACAACGGCGCCGGGGCCGAGGTGTGTTCCGATCACGCTGCCCACCGTTGTGTAGCAAACCTCCCGCAAATGCCCCTCCCAAATGTGGCGGCTGTCTTCGATGTACTTCAATAAAAGCGCACCGGAAAGTCCGCTGTAGCCAAGCAGCACCGGCTTGCTGAAATCAATTCCGCCCGCCTTGTCGATCTCCTGAACGAGCAGATTGTTCCCCATTTTCGAGCCGCGTGCTTTCCCCAGCAGGTGTATCTCGCCGTCAGTGACGGAGATCACAGGCTTGATGTTCAGCACCCCGCCGGCAAATGCGGCGGTCTTGGAAATGCGTCCACCCCGCTTAAGGTATTTGAGGGTGTCCACCAGTGCCACCACAACGATTTTTTTCTTCTCTTTCTCCAGAGCATCCGCAATTTCCTCTGCGGACATTCCCGCGTCCAAAAGCCGGAACGCAAGCTCCGCCAAAATACCCGTTCCCATCGCTGCGCTGGTACCATCTACAACATAAATGTTTTCATAATCCGCCGCCGCGATCACGGCGCTTTGATACGTGCCGGAAAACTTCGATGCGAGGGTGATGACAACGGCGGCTTCTCCCTCCTGTTTTGCCTTTTCAAACTCTTCGATAAAGTCGCTCGGGGTCGCCTGACTGGTGGTGGGCATCACATCGCTTTCGACGAGCTTCTCGTAGAATGTTCTGTGGTCAATGGTTACGCCGTCGATGTATTCCTCCTGACCGAAATGAACGGTGAGAGGCACCGTATAGACCCGCGCCTTGATCTCGGGAACCAGATCCGCGGTGGAATCCACAATGATCCTTGTTTTCAATTTCTTCAAGCCTCCTGTTTCCCGCTGCTTTGGGCGATTGCGTTCAAGCTTCTGCTGATGGCGGAAAGGCTGCGGTAAAGTGCCGCTCGTTCGTCCTCCGTGAGGGTACGGCTGACCGTATCGAGGACAGCGCCAATCTTCTCCGCGATCCTTTTGCCGACCTCCTGCCCTTTTTCGGTCAAGCGCAGAGGGTTTCTGTACCGTTTGACCCGGTCGGAATCCCGGACGATAAATCCGTTCGTTTCCAGATAGTCCAACGCACGGGAAATGGTCGCCTTATCCTCCTCGCAGTGCTCGCACAGCTCCGCCGAGGTCACGCCATCCAGAGAATATATGTAGTACAGACAGGACACATGGGCGCTTCGCAGATGATAGACGGCCATCTCCTGATTTTTTATCCTCCGTATGTCGCGGCTGATCCGGTTGATCAAAACCGTAAACGTCTCAAATCGCTCCTGCATGGCTGAGCACCTCTCTCACGAATGCTTTTGTTGAAATCTCAACGGTCAGACTATACCACATGGTTGTTGAAATGTCAACAGCAAAGTTCCGCACAGCCTTTACTTTTTGATTATAGCATTCCACGCCGTGAGGCGGCCCCGGCGTGGATTTTCTGTTATTTCATCGAGCGGAGGGTATGGTCATCAAGGACACTACAAAGCCCTCACCGGAGCAGCTCCGGCGAGGCTTTGCTTTTGACCACATAAAATGCCACAGACAGGTGTGGAACCCATGGGGGATGCGGGGCACAAGATGTTAGGAAAGGAATTAAAATCGAGAGGAAACCGCTAAAAACGGCTAAAAAGTGCAGAAAAAATATTGCGGTAGCTCTTTGTCTCTTGCAGCGAAAAGAGAACAGCGCAGCGTCAAGGCGAAAAGCCCGTCCGCTGCGCTGTCCGATGTTCGCTTATGTGGTCATGCCAGCGGCTTTGATATTTAGCCGTATGTCAGCCGGTCACTTCTTGCAGCGCCAGAGGAAGGTCACGATCTGACCGCGGGTGCAGTCGTTGCCAGAGCCGAACAGTCCGCCACCGATGCCGGTGGTGATGCCCTTCTTCGCTGCCCACGCCACTGCGTCTGCATAGAAGGCCGTGGTGGAAACATCGCTGAACTCGGCTTTGTCGCTGACTGCGGGGCTGCCGGAGGCACGATAGAGGAAGGTCACGCTCTGCGCACGGGTGCAAGTAGCATCGGGACTGAACATACCCTCGCCGGTGCCGCCGGTGATGCCATTTTCAACGGCCCACGCCACGGCCTGCTCATAGAAGCTGCCGGGCTTCACATCGCCAAAGGCGGTGCCGGTGTTCTTGGGTGCGGGGCTGCCCGCCGCACGCCACAGGAAGGTGACGATCTGCGCGCGGGTGCAGGGATCGTTGGGGCCGAACAGTCCATTGCCGATGCCGCCGGTGATCCCCTTCTCCTGCGCCCACTTGACCGCCTCGTAGTAGTAAGCGTTCGCAGGAACATCCTTGAAAAGCTGCTCCGGAACCTCCTCAACGAAGCTGGCCTTGATGGTGACCTTGCCGCTGGGCATCTTGAAGGTGTACTTGCCGTTCTTCTCGGTGAGCTTCAGCGCGTCGCCGCTGCGGTCGAGCACCTTGAGCATTTCGAGCTCGTAGCCCTTGTCGGGCTTCACGGTGATGGTCACGGTGTCACCCTTGGAGGCGGACTTGGGGGAAACGGTAATGGTGCCGTTCTCGGTCTTATCCACAGTGATGGAATAGCTCGGGGTGGAGGAGCCGCCGCCACCGCCGTAATAGGACGGATTGCTGATGGTCAGTGTGCCCTTGGTCAGCACGATCGGATTGTAATTGGTGGTGTTAGGCTCACTGACGCCGCTGATCACGATGTCATAGGTGCCGGTCGTGGCCGCAGTAGGCGTAGCATCAACGCCAGCATTCTGATACTTCATGGCGAGAGTGCCCACCAGCGCGTCGCTGCCCACCAGTCCGGTGACGGTGTAGTGCGTGTCCTTCACGGGAGAAGTCAGGCTGGGAACCGTGCCGCCCACATAGATGCTCTGGTTCTTCGCCGCCACAGTGACCGTAGCCTTGTTGATGGTGATGGTTTTAGAAGCACTGGTCACATCATTGTAAGCAGTATTGCCAGCCATCTTAGCGGTAACGGTAACATCGCCTGCCTGGGTGGGGGTCAGCTTCCCGGTGGCATTGTCAACGGTGGCATTGCCGGTGCCGGGAGTGACCGTGTAGGTCACGGCAACATTGGTGGAGCCGCCGCTGGTGCCCAGCTGCAGGGTCTGACCGTAGACCACGGTGGTACCGCCGGTGAGGGTCAGAGCCGCCTGGTTATCCTTTGCTGTCAGGTTGATCTCCAGCGTAATGGTGTAGTCCTCATAATTGTCACAGGACGCCTTGAGGGTAATAGTAATCTTGTCGCCCGTCTTACCACCGGAGATCGCATAGGTCAGCCCGCCGTCCGCTACGGCAACATCCTGCTTGGTAAGGGTAGCAACAGACCCGGTACTGACGCTGTATCCACTGTTATAGCTCCAGTTCTGCCCGCTGGGAAGCCCAGACCAATCCGGCGCATAGGTGTGCTCGGAGGTATCCGTATACTTCTGCGTCAGCTCGACATTTTCGATGTTTCTGCCGTCTGCCTTACCCACAGTCACAGAAACATTGATGTTCTCAACCGTCTTATAGTTGATGGCGTCGGCGGGGGTGAACTTCGCCGGGAAGTTCTTGGTGGCGGGGGTACCAACAGCCGTGCCGGTGTTCATCCAACTCCAGCCAGTGGTAGCAGCAATGTTTACATCCGCCAGAGTCTGGCCGTACTTGGCAGTCAGACCGGTGGGAACGGTGTAGGTCGGTGTGCCTTGGGTGATCTCCCAAGTTCTATCGACGCTGTCCGTGTAGTTGCCCTTACCGGTAACGGTTACGGTGTAGTTGCCTACATTTGTGCTGCTGGTTACACCGGTAACGGTGTAGTGGGTGTCTTTTATCAAGGTGGTAGTTCCATCCTTGACGGTCACATTCACAGTCCGGGCGCTGCCGTTGTACTCAAGAGAGGTCTTATCCAGAGTAACGGTCATGCCGCGGATGGACTTGGGCTGAATCGCGAAATTTGCTTCTGCCGTGTAGATGGTGGTAGAAGATTCGCACTTTGCCTTGACCGTGTACTTACCTACGTTGGTCGGGGCGGTGGCGCTGCTGCTATAGCCTGTGCCATCGCGGCCCTCATAGGTGTAGGTCACGGTACCGGTACCAGCAGGCTGGTTAGCAACAGTGGGAGATACGCTTCCGCCGTAGATAATGCCGCCCTGCATCACGGTCATGGTGGTGTTGTCGATGGTCTTGTCGATGACCTTGACGTTGACCGTGGCGATGATGTCATCGTAGTTGTCGCTCTTGATGGTCACCTTCCAGCTTGCGGTGTCGTCCTTGTTAGTGGCTGCCAAGCCGGATTTCAGCTTAAAGCTTTCATTGGCAAAACTATCAATAATAGTGTTGCTATCCACCAAGCCAGCGGCAGTGCCCTTAAACGCGGCGCCCTCGATATTGTTTGGCAAGCCGGTAAAGTCATTGACCGCAACCGTCTTGGCGGCGGTGTCGCTGAAGAGCACCTCAAAGTCAGCCTTGATGCCCGTGGGGGCGGTTGCCTTGCCGATGGTGTAGTTCTGCGTGACGGTGGCGGGCAGCTTATAGTTGCCTGCCTTTGTACCGGTCAAGTCGGTGGCGGTGGCGGTATAACTGCCCACAGCGGTCTCACCGCCGCCGGTGACAGTGACATCGACCACATCGCTGTTTACCGGGCCCGTAGCGGCGGCGGTGACGGTCTTGCCGTCGCCCCAAACGCGGCCGGTGATGTTAGACCAAGTGAGGCTGACCTCTTTCTTCCCGACAGTCAACTTGCCAGGGTTGTAGGTGATGTCATAGTTGGTGGAGGTGTAGCCCGTGGGCGTAATGGAGTACTCACCCACATTGCCGTACTTGGTATAACTGTAGTCATAGCCCAGGGAACCGCCGAGAACGCTTTCACCATCGCTGCCGACAAAGCCGCTAATGGTCACGCCGTTACCTGCGGGCGCGTCACCATAGGTGATGGTGTGGGCATTGGCGGTAATGGTCAGCGGAGCGGGCTTGATCTCGCCGGTGAATTCGATGGCATCTGCCTTGTCCCGTGCCTCGTGCGTGGCGCTGGCATCGGTAACCCACCAGAATTTGATGGTGTAGGTGCCCGCGTCCGTCAGGTTAGCAGGAGCAATAACAGTACCCGCTGAATCCGTTACCTCGAATTGTCCGTAAGCGTTAGCAAATACCGGTGTCGTTGTTTCTCCCTCAAGAAGTACGCTGTTCACTGTCAGGTGGTGGTAGTTTGTGATACCAACCGTGCTGCCACTCGTGCTGCCACTATAGAAAAGGTCAGTGGGGGGGCTGATGGTGAAGTCAGTGTTCTCATAGACCTGCCCCTTCACGCCGGTGACGGCGAGCGCGGCGGACTTCACGGAACCGACTTCAACCGTGATGCTGTTGTCGCCCTTCTTCAAGGCCGTGTCAGCACCGCCGTTATAAACGATGGTGTAGTCCTTGAAATTGGTGTCGGTGCTGACATTGTCATAAGTCGCCGTGACGGTGAGCTCGGACTTGTCGATCGTATCACCGTGGTGCTTCGTGCCGATGGTATTGCCGGTGATTTCCAGCTTGGTCAGGGATTTTTCACCCGTCTCAGGGAAGGTCTTGGTGAGGACATAGTTGCCGTCGGCCTGTTTGGTGGTCGAATCAGCCGCGCCGCCATTCACGGTGAAGGTGATACTGTTGGCGAACTGATAGCCGGTATCGGGCTTGACCGTGATCTTGGCTTGGTAGACGGTGCTGGCGGCAAAGTTGCCGGTAACCGGGCTTTCACCGTCAAACCACTTGACATCAGCAGTCAGACCGGCGGGTGTCACGGTCACGCCGGTGTCCGGTGCAGCGCCCTTAACAGGAGCATCCAGACCAGCGATGGTCACGCTGGTGATGGGTGCCTTGGGGATGGTGACGGTTTTGGACGATGGGGCGGTAACATCGGTAATTGGTTGAGCATTGTGTCCACTATCAATATAGCCCAAGTTGAAAAGGTTTACGCTAAATTGTGCCGAGCCACTGGCGCCGTCTAGTACTTTGAACTCTATTGTCAATAAGTTGAATCCTTCAGTGGTAATTTTACGGTTCGTCGTACCAAGGGCATTAAACGCAACTGTGCCGGTGGTATTAGCATTTCCTTTATCGGTAATGGTCGGATTCCATTTATGCAGACCGGTATTTATTACCTTGACATCTGTTTCTAGATCCTCATCATACTGTGTTTTTTCTTGAAATTCAAAGCTGGATTTATCAAAACCTAACTCAATCTGTGCACCTGCAAGTTTGTCCATCACGGGCAGCGTAAATTTGACTGTTACGGTATCGCCCGCCTTAAGCTTATCGATGGACTCCCCGTCGGTGGTTACTTCCATGCCTGCAGGGGTAGCTGCAAAGGCAGACACGGTAAGGAAGCTCATTAGCATCATAATGGCCAGGAGACCGGCACATATGCGCTTAACTTGACTCATATCATCTGCTCCTTTCAATCAAAGCTCGTTATATTTCGAGCCAAATACTGTTGTAGTGTCAAAAGATCATAAAGGTCTACTTTATCATCTTTGGTCACATCGGAAATTAGTAATTGTGTTTCTGTTATCGCCATGTTCGCAGCATTGGCTCAACGGGAAAGTGAAGCTATCTCCGAGCGAATGCGGTGGAGTTACCGGACTCGAATCGACAAGGGCAGATTTTCCACCAATAAAGCACCGTTTGGTTACATGCTGGCAGATGGACGATTGGAAATCAACACGGAAGAAGCAGAAGTTGTCAAAGAAATTTTTGATATGTCCTTGCAAGGAGAGAGCATCTCGGATATAGCAAAGAGAGTCAGTAAAATGGATATCCCTACGAGAGATAAGACTTCGTATTGGCAGGGGAGTTCTATCCTGTATATTCTCCATAATGAAAAATACGCAGGGGACTGCTTACTGCAAAAAACATATACGGCGCAAGAACTGCCGAGATTTAGAAAACGAAATCTCGGTAAGTATCGGCAGGTCTTTGTAAAGCAATCTCATCCGGCTATTATAGAGCGCGAAAAGTTCGAAAGGGTTCAGGAACTGCTAAAAAGAAAAAGAATAGCATTTGCTGGTGATAGCGTGTCAACACCGTTCAGCAAAAAGATAAAGTGTGCGGAATGCGGTTCCACATTTCGGCTTAAAAAAGTACGAGGGAAGAACTACTGGACATGCATGGCACACGAGAAAGATGTACATAAGTGCAGTATGCTGCCGCTTCCGGAGGAACAGGTATTGCAGGCGTTCCTTCGACTGTACTACAAACTCAAATACTACGGTATAGGAGTACTTACACAACTCATCTCTGACTTCCACGCTGCCAAAACCGGCAGCCTTCTCTGGAGCGAAAACATCGTGGAGATTAACAAACAAATATCAGATATTGCCAGTCAGGAACGACTTTTGACCCAGCTCAAGCAGCAGGGCAGCGTCGATCCTGACATTTTTATATCCCGCGGCAATCTGCTTGCGGAGCGCCGCCGGGAACTAAAGCTCCAAAAGGAACGCATCCTGCGGTCTGAGGAGGATCATACCATCCAGCAAACACAAGACCTACTGGATGTTCTCGAAAGCGGACCGGACTGGCTGGATGACTTCGATGAGCAGCTATTCAGCGACCTGGTCGAGAAAATCGTGGTCGTGGACAATGAAAAACTGCGCTTCCGGCTTCTCAACGGGTTGGAGGTCACAGAAAAAATAGAAAGGACGCAAAGATAATGGGAAATCGAAAACAGCCATTTGGCTACAAGATGGAGTTTGGCGAGATCGTGCCGCAGCCGCAGGAGGCAGAAACGATACGGAGCATCTACCTGCAATACCTTGCCGGAGCTTCCTTCAAGCAGCTTACCGAGCAGCTTCAGGCGGAGGATGTTCCCTACGATGTGGACAAGCCTTGGAACAAAAATATGGTAGCACGGATTTTAGAGGATGACCGATACATTGGTGAGAAGTATTTTCCTGCGCTCATCCCGACGGAGCAATTCCACGCTGCCCAGGAACGCAGAAAAGAGATGCGCCCTGAGTATAAGCAGACACCTGCGCAAAAGGAGTTGCGCAAGCTGTGCGGCGGCATCGTACCCGACAGCGTAGCACGAAGAGTCCTCAAGATACTGAATCAGGTGGTCGATGATCCGCAGCTCATTAAGATAGAATCATCCGGTGTTCCCACCACGGAAGACATCAGGCAACGCCGGCTGGAACTGGACAAGTTGCTGCAGACACCTCCTGTGGATGAAGAAATCGCACGCCAAAAGGCAATGGAGTTGGCGGTACTGACCCTTGTGAGCGTGGAGATGGAGGAATACGAAGCCCGCCGGCTCCGCAGCATCTTCGGGAAGCAGGCAAAGATGCGGGAACTGGATGCAAACCTTCTACGGCAGAATGTCCGGAAAATCACTTATGGCAGTAAGACGGTCAAAGTCCTGCTGAAAAATAATCAAGTCTTAGAGGAGTGTGATGATGCATGACGCAGACCCGCCCTGAACCGAAGGTCATTATCATCCCTGCAAAGGAGGAATCGCCGCAGGATCAGGAAAAGAAGAAAAATCTCCGGGTAGCTGCATACTGCCGTGTGTCCACCAAAAAAGATGAACAGCTTGGCAGCTATGAAAACCAGAAAGCATACTACACGGAAAAGATCATGGCAAATCCCAACTGGACGATGGCGGATATCTTCGCGGATGAGGGTATCACCGGTACCTCCGCCTGCAAGCGCAAGAATTTTCTTCGCATGATCCGGCAGTGCAGGAAGGGCAAGATCGACATGATTTTTGCCAAATCGGTATCCCGCTTCGCCCGCAACACCGTGGACACTCTGAGTTATACCCGCGAGCTGCGCAGCATGGGCATCCCGGTCCTCTTCGAGGAGCAGAATATCAACTCCATCTACCCGGAGAGCGAATTCCTCATCACCATCCACGGCGCCTTCGCACAGTCCGAAAGCGAAGGGATATCCTCCCGCGTCAAATGGGGCAAGCATCAGGCGATGCGGACGGGAAAGGCAAACATCCAGTATAAGACCCTGCTGGGGTACGAAAAAGGACCTGACGGAGAGATGGTGGTCAACGCAGAGCAGGCGGAGACTGTTCGAAAGATTTACGAGCTGTACCTATCCGGTCAGACGCTGCGCAATATCAAGGAAACCTTGGAAACAGGCGGATTCAAGAATTCGGCAGGAACGACGGAATGGACAACCTCCAATCTGCGGACGATTCTCTCTGATGAAAAATACTGCGGTGACGTCCTGCTCCAGAAGACCTTCATTCGGGACTGTATCAGCAAAAAGGTTATCAAGAATACCGGGCAGCTTCCCATGTACCTGATTCAAAATCATCATGAAGCCATCATCCCGCGAGAACGGTTCGATGCGGTTCAGATTGAATTGGCGCGTCGCCGGGCCCAGACCGGCGGCACGAAAAAGAGCGCCCCCACAGGTATGAGCCGCTACAGCGGCAAGTACGCGCTCAGTGGTCTGCTGTTCTGCGGCGAGTGTGGCACAGCATACCGCAGAGTGGTGTGGACGCAGCACGGTGAGAAACGTGCCGTATGGCGCTGCAGCAGCCGATTGGATTATGGCAAGAAATACTGCAAAGAATCTCCAACGCTGGACGAATCGCCGCTCCAGCAGGCGGTGCTGGCAGCCATCAATGCCTCCATGTCGGGGCGCAAGGTGCTGGCGGACCAGCTTGTGGATGCGATGGAGCAGGAATTGGCTCCGGTCCCCGGTGAGAGCATGAGCCTTGGAGACATTGAGCGAGCGGTCACAGAGTTGGGCAAACAATTCGATACGCTTCTGGCAGAGGCGGCAAATGGTGACGCGGACGAATACGCCGAGCGTTTCCGTGCCATCTCCACCACGATGGAAGAACTGAAGCGCCGAAAAACAGCTATCCTTAGTATCCGACAGGAAGAGGAGCAGATCAGCCGTCGTATCCATGCGGCAGCCTCGGCAATGGCCGCGGCGACTGTGGGAATCACAGAATGGGATGACGGTGTGGTCTATCAGATGCTGGAAAAGGTCACGGTTCTGGCGGGCAACCGCATTAAGGTTACCTTCCGCAATGGCGTAGAAATCGAACAGACCGTAGACCAACCTAAGAGGAGGAAATTCGCATGATCTATGTGACCGGAGATACCCACGGAAACTTCCGGCGCTTCCAGCCGGAATACTTCCCGGAGCAAGCTGGGATGACGAAGAACGATGTGGTCATCATCGCAGGAGATTATATCGAAAAAAATATTATCCCGAAATCTTTTATATTGCGCTGAAAATGCAATAATTTAAAGACTTTTTTCGGCATAATATTTTTGATATTATAGGAAGCACCAGGCAAATGGAGGGTGTCTTCTATGAAATCAGATATTAATGATTTGTGCGAGGCCTTTTTAGCCGCTTTAACCAATGCAGGCTATGCGGTAAAAAGTATCGAAAACTACAAACAAGTCAGCAATAGATTCAAGAAGTTCTGCGCAGAAAATGGCTATGATACTTATACAGTCAACATTGGTCAAATATTTGCTGATAATGTGTTTAATGAGGAAACAGGAGCGTTTGTCGGATATCGGAATGTCATGTATGGTCGTTTTGTGCGGCTAATAAATTCATTTTATCTCCAAGGCACTTTTGATTTCTCAATGGTCACAAAAGAGAAGAATTTGCCGAAATCTATACATCTCATAGAAATCTATCAGGATTATATGGAGCACTTAAAAACACAGTATTCAAATATTGGAACGATCGGATTTTTTCAAAATGGGATGTTACATCTCCTTCGCTATATGGAGGACGGTGGAATACTGACCTTAAAGGATCTGGCTGTATCAGATGTCGTAAATTATATTTGCTCTTGGTCTCAGAAACATCAGCGTAATGTCCTCTGCATATTGCGCAATATCTTCCAGCATTTTGGGCGTGAAGATCTTTATTTTGCAGTGGCAGGGATTCATCCTTACCGCACCAAGCGGATAGTTCCAATGTTTACGGACAATGAGATCATGAGTAAACGAGAATATTTTTTCCCGGGACCAAGCGGTAATATCATATCTGCATCATCAATACCATTTAATTTCAGAAAGATATGGCTTGCGGCAGGGCTCAAACGAGATGGCGAGATTAAGCCAAGGCCATACGACTTCCGGCACCACTTTGCGTGTGCCAATATAGCACGTTGGGCTAAAGAGAAAAAAGATGTCATTTCCATGCTTCCTTATCTCATGCGCTATATGGGACACTCCTCGCTTGAAAAGACGTATTACTATGTGCACCTGATCCCTGACTATTTTGCAAACTATGCCGCTGCAACAGAGAACTTGGAGAGTTTACTGCCTGAGGTTGAGCCATATGAGATATAAGCGTAAAAGAGACAAATGTTTCTGGACAATGGCGCGTTCCTATCTGCATGATTATATGCCCGCTATACGAAACCTGTCCGATAAGACGATAGAAACGTATAAGCAGTCACTTAAAACATATTTACGGTTCTTGAAAGAAAAAAAGAATATCGAAGACGAGCTTGTAAGCTTTGAGGCGTTTACCCGTGATTATGTAAAAGAGTTTATTATCTGGTTGAAAGGTCAAGGGGCATCAACCAGAACAATAAATCTCAGGATCACATCTATCCGTTCTTTTTTAAAATATTGTGGACAGGAGGACTTTGAACTTCGTGGTATCTATGAATCTGTTTGCCAAATTCAAAAACTAAAAGAAGAAAAGCACCCTATTTTGTATCT
>ERZ779876.2829-NODE-2829-length-11661-cov-4.947958_pt1 | contig 11661 bp, 8 predicted proteins | sample MGYA00511068_ERZ779876 | MGnify/ENA primary metagenome ERZ779876 (study PRJEB29588, sample SAMEA1970858) | human gut metagenome | biome: human gut; feature: human-associated habitat; material: faeces | place: Denmark | collected 2008/2010 ...
GGTCCTGCTGGATTTCTGGGCAACGTGGTGCGGACCATGCCGCAGCGAAATGCCGGAAATACAGAAACTGTATGAAGAATACACCGCTATGGGGAATGATTCGGAAGTGGTGATCTTAGGAGTCGCGGGACCCGGAATCGGACAGGAAGGAACCGTTTCGGATATTACGAAATTTATGGAGGAAAACGGATATACATATCCGGTACTTATGGATGAAACGGGAGAACTGTTCGAGTGGTACGGAATTTCAGCATTTCCGACGACATATATGATCGATCGTGACGGAAATTTATATGGATATGTGACAGGACAGCTTACGGAAGATATTATGAGAAGCATTATAAAACAGACGTTAGAAGGAAAAGCACCGTAAGGAAAAGATAAGGAAGAGACGATGGTTATAATAGAAAAAGAAAATTTTTCCGTGTCGCAGATTTGTTCTTCGGGTCAGTGTTTCAGACTTGATCCGGCAGATGAAACGGGAAAAGTATACGAATTGACGGCGGGAGACCGATATTTAAAAATCGAGGTGGCGGAAGATCAGAAAAAAGAACAACAGGAAAACCAGACAAAAAGAGAAATGGAACAGGAAAACAGAAGCCCCGGAAACGGACAAGAAACCACATCGGAGAAGAAAGGCTACCAGCCCATTGACGAAAGCAGGATCGACTGGCACAAGTTCGAGGCACAGTACGGACTGACCCGTGACGACCTTGAAAAATCCAAGAGCCTTGACAAACTGCTCAACTACAGGAAGTCCGAGCCTCTGACGGTCCGTGTGGAGGTACTGGGAGAGCGTCAGGAACTCGGCGCAAGGCTTGAACTGAAAAGGATGCCGGACGGCAGCGTGGACTTCGTTCCCGATTTCGTGCGCAAGGAACCGCGTCTGGACGAGCCGCACAAGGGATACACATTCACGGAGGATGACAAAAAGGCGCTCCGTCAGACCGGCAACCTCGGCAGGGTCGTGAACCTGGTGGACAAGGAGACCGGAGACCTCACGCCGTCCTTTATCAGCATAGACCGCTTCACCAACAAGATTGAGGATGTGCCCGCAAGCAAAGTGCGCATCACGGACAAGATCGGCAAGACCGAAATCAACGAGAACGAGAAAAACCTGCTCAAAGCCGGAGGGTTTGTCCGTAAGGAAATAGAGCTGAACAACGGACGGAAATTCACGACCATCCTGCAGGTCAATGCCATTGACAAAGGCGTGGAGTTCGTTCCGAGAACCGCCCGTATCTGGCAGGAAGAGCAGCGCGGACAAAAACGGATCCAGGGAGAGAACAGGGTGCAATCAAACGGTCAGGATGAAAAGAAGAACAACCGCCAATGGACGGACGAGAACGGCAACATCAAGCCCATCGGCAAATGGAAAGGTGTCGAGCTGACGGAACAGCAGAAAGCCGACTACATATCCGGCAAGACCGTCCGTCTGGAGAACGTCCCCGACAAGCAGGGCAACCCTGCGACGATATACATCAAGTTCAACAAGGAAAAAGGGCGCCCTTTCCGCTACGACACCGACCCGGACAAAGGGCAGGCAATAGCCCTGTCCAACGAAAGCCGCACCCAAGTGGCCGTGAACAACGAGGGAAAGACCAACGAGGCGACCAAGCATGTCAAAGAACCGCTGAAGCAGGGGCAGACGGCCCCGGCCGATGCAAGGCAGCAGGAACAGCAGCAACAGGGACGGAGACAGAGCAGATCCGCCAGTCCGAAGTTATGACAAACCACCACTAAATCCACAATAAAACAAGAACGAACATGAAGACAATCATTGCAGAGAAACCGAGCGTGGCTCGTGAAATCGCCCGGCTTGTGGGCGCAACCAAACCGGAGGAAGGGTATATGCACGGCAACGGCTATTATGTGACATGGGCTTTCGGGCATCTGGTGCAGCCAGCCCTGCCCGAAGGCTACGGCATCAAGGGCTTTCAGAGGGACAACCTTCCCGTCATTCCCGACGAGTTCCAGCTTGTGCCCCGTCAGGTGCGCACCGAGAAAGGCTACAAGGCCGACAGCGGCGTGATGAAGCAGATCAGAACCATCACGAGACTGTTCAATGACAGCGACCGCATCATCGTGGCCACCGACGCGGGGCGTGAGGGAGAGCTGATTTTCCGTTACCTGTACCACTACACGGGCTGCACCGTCCCTTTCGACCGACTCTGGATCAGCTCGCTTACTGACAAGGCCATCCGTGAAGGGCTGGCGAATCTGGAGGACGGCACGAAATACGACAACCTGTACCTTGCCGCAAAGTCCCGCAGCGAAGCCGACTGGCTCGTTGGCATCAACGGCACGCAGGCCCTCACGATAGCCGCAGGGCGCGGCACTTATTCCGTGGGGCGAGTGCAGACCCCGACCCTTGCGATGGTGTGCGCCCGGTTCTGGGAGAACAAGCGGTTCGTCCCGCAGGATGTGTTCCAGACCCATTTCTCCACCCGTGGCAAGGACGCGGACAGCGTGGCCAAATTCTCGTCCGTCAAGAAATGGAATGTGAAAGGCGAAGCCGCCGAAGTGTACGGTATATTGAAAGAGGCAGGAACGGTAGCCGTCCTCTCCGTGGAACGCAAGGAGACCGTGCAGGAAGCCCCGCTCCTGTACGACCTGACCGCCTTGCAGAAGGACGCCAACGCAAGGCACGGCTTCACGGCGGAGAAAACCCTCGCCATCGCACAGAAACTGTACGAGTCGAAACTCATCACCTATCCGAGAACGGGAAGCCGCTACATACCGGAGGATGTGTTTGCCGGCATTCCCTCCCTGCTGAAAGGGCTGAAAGGAAATCCGAAATGGGATGCCGTGGCCGGACAGCTGAGGGAACTTAACCGCCGCAGTGTGGACGACACCAAAGTCACCGACCACCATGCCTTGCTTCCTACGGGCGTAAAGCCGCTGCTGTTCTCCAAAGAGGATACGGCCATCTATGACATGATTGTCGCCCGTATGCTGGAGGCGTTCTCCGGGAAGTGCGTCAAGGATGTGACCACCGTGAAAGCCGGATGCGGCGGCGTGGAGTTCGTGGCGAAGGGGAATGTGGTCAAACAGTACGGCTGGCGTTCAGTAAGAAACGAGAAGGAAGAAGGCGAGGACAATGTTGTCCTGCCGGAATGGAAGCTCTTTATGATCCAGCTTCTGAACATTGCCGGCCTTGGCCCGATCTTCGGCGCGCTTCAGGGCGCTCTGTGGGGCCCCATCGTTTTCCTGTGGATCACCTTCGGCACCATCTTCGCCGGTGCGGTCCACGACTATTTCTCCGGTATGATGAGCGAGCGTAACGAAGGCGCGTCCATCTCCGAGATCGCCGGCATTTACCTCGGCGGCGCGATGAAGAATGTCATGCGCGTGTTCAGCGTCGTTCTTCTGGTCATGGTCGGCACCGTGTTTGCCGTCGGCCCCGCCGGCCTGATCGTGACGCTGTTCAAGCAGGGCGGCCATACGGGCATCGTTGCCACGACGCTGTTCTGGCTGATCATCGTTCTGCTCTACTATTTCATCGCGACGTTCCTTTCCATTGATAAGATCATCGGCAAGATCTATCCCCTGTTCGGCATCTGCCTGATCGTCATGGCAGTCGGCGTGGCCATCGGCATTTTTGTCAACCCCGCCTACACCATTCCCGAGATCTGGAGCCACTTCGGTTCCATGCATCCCTCCGGCACACCGATCTGGAGCTTCATGTTCATCACCGTCGCCTGCGGCGCGATCTCCGGCTTCCATGCCACGCAGAGCCCCCTGATGGCACGCTGCATGAAGAGCGAGAAGCAGGGCCACTTCGTCTTCTATGGCGCGATGGTCTCCGAGGGCATCATTGCCCTGATCTGGGCCGCTGCCGGCTGCTCCCTGTATGAGGTCACCGGCGGTCTGAACACCGGTCTTGCTGCGGCGCTTGCCAACGGTCAGTCCGCTGCCATCTATGACGTCTGCCTCAAGACCATGGGCGGCATCGGTACTGCGCTCGCCATGCTCGGCGTCATCGCCTGCCCCATCACCTCCGGCGACACCGCGTTCCGTTCCGCGCGTCTGGTACTGGCCGACTGGCTCAAGCTTGATCAGAAGAGCATGAAGAACCGTCTGATCCTCTGCATCCCCGTGCTGGGCGTCGGCGCCTTCCTCGGCATCGGCAATGCCCTCGGCAAGATCGACTACACCATCATCTGGCGTTATTTCAGCTGGACCAATCAGACCCTCGCTATGATCGTTCTGTGGGCTGCCTCCATGTACCTCTTCTACGAAAAGAAGAACTACTGGATCACCGCCGTCCCCGCTACCTTCATGAGCGCGGTCTCCGCCACCTATTTCCTGCTGGGCAACGAGTGCCTCGGCAAGCTGATCAACACCAAGACCGCGGAGGGTGCTACCGTTTACAACACAGCGGTCGCCTATCCCATCGGTATCCTGGTCGCGGCTCTGTTCCTCGGCATCTTCCTGTATACCATCAAGAAGCGCCACACCCAGCCGCACTACGAGACCCTGCACAAGTAAACCCTATTCCGCAAAGCGGCGAGAGCGTCCCTCCCGCCGCTTTGCTCACTCTGGAGGAACGATTATGAGCTTTGCACCTGTACGCCTTGGAAACACCGTTCTGGAAGCAGAGACCGCGTCCGCAGACCGAAAGTCCTGCCGCCGCTTCGGCCCCTGCGGTGTGGGAGAAAAGGCACTATATCTCAATGATCTTCTCATCGACCGGCACTTTTACGTCGGCTTCGGCTCCGTGCAGCGCGTTTTCAAGCGCGTGGCGATGAGCCAGGGCGGCTTCAGCGGCAAGGGTGCGTTTGGCTCCATCCCCTACCTTGTCGTGCAGTACGACGACGGACAGGAGAAGCAATGCACCTTCAAGCGTGAGGAGGACGTGGACGAGCTGCTTGCCTATCTGGGGCAGGTCCATCCCGAGATTCCGCGCCTGAGCGTCGGCGGCGAGCAGCGGCTTGCAAAAAAGGCGCAGCAGGAGGCATCCCGCTACCTCAAGGAGCTCACACCTCAGGCGCAGAGCGCGCGCGAGGAGCTGGAGCGCGCGCGCAAATTCCTCTCCGGCTATCCCGAGCTGACCGCTCAGCTTGCCGCAGCCGCCAAGGCCAAGCGCATCAACGAGCACACAAATCCCGCTTACCGTTGGGTCGCGCTGGCGATCGTCCTCGCGGGCGCGGCGGCATTGGTGTACGGCATCATCTCGTGGCGCGGCGGCAGCGATTTCGGCGTCTACTTCGCGCTCTTCGGCTTTGCCGCCGTGTTTTTCTTCTCGGGAGCGCACGTTCTGCCCACGGCAAAGAATAACCGCAGGGCAGTCGAGCGTGCCTGGGACGAGGCGCAGGCTGCCGTAGCGAATGTCCTGCCCGAGGACTTTCCCCTCCCCGCCCGCTACGCGCATCCCATCGTGCTCGACCGCATGATCCGCATTCTGCGCGAGGGCCGCGCGCAGAGCAAGGAGGAAGCGCTCGACGTGCTCAAAGCCGACCTCAGGGCGCTCACCGCCGACGTGCAGGTCGAGCAGGAGGAGCACGACGAGGTCGTGGTCATCAAGCCTCTGTTCCTTGTGAGCGACTATCAATAAGCCGAAAACAGCGAAGGACTCTGTACCGATTGCACAGAGTCCTTCCTTTTTTTGCCCGCGGAACTGTCAGCGTTCAAAATATTAAACTTTTTGTTTATTTTATGCTTGCAATCTTTTTCTCTTTGTGTATAATAAGTTTGGTTTTATAAAAATAAACTGAAAGTTTAGCAAATCGAACGCTTAGGAATCAGGAGGTCATTGTATGGACATTGGAAATAAGATCCGAGAGCTGCGAACGCGCAAGGGACTGACTCTGGAGGAGCTCGCCAGCCGAAGCGAGCTGACAAAGGGGTTTTTGTCCCAGTTAGAGCGCGACCTTACCTCCCCGTCCATCGACTCTCTGAGCGACATTCTGGAGGCGCTCGGCACGAATCTTGCCGAGTTCTTTCAGGAGGATAAAAACGACCAGTTCATCTTCCACGCCGACGATTTCTTCGTTGACGAGCGCGAGGACTGCACGGTCAACTGGATCGTTCCCAACACGCAGAAGAATCAGATGGAGCCGATATTGCTCGAGCTGCCTGAGGGCGGCGAGAGCTTCACGGTCGAGCCGCATGACGGCGAGGAATTCGGCTATGTCGTCGATGGCAGCGTTGTGCTGGTCTGTGACGGCGAGGAGCATCCCCTGCGCCGCGGAGAGACCTTCTACCTCCACGGACGCAGCTTCCATCTGCTCAAAAATGTGCGCAAGACCACCGCGCACGTGCTGTGGGTCTCGACCCCTCCCCTGTTCTGACTTCTATCGATATAAGGAAAGGATATTGGAACCATGCCTGAACAGAAAAAACTGATCCAGTTCAAGAATATCGTCAAGAGCTTTGAGGACGGGCAGGTCGTCCTCAAGGGCGTCAGCCTGGACATTTACGAAAACGAGTTCGTCACGCTGCTCGGTCCCTCCGGCTGCGGCAAAACGACGCTGCTGCGTATCCTCGGCGGCTTCCTGCCGCCCACCGAGGGCAAGGTCCTCTTCGACGGCGAGGACATCGTGAACGTCCCGCCCTACAAGCGCGAGATCAACACCGTATTCCAGAAATACGCGCTCTTCCCGCACATGAACGTCTACGACAACATCGCCTTCGGCCTGACCATCAAAAAAGAGCCGAAGGACGTTATCGCGCAGAAGGTCATGCGTATGCTGCGTCTGGTAAGCCTTGAGGACTACGCCGACCGCAACGTGACCGAGCTCTCCGGCGGTCAGCAGCAGCGCATCGCCATCGCCCGCGCGCTCGTCAACGAGCCGAGCGTGCTGCTGCTCGACGAGCCGCTCGGCGCGCTCGACCTGAAGCTGCGCAAGGAGATGCAGCAGGAGCTCAAGTACATTCAGCAGGAGGTCGGCATCACCTTCATCTTCGTCACCCACGACCAGGAGGAAGCGCTGACCATGTCCGACAAGATCGTGGTCATGAACGCGGGCGAGATCCAGCAGATCGGTACGCCGACCGAGATCTACCGCTACCCCGTCAACGAGTTCGTCGCCAACTTCATCGGCGAGACGAACATCATCGACGGCGTGATGCAGGGCGACGACCTTGTGGTCTTCGAGGATAAAAAGTTCCCCTGCCGTGCCCGCGGCTTCAACAAAAATGAAAAGGTGGACGTCGTCATCCGTCCCGAGCATCTTGACATTGTTCCCCGCGCCGAGGGTATGCTCAAGGGCGTTGTGAAGTCTCAGCTTTTCAAGGGGATGCACTACGATACCGTGGTCGAGACCCGCGTCGGCACGACCATCACCGTCAAGATGCAGGTCTCGCAGGACCGCCCCGTGCTCAATGCCGACGCCGGTGAGAAGATCAGCGCCAGCGCCTTCCTCATCGACGTCGAGGACGTCGGCGAGCTGGACGACGCCAAGGTCGTCGCCCTCGCCTCTGCCGAGGCGTGGGACGTGGAGACCGAGGAGCCCATCTCCATCAAGAACGTCGAATACGACATCAAGCCCGAGGTCGGCAGCTACTCTGTCACCTTCACCACCGCCGCCGGAACGTCCATCACGGTCAAGGCCGCGGTCATGGCGGAGAACCGCGTGGAGAGCAAGGTCTATCAGGAAGAGATCTACGCGATGAACTTCTTCAAGAAGGTCGAGGACATTCAGGAGAGCATCGCGCTCGACACCGATCTGGAAACGTGGGCGAGCGCGTCCGCGTGGTCCCTCGAGGACGGCGAGCAGGTCGAGATCTCCGATGTCAAGTACGATTTCGACCCCGAGACCATCGAGCCGGGCGTCTACGACGTGACCTTCTCCACCGAGGGCTATGAGTATAAGGTCTCCACCACGCGCGCCTGCGAGGAGGGCGCAGAGGTCGGCCTCATCTTCCGCCCCGAGGACATTCACGTCATGAAGAAGGAGGGGCAGTGGTGAAGCAGTTCCGTTCCATGACGTACCCCTACGTCGCCTGGATCAGCGTGATGATCGTGCTGCCGATGCTGCTCATCGTGCTCTACGCCTTCACCGTTTCCGGCAACGAGGTGCTGACCTTTCAGTTCACCTTCGATAACTTCAAGCGCTTTGTCACCGACACCGTGTTCATGGAGGTGCTTGGCCGCTCGCTCTACATCGCCGTGCTCACGACGCTCATCTGCATCGCGCTCGGCTACCCCATCGCCTATGCCATCGCGCAGATGAACAGCCGCTCGAACACTATCATGATCCTGCTCATCACGATGCCGACATGGGTCAATATGCTCGTGCGCACCTATGCGTGGATGGGCATTTTGCAGGACGAGGGTATCCTCAACACCATTCTCGGCTTTTTCGGCATTGGGCCGGTCTCAATGATCCACACGAGCTTCGCCGTCATTCTCGGCATGGTGTATAACTTCATTCCCTTTATGATCCTGCAGATCCACACCTCGCTCGCCAAGATGGACAAGAGCCTGCTGGAGGCCGCCAACGACCTCGGCGCCACACCCGTGCAGGCGTTTCTGCGCGTGACGCTGCCGCTCTCCCTCCCCGGCGTCATTTCCGGCATCACGCTCGTGTTCCTGCCCGCCGTTTCCAGCTTCTTCATTCCGAAGCTCCTCGGCGGCGGTCAATTCGTGCTCGTCGGCAACATCATCGAATCGCAGTTCCTCACCTCCGGCGACTGGAACTTCGGCAGCGCCATTTCCCTCATCATGGCGATTATCATCATGCTTTCGATGTGGCTCACGCGCAAGGTCGACGTGCAGCCCGCCAGCCGCGGAAAGGAGTGACGGACGATGAAAAAGAAAACCTCTGCCGCCTCCAAGGTCATCCTTACGCTGACGCTGCTGTTCTTCTACCTCCCCATTCTCTACATCATCGTCTTTTCGTTCAACGATTCCCGCTCGCTCACGAAGTTCGGCGGCTTTTCCCTGCGCTGGTATGAAAAGATGTTCGCGGACTCCACGATGATGGAGGCCGTGCTCTATACGGTCGTCATCGCCCTTCTTGCTACCGTCGTCTCCACCATCGTCGGCACCGTCACCGCCATCGGACTGTCAAAGTCGAAGAAGGTCCTTCAGGCGATGGTCGAGCGCGTGAACGACCTGCCCGTGATGAATCCCGATATTGTCACCGGCATCAGCCTGCTGATGTTCTTCAGCGTGCTGGCGGTGAAGAAGGGCTTTCTGACGCTGCTGCTCGCGCACATCATGTTCTGCATCCCCTACGTCATGCTCTCCGTCACACCGAAGCTGCGCTCGCTCGACCCGAACCTCATCGACGCGGCGATGGACCTCGGCGCTACGCCGTTCCAGGCGCTCACCCGCGTCATCGTGCCGCAGATCCGTCCGGGCATCGTCTCCGGCGCGCTCATCGCGTTCACCATGAGCTTTGACGACTTCGTGATCTCCTACTTCACCACGGGCAACGGCGTGAATAACATTTCCATTCTGGTCTACACCATGTCCAAGCGCGTCAATCCCTCCATCAACGCACTCTCCACGCTCGTCATTGTCGCCATCACGCTGGTGCTCGGCATCGTCAACCTTGTCCCGATCCTGCACGAAAAGCGTGAAAAAGAAGGAAGTGAAAAAGGAAAATCCTTTGCACAAAGCCGCAAGCTGATGGCCGCTGTCGCCGGCGTGCTGGTGCTCGCCATTCTCGGCGGAACGGTCGGCGTCAGCCTTTCTCAGCAGCACAAGAACGCTGCCGCCGTCGAAAAGTACGGCAGCAACGTCCTCAAGCTCTACCTCCCCGGCGAGTACCTCGGTGAGAACGTCATCGGCGACTTTGAAAAGCAGTTCGGCGTGCGCGTCATCGTGGAGAATTTCGACTCCAATGAAATGATGTACACCAAGCTCATGGCGGGCGACAAGTACGACGTGGTCATTCCCTCGGACTACATGATCGAGCGCTTGATGAAGGAGAATTATCTCCAGCCGCTCGATCACAGCCTGCTTCCAAACCTTGAGAATATGGACGACGCGGTGCGCGGCATGAGCTATGACCCCGATAACGAGTGGTCCGTTCCCTACTTCTGGGGCAGCGTCGGCATCGTCTACAACCACGAGAACGTCGATCCCGCCGTGGTGGAGGAACAGGGCTGGGAGGTGCTGCGCAACACCGACTACGCCGGCCATCTCTACATCTACGACTCCGAGCGCGACTCGTTCATGATGGCGTTCAAGGCGCTCGGCTACTCGATGAACACCTCCGACCCCGACGAGATCAACGCCGCCTACGAATGGCTGCTGCAAATGAACGACACCATGTCGCCCGTCTACGTCACCGACGAGGTCATCGACGGCATGATGAACGGCTACAAGGATCTCGCGGTCGTCTACTCCGGCGACGCCACCGTCATTCTCGACGAGAACGAGGACATGAGCTTCTATATGCCGGAGCAGGGCACGAACATCTGGTGCGACGCGATGGTCATTCCCGCGAACGCGGAAAATCCCCTGCTCGCCCACGAGTTCATCAACTATATGCTCACCTATGAGGCCGCATTTGACAATACGGAGACGGTGGGGTATACTTCTCCCAACGCAGAGGTCTTTGAGGAGATGACCTCCTCCGAGGACCTTTACGCCGAGAACGCCGCCTACCTTCCCCGCTCCGGCTACGAGAAGGACGAGATGTTCCACGACAACCAGACGCTCATGCGCGAGCTGAGCAAGCTCTGGATCAAGGTCAAGGCAGCCAAGTAAAAACATCGCACGAAAGAAAGGAATCAAACCCATGCAGATCGGAGACACTTACGAATACAAAAATGTCGTCACCAAGGAGATCACCGCCGGCGCGCTCGGCTCGGGCGGACTGGACATCTTCGCCACGCCCTTCCTCATTTGCTGGATGGAGGCCGCGGCCTACTACTACATGAAGGAGCAGCTTCCCGAGGGCAAGAGCAGCGTCGGCACGATGGTCAACGTCCGCCACGTTTCCCCCTCCCCCATCGGCGCGGAGATCACCGCCAAGGCCGAGCTGATCGCCATTTCCGAGAACGGCAAGATGTATACCTTCAAGGTCGAGGCATACGATAACAAGGGCCTCATCGGCGAGGGCACGCACGAGCGCGCCATCATCGACTGCGAGCGCTTCATGAAGAAGTGCCTGGCCAAGCTGGAAGACTGAACAGGTAAGGAGGAAGCCCATGCACTATTACGGAGCCGTTTACCGTCCGCCGAGCGAGGCGTACAGCCTGATCGTGCAATGCACACTTGGGTGCAGCCACAACAAATGTGCGTTCTGCAATATGTACAAGGATAAGAAGTTCTCCATCCGTCCGGTGGAGGAGGTCCTGCGTGACCTCGCCGAGGCGCGCAGCTACGAGCGGCGCATCGAGCGCATCTTTCTCGCCGACGGCGACGCGCTGATCCTGCCGATGGACTATCTGCTGCAGGTGCTGGACTTCATCCGCGAATACTTCCCCGAGTGTACGCGCGTCGCCGCCTATGCCACCACCAAGGCCATCGAGCGCAAAACGGACGAGGAGCTGCGCAAGCTGCGTGAGCACGGGCTGGCGCTCGTCTACATCGGTCTGGAAAGCGGCAATGAGGAACTGCTCTTGAAATTCAACAAGGGCGTCACCGCGGCGGAGACCGTGAAAAACGCGCTGCGCTGCAAGGCGGCTGGCATCGCCATCTCCGTCACCGCCATCAACGGCATGGCTGGTCTCAACGGCGACTGGCAGGCCCACGCCATC
>ERZ779876.2833-NODE-2833-length-11657-cov-42.063265_pt1 | contig 11657 bp, 13 predicted proteins | sample MGYA00511068_ERZ779876 | MGnify/ENA primary metagenome ERZ779876 (study PRJEB29588, sample SAMEA1970858) | human gut metagenome | biome: human gut; feature: human-associated habitat; material: faeces | place: Denmark | collected 2008/2010 ...
GCTCAATACTGGGGTGTCCCCCAGAGGCGCAAGAGAATCTTCCTTATCGCGGATTTTGCAGGGCGCACCGCCGACAAAGTATTATTTGACGCCGAGGGCTTGTTTGGGGATACTGCGTCGGGCGTTTGAACGGGGCAAAGCGCTGCCAAAGAAGCTGGAACGGGCGCTGAAGATCCAGGCGGGTCTTGCGCTCCCGGACGGCCAGATCACAGATATAGATGCCTATCACATCAACCAGCGGGACGAGGGCTTTGACGGCTACAACGGAGACTTGACCGGCGATGTGGCAGCTACCCTCGGAGTCAATTGCAGGATGTCCACCGGCAGGAATGGCGTTATAGCCTTTGCGGCCAACCAAAGAGATGAGGTTCGTGACTTACATGATGTGGCGGGTGCTCTAAATGCACAGCCGGGAATAAAACAGCAGACATTTGTCGCCGGTTTTTCTGCAGGTGCCGGAGCCAGTACCGGGAGCATCGGATACCACGAAAGTGTTGCCCCAACACTGAAGGCAGGCGCCAGTGGCAACTGTATGCCATCTGTGCTGTGCATCAACGATCAGGGTGGTCAGGTCATGGAAATTTCCGAGGGTATGACAGGTACACTGCGGGCGCAGGAGCACGGCCATCAGCCGTTGGTGTATGAAAACCACGGCATTGATGCCCGCTACCGGCAGATGGAGGAGGTTTCACCCACTATGTCGGCCCGCTATGGGACGGGCGGCAATAATGTACCGCTGGTGAAGCAGGAACCTGTGATCTGCATCACGGGAAATGCCATAGACCGCCAGCCACAGAACGGCGGGAACGGCATCGGATACCAGCAGGACATCGCCTATACCCTGACTGCCACAGATCACCATGCGGTCTACAGCCGCCAGCGTGTGGATGACTTCAGGGAGAATGCTGTGGTCAGCACACAGAGCGCACGGCAGTGTAAAGATGCCGTCGATCTCGTTTGCCAAAAGGCAGATGTCCATGCCCATCTCATTCGCCGCCTGACTCCATTGGAATGTGAGAGGTTGCAGGGCTTCCCGGATGGGTGGACGGACATCCCCGGCGCATCCGACAGCGCAAGGTATAAGGCCTTGGGCAACAGTGTGGCCATCCCTTGTGTGGACTTCGTGATGCACTGTTTGGTACAGGCGGTCCAGATGAGCGAAAATATTCGTTAGACTTGTCCGGTATGCTGCCTTTGCACTTCTATTCTCGTTAGACTTGTCAATAGCTTATGCGCCGCAGTTGGGCTATGCTTTGCTTGCCTCGGGAGAGGCGGAAAGGAGCAGGCTATGGAAGAAAAGAAAAACCTCTGCGCACCCATCCCGCTGTCACTGCACCAGCGGCTTCGGGCGGAGCAGGAGCGACGGGGCCAGACCCTGGCCGACTACATCACGGACATACTCAAAGAACATTTTGAAGGAGGAGCACGAACTATGAACGCCAACAATCGCACCATCGCCTTTCAGGTGCCGGAGGAACTCTTCGGTCGGCTGAAGGACTATCTGGCCAGGAACGGCCTGAAGCAGAAGGATTTCATTCTGGGTCTCATTGAGCGCGAGCTGAATGATGCCGGGAACGAAGAATAAAACACACAGAAGCCGCAGGCACACACCTGCGGCTTCACTTTTAGGAGGAGAACTATGTATCTATACCCCGAAAATTTAACGGCCCGGCCTATGCTGTGGCTGTGGACGCTGCGGGATGTGGCGTGGATCGGGACAGGGCTTTTGCTGTCGGTGCTGGCGCAGACCCAGACCGGCAGCATGATCCCCTTGGTCATTACAGCGGCGCTGGCCTTTCTCTGCATTCGGCACGGAGGGATCAGCATGCTGGACTTCCTGCGCTATGCTGCGGCGTTTTTCTTTTTCGGACAACAATATTATGTGTGGAGGGAATCGGCATGAGCAGGAAAAAATCTACCCGGCAGCTCATCGGCATCGATGATATTAAAAACGGCAGCGTTGTAACGGCGGACGGAGAGCTGGCCTTCTACTTCGTTCATCCCAGCAATCTGAATGTCCTGCCCGAACAGGGCGTTCGGGCAAAGGTGCAGGTGCTGCTGGGCGTGCTGAAGGGTATGGCGGAGCTGGAGCTGCTGGCCCTGGACTCCAAGGAGTCCTTTCAGGATAACCGCCAGTTCTACCGGCAGCGGCTGGAGGCGGAAGACATGCCCGCCATCCGTGAGTTGCTGGTGCAGGATCGCCAGCATTTGGACAGTGTTCAGACCACCATGGCCTCCTCCCGTGAGTTCTGTTTCGTGCTGCGGCGCAGAAAAACGGACGGGACCATGAACTATGCATCCCTGGAGCAGCAGTTCCGGGACTGCGGATTTGTCGTTCAGCGTGTGGAGGGCCAGCGGCTTCTGGAGCTGCTGGCTATTTATTTTGAGCAGGACGCCACCCACGAGGTATTCTCCTTTGTAGACGGGGCGCAGTGGCTGACAGCGGAAACGGAGGTTTGAAATGCGAATTCTGAAAGTGGAGCCGGGAAAAGCTCCGTATGCGAAAGAGATGGAGGAGGGCCTGAAAGCCATCCAGCGGGAGGTAGAGGGTCTGTTCCAGCCTCTCTCTATGGGAGACGGCGTTGTCCTCTGTTGTAACGATGAGGGAAAACTGAACGGCATGCAGCCCAACCGACGGCTGGGAGATGATATCATCTGCGGGCCTTTCTTTTTGGTGGGAGATGACCATGCAGGGAGCTTCTGCTCCCTGACGGAGGAGCAGATACAGCGGTATACGCAGATGTTTCAGGAGCCGGAACAGTTTACCGGGCAGGAGCCGGAACTGGAGCCGCACATAGAACTATATATGTGGTGAGGAGGAAAAATGAAGAATCCATTTTCTAAAAAGGCACCTTCCCAGCAGGAAGCGTTCCTCCGCACTTATCTGGACCGCATCGCACCGGGGGTTGTGAAATTCGAGGTGGACCATTACATCTTCGGCAGCACCTACCGCTGCGTGTGGGCGCTGCGGGAATATCCGGCCAGCACCGAGGCCCAGGCGCTCTTGCGGGAGCTGGGCGAAAAAAGCGGCGTGACGCTGCGCATTTACTGTCGGCAGGTGTCCCCCGGCGAGGAGGACAGGATCATCGACAACGCCAACAAAAAAAACAAGCTGGACGGCTCAGACCCCAATAAACTGCGGCAGGCGGTGGCGGCGGAGAGCAATCTGCGGGATGTGGCGGAGTTGGTGCATAAAATGCACCGTGAGCATGAGCCGCTGGTCCACTGTGCCGTGTATTTGGAAATGACGGCGGACTGCAAGGAACGGCTTCGTCAGCTCCAGACGGATGTGCTGACGGAGCTGGTGCGCTGCAAGCTGAATGTGGACAAGCTGCTCCTGCGGCAAAAGCAGGGATTCTGCTGCGTCAGCCCTGTGGGCAGTAATGTGCTGGGCCGGGAGTTTGAGCGGGTACTCCCCGCCGGCAGCGTGGCCAATCTCTATCCCTTCAACTACTCCGGCAAGACAGATCCCAACGGCTTTTACATTGGAAAGGACAAATACGGCAGCAACATCGTGGTGGACTTTGACCGTCGGGACAGCGATAAGACCTCTGCCAACATCCTCATTTTGGGCAACAGCGGCCAGGGCAAGAGCTATCTCATCAAGCTGCTGATCTGCAATCTGCTGGAGGCAGGCAAGTCGGTGATTGCTCTGGACGCCGAGCATGAGCTGGAGGAGCTATGCGAAAACTTGGGTGGGTGCTTTATTGACCTGATGGCCGGAGAAAAGCGCATCAATGTGCTGGAAGTGCGGAGCTGGAATGAGGACACCGACGAGACAGCCCCGGATGCCTTTCGCAAGTCCACCCTGCTGGCGAGGCACATCTCCTTTTTGAAGGACTTCTTCCGAGCCTACAAAGACTTCTCCGACCCGCAGCTGGACACCATAGAGATCATGCTGTCCAAATTGTATGCCCGTTGGGGCATTACGGAGGAGACAGACTTTCGCCAGCTTGCGCCGGAGGACTATCCCATCCTCTCCGATCTGTACGAACTCATGCAAGAGGAACTGGCCCAATACAAACTGGGTGCGCTGTACACACAGGAGCTGCTGCAGGAGGTGCTGCTGGGTCTGCACTCCTTGTGCGTGGGGGCGGATGCACCGTTCTTCAACGGACACACCAATATCTCCGGTGACCGTTTTCTGGTGTTCGGTGTGGGCGGTGTGCTGACGGCGGCCAAGAGTCTGCGGAACGCCCTGCTGTTCAATGTGCTGGCGTATATGTCGGACCGGCTGCTGACGGGCGGCAATACCGTAGCGGTGCTGGATGAGCTGTACCTGTGGCTGTCTAATCCGGTGGCCATTGAGTACATCCGCAACTGCCTGAAGCGTGTGCGCAAGCGGGACTCGGCGCTGGTAATGGCTTCTCAAAACTTGGAAGATTTCGACCAGGAGGGTGTGCGGGAGATGACAAAGCCGCTCTTTGCCATTCCGCCCCACCAGTTTCTATTCAATCCCGGCTCCATTGGGAAGCGATTCTATATGGATATGCTGCAGCTGGACGAGGCGGAGTTTGAACTCATCCAGCGGGCAAGGCGTGGCGAGTGCTTGTATAAATGCGGCATGGAACGGTACCATCTGGAGGTGAAGGCGCCGACGCATAAGGCGGCGCTGTTTGGCTCGGCTGGTGGTCGGTGATGGAGGAGGTGACTTTGCTTGAGCGCACAGCTTGTTCGGCTGGCGGCTGCCGTTCTGACCAGCGAAAAGGGCCGCAAAACAGTCGGGTGGGTGCTGGCGGCGATTTTGTCGCCGGTGATTTTATTGGTGGCGTTCTTGTGCTGTATAGGCTCCGGCACAGCCGAGCACAACGGCGCTGTCGTATCGGCGGCGTTCTATGGGACGGAGCTGTCTGAAAGTGTCCCGACAGAATACCGGGCACAGCTCACGCAGATGCGGGGTTCTTTCGCCCATTTGGATGCGGCGATGGCCGAGGTCAATCAAAAAGCCGAGGGAAACAGTCTTGATCCAATACAGGTCAAGGCTGTTTTCTTTGTCCTCTACTTTGGAGAGGATGCGCTGTCACAGGCAAATGCAGAGACGTTTGTGGCTTGCTTCTATGAAACGGAGACGAGGGTGCGGGAGGAGACGGGCGAAACCTATGAAGTGGCCGTACCGCTTCCTATAGAAGAAGTCTATGCGCAGTTATCCGTGTGGCTGGGCCGTGCGGTCACGGCAGAGGAACGCTCCAATGCCGTGAAGATCTATTCCATGGTCATGGGCAGCGCGGGCAGGGGTACCTATAACGGGGCCTATGAGCCGGGCGGCAGTGCGCCGATGGAACTGGAGGCATCTCTGTTTACAGACCCTGCCACAAAGAACAGTGTGGATCTGGCCATCTATGCCGCCAACGCATGGAACTCCGGCTGGGGTTATGTGTGGGGCACTTTTGGGCAGGTACTGACGCCGGAGCTGCTGCAATATAAGATCTCGCAATACCCGGAGGGCGTAGGGGATGAAGCCGACTTCATCCGTTCCCACTGGCTGAATAGGCGTACCACCGACTGCGTGGGGCTCATCAAGGGGTACGGCTGGCTGAACGCCGAGACTATGGAGATCCAGTACGGCAGCAATGGTATGCCCGATGTGGGTGCGGACGGTATGTACTATAACGCCGGACGCAAAGGCAGCATTGAGACCATGCCCGACACGCCGGGACTGGCCGTGTGGAAGTCCGGGCACATCGGTGTATATATTGGAAACGGCGAGGTCATAGAGGCCATGGACACACGGTACGGCGTGGTGAAAACAAAGCTCCAGGGCCGGGGCTGGAGCCACTGGCTGGAGGTGCCGGGGATCAAGTATGACTGAGGAGGAACTGAAATTGGAAAGTAAGAATATCACCATTGGATTTGACGCAGCCAAATTGGATGCGCTGGAGTTTGTGCTCCGCAAGCAGCGGTCTTCCGTGCAGCGGCGCATGGAGGAAGTGCTGCAGCAGCTCTATGAATCGGAAGTCCCGGAAGCGGTGCGGGAGTATGTGGACAGTAAGTCTGCTCCTGCGGCCAGACCCAGGCGGCCTGCAAAAGCGTCCGTAACGAAGCAGAAAGAGGGCGATGAGCATGGCACAGCATGAAGAAATCGTCCTGTGGCTGGACCGGAGGTGGAAGAACGCCATTGAAAAGCACCTCAAGGGTGAGACGCTGCAGGAGCATTTGGAAACTGTGCTGGATGCACTGTGCAACCAGCTTCCGCAGCGTGAGTATGAGCGCATCAGCCGTGAGATCTATGCCGAGGATGCCGCAAACCGTGAGGCGGAAGAAGCCGCCCGGACTTATGCGGCCTACCATGTGATGGAAAACAGGAAGGAGTGGTATTATAAAACTACCCCCGGCGAGGAACTGTTGGGTGCCGCAAGGATGCTCCGCAAATATCTAAAAGACACGGAGCGCAGCACCGGCAAATTCATCTCTCTGTATTCGCAGGCCCAGCCGATCACGCCGGAGGAGTATCAGCACCTGATACATCTGCGCATGGAGAATACGGGAAAAGTCACCGGAGTGTTTGATTTGAATTTTGACAAGCGGGAGTTCTCCGCTGTCCATACCATAGAAGGTTGGAAAACATGGGCTATGCAGGATGTGTCTACAGCCGTCTATCGTGCAGCACAAAAGCAGCTTGTTTCCGGGGATGTGATGCTGCAGAAACTGCTGGAGTGTCTGAACGGCAAAGGAATCACCTCGGCAGGACATCTCTCTGCACGGAATTTTTCTTTCGGTGAGGAGATCATCGAATCGGATGGCAAGCTCAACTTTTATCTGCAGGCGGACTTCGATGTGGATGCTGCCTTCGGTACATTCGTCTGCACCGATCAGAACGATGACTGGCTCAACATCTATGCCAACTACGACATCGAGAAGGGCCGCCCCTGTGATACACTGGAGCTGAATCTCTGCAAAGGAGATGGCACAGAAGAAAACTGGAGCTATCACCTCAACGCCGCTGAGCAGGAGGTGTTGGCACGCAAGATGGAGGACTACTGCCAGCAGCAAACCGGCATGAGCCTGCACGAGTACGCCCGGCAGCTTCGGGAGAGTGGATCACAGACTCCCGAAATGCAGATGTAAGCATGGCAGGCAGAGGTTTACAAGGTTTTCTCTTGACTGATTATCGGCACACCGATATAATAAGAGCGGTGATGTATATGACGATCCAACAGATACTACGGGAAAAGAATCTCTCCCGCTACCAACTCTCTAAGAAAAGCGGTGTGCCTTGGGCAACGCTGGCGGACATCTGCTCCGGCAAGACAACGCTCTCCCGATGCAGTGCCGGTACACTCATGAAGCTGTCCTCCACACTGGATATCCCGATGGAGCAGCTCATTACGCTGACCGTGGAGAAACCACAAATGCATGGCGGCAAGCCGACTGACCAAACCTATTTGGAAAAGAATCTGCCTGCCAGTCTGGATAAAGCGCTTCGTGAGTACATTCAGGGCGAAAAGGACAAGGTGTCTTATATGGACTGTCTGTGGGGAGAATTGTATAGTGCGATTAACTCCAATCAGTGGAGCAATGCCATCACGCAGGAGCAGGCTGATTATCTTCGCGCAAAATATTTATGAGGGGGTGAGAACCTATGATTGATTTTACCAACTGCCCAGTCAACCGCTTCCGCGCCTACGGCGGAGCCAATGGGAATAAAATCAATATCACCTATCAAGGACATAGTTATATGCTCAAGTTCCCGCCAAAGCCCAGCCGAAATCGGGATATGAGTTACAGCAACGGCTGCATCAGCGAATATGTCGCCTGCCATATCTTTGAAATGTTGGGCTTTCGGACACAGGAAACGCTCCTCGGAAACTATACGGACAGCCGCGGCAAGACAAAGCTGGTAGTTGCCTGTCGGGATTTTACAGAGGACGGAAAACGGCTCATCGAGTTTGCCCATCTGAAGAATACCTGCATCGACAGTGAACAGAACGGTTATGGAAAAGAACTGTCCTCCATTCTGGAGGCCATCGAGGAGCAGAGTATTTATCCCTCCGATGAGCTGCGGCAATTTTTCTGGGACATGTTTATTGCGGATGCGTTCCTTGGAAACTTCGACCGGCATAACGGCAACTGGGGTTTCCTCGTGGATGAGGAGAAGCAGCAGGCAGAGCTGGCGCCGGTCTATGACTGCGGTTCCTGCCTGTACCCGCAGCTTGATTTGGAACGGATGAAAACTGTGCTGCAAGACGAAGCGGAAATCGACCAGCGCATCTATACCTTCCCAACTTCCTCTATCGAAGAAGGCGGGAAAAAGATATCTTATTTTGATTACATTTCCTCGCTGAAAAATCCGGATTGCAATGAGGCGCTCAAGCGTGTCTGTTCAAGAATCGACCTCGATGCGATCCATAACTTTCTCGAAGATGTCCCGGAACTACTGCCGATCCAGCGTGAATTTTATCTGACCATGCTGACTGAGCGCAAGGAGAAGATTTTGGATTACAGCCTGGAACTTCTGATGGAGCAGGAGCAGCACACCTCGCCGACGCTTGGAATGTAAAACCGAATATTTTATTTGGAGAGTCGTGCCAATTGGCGTGGCTCTCTTTTTCCGTCTCCGATACATGTCGGCTGAGATTCCGAGCAGGAGATGCCCCGTGTCCGCCCCTGTGGGCCGCTGTGTGGCCTCGTGGGAGCGCGGGAGGGTAAGGATAGCACCCTGGCAGGTTGAGCGAGGTTTTGGGCCGATTTTCGGTGCGCCGAAATCGGGGCAGGAGAAACTGGTGGGGTCGTATACGCCCCACCAAAGCCACTTCTGCCCGCAGTGCGGGCAGTTGAGGAGCGTTTTTTGTGGGGTCATGAAAACGGAAAAAATGAGGTTTCCGGGGTCGTAAACGCCGGAAGTCAAGGGACGACAGCGGAAAAAGGCGGGGTCGTACCGCCAATTAGGAGGAGGTGAGCAAGCGTGGCAACGGACAAGCGAAAGCACGCCTTTTGGCTTACAGACGAGGCGAAAACGATGGTGGAAATAGACTTTCAGTTAGACAACTGCGGCAGCCAAAGCGAATTTGTCGAAAAGGCAATACGGTTCTATGACGGCTATGTTCACGCCAACAAGACCGGCGCATACCTGCCCCGTGCGCTACAGGAGATGCTGGAGGGCACACTGGGTGTGTTCGGCGACAGGCTGGGCAAGCTGCTGTTCAAGCTGGTGGTGGAGCACAACATGACCAACCATCTGCTGGGCGGCGACATAGACATGACCCGGGATGAATACAACAAAATGCGTGGCAACAGTGTTCGGGAGGTGGCGGGTACGCATGGCAACATCTCTTTTAGGGATGTGTTGCTATTTCACCAGGAGGAGTAACCGATGGCACGGCTGATACAGAAAAGCGGGTACATCCAAGGAGGCCGTGCGGCAAGATACATGGAGTATGTTGCCAAGCGGGACGGCGTGGAGATTATTCAAAGCACAGAACCGGTGACTAAAAAACAGATGCAGTTCCTCACAGAACTGCTGAAGGACTTCCCGGACGCAAAGGAACTCTTCGAGTACGCCGACTACCTGCAGACACCCAACCGGGGTACGGCGTTTGCGTTTATTGCTGCTGCGTTGGACACGCATCTGCATGAATTGGAATCCGAGAGCGGATACATGGCCTACATCGCCAACCGGCCCCGGGTGGAAAAGCGCGGCGGTCATGGGCTATTCAGTGCGGCGGATATTACGGATCTCAAGGCGGCAAAGAATGAACTGGAGACTCACGCCGGAAAAGTGTGGACTTTCATTTTCTCCCTGCGGCGTGAGGATGCGGAGCGCCTGGGATATAGCAAAGCAGCCGCATGGCAGAACCTATTGAAGCAGGAGAGCCACTCCATTGCGGAGGCCATGCGTATTCCACCGGAGAAGTTTCGTTGGTATGCGGCATATCACGACGAGGGACACCATCCGCACATACACATGATGGCGTGGTCGGACGATCCCAAGGTGGGGTTTCTAACGCAAAAGGGGATCGCATCGATCCGGTCCAAGATGACGAACGAAATTTTTCGGGACGAGATGACGGAGCTTTACATTCGGAAGGATGCCGCCTACAAGGAGAGTATACAAACCGCCAAGGCATTGTTACTGGAGCGCATTCGGGCGTTGGAAACCGGTGCCGCCGATGACCCCGGGCTTGTGAAAGAGCTGCAAGAACTCTCCCAGGCACTGGCGCAGGTCGGCGGCAAACATGTCTATTCCTATCTGCCAAAATCGGTCAAGGCACAGGTGGATGCCATTGTGGAGCGGCTGGCGCAGCTCCCGGAGGTGGCGGCTTGCTACGACCAATGGTGGCAGCTGAAGGACGAGATCGCGGGCTACTACGGGCGGAACACACCGCCTCGCCAGCCGCTGACGCAGCGAAAGGAGTTTCGTTCTCTTAAAAACTGGATCATCCGAGAGGCAGAGGATATCTCGTTTTCCCCGTCTGCTGACAGTGTGGAGCCGGGGGAAAAGCAATCGGCAGAGAAAACGCCGCCTATCCGTGGCTCTGTTGATGTGCAGCCAGTGGGAGAAAGTGTGTCTGCAAGGCATATTCCGGCAAATGCGGTCATGCGGCTGCTGCATCATATGGGGCAGATATTTAGGACGAGTATGCCGGTCATCCCACCTGCGCTGCGAATCGACTCCAAGCGCCGCAGACGGCTGCAGGAGAAGCGCATGGCCTTGGGACACAAGAGGGATGACCATGAGGACGAACGGCTTCACCATGTCAACGACAACACCATGTAACAGGAGGTATAATGCATGGGTAAATTTGTATATTTCACATCCGCAGAAAAACGGCAGGCCAACGAGGTTGACCTGCCATCTTTTCTGCGTGACCGGGGCGAAAAGCTCCTCCAGGCTGGACGGGAGTACCGGCTGGCCAGCGACCACAGCATCACTGTGCGCGCCAACAGGTGGTATGATCATGCTGCGCGGAGGGGCGGACACGCCATCAGCTTCGTGCGGCAGTTCTATGACAAGACCTTCCCGGAAGCTGTGTCCATGCTGCTGGGCCGAGACGGACAGGGCATCATTCCCATCGCAAAGCAGGAGCCGGAGCCGCAGGAGCCAAAGCCCTTTGCGCTGCCGAAGCCTTACCTGACTATGCGCAGGATGTATGCCTATCTCACCAAACACAGGTGCATCGACCGGGATGTGGTCACGGCGTTCGTGCAGGAGAAGCTGCTCTATGAGGACGACCCACACCACAACTGCGTGTTTGTAGGGCTGGATGAAAACGGCGCAGCCCGGCACGCACATCTGCGCAGTACCGGCTCCCAAGGCAAAGTATTCCGCATTAATGTGGAGAGCAGCGACATAAAACACAGCTTCCACAAAAACGGGACGGACCGTTCCCTCTATGTCTTTGAAGCACCCATTGATCTACTGTCTCACATTACCCTCTACCCGGCAGGCTGGCTGGAGCACAGCTATGTGGCCTGCTGCGGCACCTCCATCCAGCCCGTACTGGAGCGCCTGCGGCAGAACCCGAAGCTGGACACGGTGTACCTCTGTTTGGATAATGACGAGGCGGGGGAGGATGCTTGCGACGGTATGCTGGACACCCTGGAGGATATGGGCTACGATGTGGAGCGTCTGCGCCCGGAGGGGAAGGACTGGAACGATGACCTGCGGGCGAAGCGGGGTGGCCATGGGTAATCTATGGATCCTCCTTGCAGCGGGCGGC
>ERZ779876.2837-NODE-2837-length-11634-cov-5.373521_pt1 | contig 11634 bp, 9 predicted proteins | sample MGYA00511068_ERZ779876 | MGnify/ENA primary metagenome ERZ779876 (study PRJEB29588, sample SAMEA1970858) | human gut metagenome | biome: human gut; feature: human-associated habitat; material: faeces | place: Denmark | collected 2008/2010 ...
AATCTTTTTTGATTTCAATGCTTATCGAATACGCATGCTATGTAACATAAACATTTCCCCCTTTTAATAATACTATACAAAAAAAGCGGCTAATTGTCAACATATACATATGAATTATTTTGGCTAACTGATTGAATTGTGTAGACATATCCAAGAAGAAAGGGGAACAGTAAAATGTAAGAGGGTGAATAACTATGGCAAAAAGACCAGTACCACGATACGACTTCAAGGCTTTTGGGGCAGCGATAAAGGCAGCGCGTGAAGGACGCAAAGAGAGCCGCAAGAAAGTAGGCGACGAAATGTTTATCTCGCCGCGTTACCTTGCGAACATTGAGAACAAGGGGCAGCACCCAAGTTTACAGATTTTCTTTGAGCTTATGCTCCGCTACAATATATCCGTAGACCAGTTTCTTTTGGAAACGCCGCCAGAGAAGAACACGCAGCGGCGGCAGCTTGACGCGCTTCTTGACGGTATGAGCGATACAGGCATACGGATTGTAACCGCAACGGCAAAAGAGATTTCCGAAGTCGAAAAAGAGGGCGAATAGGAATGTCCGGCTTAAAACTGAACAGGAGTTAGAAAGCGTTGTAATCTTTTTTGAGATTGCAGCGTTTTTCTTTTGCGTAAGTTTGGCAAATCGTGGATTACTCCGTAGTAAGGGATAAGAGCCTAAAAGATAAAAACATTCGTAGCAAGCATAGGAAAAGAGTACCCTTTTCCGTATTTCTGCCCGCCCTGTCGGTCAGAAATTGCTTGTTGGGAAGTGTCCCAAACCCTCTATGAGAACGGAAAGGAGCGAAAAACCATGAATGGACGCAAAAGGACGGTACAGGTCAAATTCTATGTGACAGAGGAAGAAAGAAAGCTGATTGAGGAAAAAATGAAGCTCGTCCCCACAAACAACATGGCGGCGTATCTCCGCAAAATCGCCATTGACGGGTACATTATCCAAGTAGACCACACGGACATAAAGACAATGACAGCGGAGATACAGAAAATCGGTGTCAATGTCAATCAGATCGCACGCCGCGTAAACGCGACGGGGAACGCCTACAAAGAGGATATAGAGGAAATCAAGGGGGTGCTTGCGGAAATATGGCGGTTACAAAGATTAAGCCTGTTAAAAGCACTTTGAGCAAAGCCCTTGACTATATCGAAAACCCGGACAAGACGGACGGAAAAATGCTGGTGTCCTCTTTCGGGTGCAGCTATGAAACGGCAGATATTGAGTTTGGCTATACCCTCTCACAAGCGCGGGATAAGGGCAACAATTTAGCCTTTCACTTGATACAGTCCTTTGCTCCAGGGGAAGTGGACTATCAGAAAGCCCATGAGATCGGACGGCAGCTTGCCGACGCGGTGACAAAGGGGCAGCATGAATATGTACTCACGACACATATTGACAAGGGGCATATCCATAACCACATTATTTTCTGTGCGGTCAACTTCGTAGATCATCACAAGTACGTTTCCAACAAACGGACGTATTACGGCATACGGAACATGAGTGATAAGCTGTGCCGGGACAATGGGCTTTCCGTGGTCGTCCCCGGCAAGGGCAGCAAGGGAAAGAGCTATGCAGAATATCAAGCGGAGAAAACGGGGACAAGCTGGAAAGGCAAGCTAAAAATCGCCGTGGACGCGCTCATTCCCCAAGTGTCCAGCTTTGAGGAACTATTGCAGCGGTTACAGGCGGCGGGCTATGAGATCAAGCCCGGAAAATATATCTCTTGCCGCGCACCGGGGCAGGAACGGTTTACCCGGCTGAAAACCCTCGGCGCGGACTATACAGAGGAAGCCATAAGGGAACGGATAGCGGGCAAACGCACCCGTGCCGCCAAAGCTCCAAAGGCAGAGCGCAGCGGCGTTAATCTTCTCATTGATATTGAGAACAGTATCAAGGCGCAGCAAAGCCGGGGCTATGAACAGTGGGCGAAAATCCACAATCTGAAACAGGCGGCAAAGACTATGAACTTCCTCACGGAAAATAAGATTGAACAGTACGACGATCTGTTATCCCGGATAGAGGAAATCACCACGGCAAGCGAACAGGCAGGGGACAGCCTAAAGGAAGCGGAAAAACGTCTTTCGGATATGGCGTTGCTCATTAAAAACGTCACTACCTACCAAAAGACAAAGCCCCTCTATGAAGCCTACCGCAAAACCCGGAACAGGGAGAAGTACCGGGCAGAGCATGAACGGGGTATTATCCTCCATGAAGCGGCAGCAAAGGCACTAAAGGCGGCGCAGATCGGCGGCAAGCTCCCCAGCGTCCCCACCCTCCAAGCGGAATATGAAAAGCTGCAAGGGCAGAAAGAAAGCCTTTATGCTGATTATGGCAAGCTGAAAAAACAGGTGCAGGAATATGATGTTATCAAGCGGAACATAGACAGCATTTTACAGACAGAGAAACAGACAGAACGGGAAAGACAAACAGAGCGTGGATAAAAACACAAAAAAAGAGCCGGGACGCGGCAGCTATCAGACAGCCACCGCGCCCCGGTTTTCTCATGGGTGCAGAGATTGGTTTGTTACGCAATAGAACGGCATTTTCGGGGATAAAGGTATAAATCCCTTGCCGCCATATTTTCCCGCCCGGAAAGCCGCATACAGCAAGGCTTATTTCGCCCCTATCGCGTCACATTCGCCCGCATTTTCCTCATGCGTTCGGCACAAGAAAATTTCAGTTTGCTTTATAAGATGGGTCAAGTTGCTTTTTTTCTTCTTCCGAAAGTTCATTTTGTGTTTCATTTGAGTTTTCATTATCAAGAACCTCATAAAGCCAATATTTCCCGTTGATTTGAATAACTATATCCACATTATACTGATAAACTTCTGCACCAACAATAGGGTGATTTGCTTGAAAGTTCTCTTTTGGAACTCCGTTAGTGCTTGCTGTTTGGCTGTTGGTAACATCACTTTCAATTTTTCCTAAATAGATAAATTCGCTTTTTATTTCATCATACGAAACTTGCTCGATAGATTGTTTGTATAATTTACCATTCACACAAACCATTGGTGGTGCATCGGCTACACCGGGAGTAGTGACAATATCATCTTCGGTATGTGGTAAATAGTTAATTGCTACAACACATATCAAAGTCAAACAAGCCGCTGCGGTAACTACCCACTTAATCCAGTTATTCTTATTCTTTTTTGTAGTTTGAGCTTCCTCAATAAACTGATTATTGACATTCGTAATGCTGTTATACAGCTTTGAAGTTTCCTTTTCTTTCATAGGGAATAGCCCTCCTTTTCAAGTTTGGATTTTAGATTTTGCCTAAGTCGGTACATTCGTTTTGCCATATTTGCCGGGGACACACCGCTTTCCTGTGCAAGTGTGTTTACCGTTTCACCATTCCAATAGCGACGCATGAAAAGAATACGGTCATTTTGCGGTAATAACGCAAGCCATGTATTTATAACTTCCGTCAGCTCTTGTTCTTCAATTTGGTGTTCAACAGTAGCAGGGGACGGTATGCAGTCCTCTAACTCACTTAAAAGCTGCTCCATGCCCGCATAGCGTTTTTGTCTGTGGTTTTTCTTCCAAAGGTCAAAAGCGATATTTCGGACTACTTTACCAAGCCATGCGCCAAGTTTTCCGGGCTTCTGTGGTGGTATTGAGTTCCAAGCCCGCAAATATGTATCATTAACACATTCCTCAGCGTCGGCACTTATTGAAAGTATGTTTAGTGCTATTCTGTGGCAAAAAACTCCGTATTTCGTTGCCGTTTCTGAAATCGCAGCTTCATCACGCTTAAAATATAAGCTAATGATTTGTAAGTCCTCCATTTCAAGCCCCCTTTCTGCAAGAATTATAATTCTGAAAGCTTTCACTTATAAAGACGACATTTCAAGAACGATATTCCCTATGCTTTTAGAAAATTATAAACTTTCTTTGTAAATATTTCCACCGTTAGACAAACAGATAAAAAAGAACCGGGACACGGCAGCTATTACATAGCCACCGCGCCCCGGTTTTTCTCATGGGTGCAGAGATTGGATTGTTACGCAATAGAACCGCATTTTCGGGGGTAAAGGTATAAATCCCTTGCCGCCTTATTTTCCCGCCCGGAAAGCCGCATAAATCAAGGCTTATTTTGCCCCTATCGCGTCACATTCGCCCGCATTTTTCTCATGCGCTCGGCGGTCTGTCTGCGGGTGATACGCTTCCGGCAGTCCGGGCAATAGATAGCCCGGTTGGAGCCGGACGCAAAGGGCGCACCGCACACACTACAACGGCGCATATCTTCTGTATGGTAAAGCTCGGCGTACAGCTCCTTATCTGCGGGCAGTACAGCAATGCGGAACCATTTACAGAGCAGGGAATAAGAAATAAGCTGCGGGCATACGCACTCGTCCCCGTCGTCCAGCAAGATACAATTCCCATTTTCGCAGTTACAGCACGTCCGGCGCACAAGGGTATTGACTTTCCGGCTTTGGGGCGGCGTGAGCCGCTTGATCTCGCTCATACCTCGTCGGCGGGGTAAAGGGCAAGCCCCGCAAACTCCGCTTCTGTCATGCGCCCCACTTTGGCAAGGGTACGGGCAGCAAAGTCCTGCATTTCCCCCTCCATAAAGGGCAGCGCAGCGTTCATAGCCACAACAAGCCCCTCCTTGCTGCCTGTCATATAGATACTCAAAAGGTTGGTTTCCTCCACCGTGAAATTGTTATATTTGTTCATGCTCATACCTCCAATCCGTGATTTTTTGCTTTCGCCGCCACTTTCTTCGGGGCGGTTCTCTTTTTCTCCTGTGCAAGCTGCGCCCGGACAGAGGGGAGCGGCTTCCTTACCTCCCTGTCCCGGTTCTCGTCCTTGCCGATCAGCGCGTATGTACCGTGCCTGTCCTTGATCTGCGAAAAGGAAAGGGTCTTATAGGGCAGCATGGAAAAAAGGCGGTCGGTGTCCTTTGTGGTAGCGATCTGTGTAAAGTACGGGGACAGCTCCACCATGAAATGAGATTTATCGGGGCTGTTCGGTTCGCTTAACTCTTTCATTTTCCCTGCAATGCGCCGTGCTTCTGTTTCGATCAGCCCGTCGCGTAATGCTGCGGTATACGTTTCCAAGTCCCCCGGAACTGCCGACTGCTCCCGGCTGTGCCTTTCCTCCCGTAACAGGGATTGCAGGGCTTCCGGGTCATTGGGGATTGCTTCAAAGCGTTCAAACTTCCCAAGCTGCGGGTCGGGGGAAGCGTCAAAGGGTCGCGCCGCTGGCTGCTCCCGTTCCCCATGTTCATAGACAAGCATATAGTTATCAGCGGGTAATGCCTGTTCGGTGACGTGCTTATAATGCTGCTGGTAGTCCAGCTCATAGAGATTGCCCGTGATCTTCCCGTCCTGTATGCCTGTAAGCTCCACGGCATAGGCAAGTACCCTGTCGCGGGTCTGTTCCCCGTAAAACTTCCATGTGTTGTGTTCCCGCGTGTCTTTCAGAAAAGCGTCGCGCTCCTTAATGCAGCACGTCCCGGACGGGCGGGAAAACCACAAAAGCATTTTATCCCCGGCATTAGGGCTTTCTGCTGCCCGTTTTATAATCTCTTTGTCAATGTCAAAATCGCTCTGATAAAAAGCGGTGTTCTGCTTCATAATCGCTTCAAGGGAAGCGGTCACGTCCACGTTTTCAAATTTATTCAGTTTCCCCATAATCAGCTCCTTTCCAAGTCCTGCGACTTGCTTCTTGCCTGTTTCCTCTGCGCTGCCCGTTCCTTGTCGGCTTTGAGCTGCGCCCGGATAGAGGGCTTCTTTTCGGTCTTTTTCCCCGGTTTCGTTTCCTTTCCCTGTTCCTTTTCCGCTTTCAGTGCTGCGGCATACTCGGCAAGGGAGATCTGTTCGCCGTTTCTTGCCTTTGCTTCCAGCTCGTCAGCGGTAGGGGTAGGCATGTTGTTGATGATACCGTCAAAATGGTTGTCGTTCTGCTCGATAGTGTCCTCAACGTGCTTTAAGGGGTTTACCTTTTCCGGCTGTTCTGCGGCAATCGCAAACGCCTGTGTCCCGTTCCCCATAATGAGATATTTTCCGTCCTCCGACGTGTGGTGAAACCCGTACCCGGCTTCTTTCATTTGCTCGGCGGTCATGTCGGTTACAGAAAAGCTCCCCCGTGGCGTTCTGATCTGCTCCCCGGTCATGCGGGTGTCGGGGGTAAGCTGCGGGGTCTGCTCCTGCAAAAACTCCGGCACTTCCCGATAACCGTAACTGTCCGCATAGTGGGCGGTGTCCTGCCCGTTCTGATGAAGCACTACCACGTCAGAAGTCGAAAGGCTGTGTCCCTTAAAGTCTGCGGGGTGGTCGATATTAAAACGGATAGAAATATCTCCAAGCGTCATATCCGGCGCAAGGGGCGCGGTATAGATAAGGTCATAATTCGCCGGGTCAACGGAAAGCCCAGCCGCCTGCAGGCGGTCGTAAGGCTCAAATCGGTAGTCCCTTGTTTCGTCGCCGCGCTTTAGCTGGTAAATGGAAAAGGTGTCTTTGTCCGGCTCTTTCTCCGTTGCGGTCGGCTCCGGCGTTTCCTGTCCCGGCTCGGCTGTGGGCTGTGCTTCCTGTGCCTTTGCATAAAGCTCTTTTACGTCGTCCTGTGTCAGCTCCCCGGTTTCCAGCTTTCCCAAAAGCTCCCGGCACTTCTCCGGGGTTCCCGTGTAGAGAATATCCCCCAGCTTCGCCATGCCGTTATCCTGTGCGACATACTCCTGCAAAATGTAGCTGTTTTCCGGGCTGTCACTGTACGGGTTCTGCCGCACCTTGTAAAAGGTTTCCGGCGTGGCGGTATTCCCCGGCTCCGCGCCCTGTGTTTCCTCCTGCGGCGGCTCCGGGGCGGCTGTTTTCTCTGCGGTGGCTTCCTGCCTTGCCCGTTTCTGTAAGTCGGTGGGGCGTTCCCCGGTAAGGGGCTGTATGCACTTAATACGGTCGGCGGCGTAGATCGCGTTGTCGTTTAGCTGCCGCTGCCATGCTTCCGCGCTGGGTGCATAGCGGAAGCCGTTCCCTTTTAATTCCTCCCGGATTTCCTTATCCGGCTTTTCATCAAAGAAAATCTGCAAGCGGTTATCCGCTGTGTTGGCTTCCACACGTCCCCCGTCAAACTCCCAGCCCACATACCCAAGCTCTTTCCTGCGGGTGAGGGCGGTAATGCGGTCTTTCAATCTGTGGATTTCCGCGTTGTTGTTGGATAGCTGGTAGCTCTCAAAAGGTTTCGGGTTTGCCCGGTAACTGCCGGACATGGACGCTTTCAGCTTTTCAATCTGCTCCGGGGATAAATGGGGGCAACCGTCAAGGGTTTTATTTTTGCGGTAGTAGGCATTGACCGCTTTCATGGTTTCTTGTGCTTGTTCCAGCTTTGCAAGTTTGCTTTCCAGCTTAGAAACGGCGTTCGGATCGTCGGCACTGATACCGCCCATGCCGGTACTGCGGATTTTGTCAAGCAAGCCCTGTATCTCCGTAAACTCCTGCATATTTTTATCTGCGGCGGCGTTCTGCTTCTCCTTTTTGCGGACAGGGAAATTGCTTCCCCCGGCAATCATAATGGATGGGACGCGGGCGGTGATCTCATAGCCCTTATTCATATTCGCCGCCAGCTTCCGGGCGTAAGCGTCAAGCAGCCCGTCAATCCTTTCATGGAAAGAGGGGTCAACGCGCTTTTTCTGCCTTGCAGCAAGCTCGGCGGCTTCGTCTACATAGTGGCGGTATTCTGCCGTTGCGCTTCCGGGCTTGTAATCGGAAAAACTGATTGCTTCCTTTGCGCGGCGGGCTGCGTTCTCATTGATCGGGTAGTATGTAACCTTTGTTTCCGTCTGCTCCGGCTGTTCTGCTGTATGGCTCTGCGGGTCGGCGGCTTTCTCCGTCTGCACTTCTTTCCGCTGTGCAAGCGTCTTTTCCGCACGCTCCCGGACTTCTTTGCTAATTGACAGCGAATACAGGTCAGAGGTTGAGGAAAAGCCTACGTTGTTAAAAACATAATCAACATCAGTTTCTTTCAATGCCCCCGCTGTAAAATAATCTTCCCTTGTGGGGTTCTCGCTCACTTTTCCGTCTGATATGGCATAATTCAGCCCCGTTTCTATGTGGGAACAGATTTTACCGTCAACGGCAAGCGTCACATAATACCAGCCCATGTGACCGCCGCTTTTCTCGTCCGTACCGTCGTTAAATTCCACATTGAGCAGGGTGTAGGGCTTCAAGCCTTTCTGTCCGGCAATCTCATTGTCTTTTGTTTCCCGCTTCCTAAGTGCGGAAATGGCGGCTTCCTTTGTTGCGGCTATGATCTCCGGGTTGTACCGTACCAGCGCGGCATTGACACATTCAGTCTGCACTTTTACGGTTTTCGCTTGCGGTGTCCTGTGGTTGCCGATAAACAGGGACGCGCCATTGTCAAACTTGATAGATATGTCGCTTGTACCGCGCCATTTCCCGGTACAGGGGGAAGTTTCTATTTTGCCCGACGTACTGCCGAAAGCCTGTGCGACAATCCCGATCTTATCCTGCAAGGGGAGATTTTCGTACTGTTTGGCGATCTCAACCGCTTTTTTCTGTAAATCTGTAAGGGGTTTGTCGGCGGTCTGTCCTGCCTGTTCCGGCGTGTCTGTTTTTTCAGAAACAGGGCTTTTCGGCTCCTGCGGCTCTGTGGTCTGTGCTGCTTCCGGCTCCGGGGCGGCGTAAGGTTCGTACCCGTTGGCAGCGTATTCCTCCACGGTCATTCCTGCGGCGGCTGCTTCCTGTGCGATTTCCTCCTTGACGTGTTCCTTGTAGGCGGCAAGCTCCACGTCAAAATCTCTAAGCTGGGGAACAGGCGGCAAGTTGTATTCGCCTTGATTGACAAGCCCCCTGCACTCGGCAACATAGGCTTGCATGGCGGTATGGTAGGCGGTTTCCGTAGAGGTAAGGCTCTCCCCGGCTTGCAGGGCTTCCGTAGAGATACGCTCCATTTCGGATAAATTACAGTGCAGTTTGAGATAGGGGATAAATTCATTCAGCAGCATTGCCCGGTGTTCCTTGTCGGCTTCCAGTGCTTCCTTGCCCTCGTTGTGCAAAAGGTAGTTTTCCCATTCTTTATCGTTCAGATAATAGGTGTGGTGCTGCTCGATATGCTCCACAAGGGAACCGTCCCCGTCGCCCAAGTCCTGCCGCCCCTCGTAGTGGTCGGCTATACCGTTCATCACATAATCAATGCGGAACGCCACTTTATCGTAACCGGGGCTTGCAAGATTCGCTTCGTCCAGCCCTGCGATAAGGGTATTGGCGCGGGATAGGGGGATTGTTTCGCCCTCCCGTAGCTGGGGGCTTTCGCTCCATTCGATTGTAACGGTCGGCTCTGCGGCAAGGTCGGGTGTCGGCTCTTTTTCTGCTTCCTGTGCTTTTGTGGCTTCCCGTTCCTTTTGCAGCTCTGCGAAATGCCCGTCAATGGTGTTGATGATCTCGGCTGCGGTGGCGCGGATTGTTTCAAGGGACGTTTTCAACTCCGCAAGCTCCCGCCCGCTGCTCCACCCGGCGACGTACCCAAAGGAATAGTCGGAAGTGTCAAGCCCGTAGTGCTGGCACACTGTATAAGCGATACTTTCCGCCTGTACCTCACGGGTGCGGCGGTCGGGTCTGTCCCCCTGTTCCTCCTGCGGGGCGTTAAGGTCAATGTCGTGCAGCTTCGCATGGGCGATTTCATGGATAGCGGTCTTTAGGTTCTGAAGCTCGCTCATGCCCTCGTCAATGGCAATGCGCTTTTCCTCCAAGTGATAGTAGCCGTGTGCTGTCCCCTCGATCTTCTCAAAGCCCATAGGCACGGGAGAGGTCTTTTCCAGTGCGGCGAAAAAATCCTCGTACTGTTCCACGTCCCCGGTCAGCTCATTTGCGCCAATGGCGGGAAGCTCCCGCCCCTCGGTCTGCGATACGTCAAAAACGGCGACGACTTTATAGGCGGGGATTTGGATTTCCTTTGTTTCCGTGACGGGCTTCCCGTCGCTCCCGATCACCGTTTTTCCCGTCTGCGGGTCTTTCTTCTCTACCTCCTGCCGGATTTTGTACGGCGACGGGGCAAGGATACGGATGCCCTTTTCCCCGCGCATTACGTTCCGTCCAAAGTTATTTTTCCATGCGTTAAATCCGGCGATAAGGGAAGCGTCGGGCTTCTGCATGGCGATCAGCAGCGTATTGTTGAAGCTGTAATTATGGAATTTTGACATGACTTGCAGATATTCCTTGTAGCGTTCGCTGTCAAATAATTCCGTGATACCCTGCTCCAAGCGGTCTGTGATCTCCTTGATCTTTTCAGCGGGCTTGTCGGCGGTGAGAATAATCGGGTTTACCGGGCGCGGCGGTGGCGGGGAACCTGTCGGCGTTCCCTGCTGGGGTTCCTCCTGCTCCGGCGCGGCTTCGTCCTTTTCCAGCTTATCCGGGGCGGGGTGTTCCGGCTCCGGGAAGCTCATTACCCTGTATTCTTTCGGTATGTCATTTTCCCGCCCGTTGTACCACTGTGAAAAGGTGTTGCCGTTGTTGTAGATATAGCCTTGATCGGTAAACTGTCCCCGGTCTTTCCGTACCGCGTCCCGCCCGTATTCCTCGTACTTGAAATACTTCTTTGCTTCTTCGGGAAGCTCCAATTCGTCCAGCTCGTCAATGAGGTAATAGCCATAATCGGCTTCACTTCGGACAGTGGGGTATATCCAGTAGCAGTCAAGGTTTTGCACAAGGTTGATAAGGTCTTTCACGCTCCCGGCGTGTTCCCCCAGCGTTACCGTCGCCGTGAATTTGTCCCTGTCCGCGTCGTCCTGCATTTCTAAGAGCTTCCCCAAATAATTCAGCTCGTCAATGGTGCTGCTCTGTACCACGGAAAGTGGCACGTCAAAGGGATAGTCCTCGGTATTTGCAAAGCCATTGATAAAAAAATCCTGCGGGTTCTCCGCTGTAATGCCTACGCTTCTCATAGCTGCGTGAAGCTGCTCCGTGGTGGTCGGTATGGAAAGCCATTCGCCGCCCGGTTGCCCGGTTTCAAAGCGGCTGCGGCTGTCAATTAAAACTGAAAATGTTTCGCTCATTCGCACTTGCTCCTTTCTTTTATGGCAGCGTCGCGGACGCTGCGCCTTTCATGGCTGCATGGTCTGTTACACCGCGCCCGCGCTTTCTGCCAAGATTTTTATTTTTCTCAAGAGGGTTTGGGACACTTCCCAACAAGCAAAATCCCCGTCCGGCGCGTCAGCGTCGAAAGGGGATTTACGGAAAAGGGTACTCTTTTCCTATGCTTGCTACGAAACTTATTTTTTCTTCGGTATCTCTATCTTGTAGTTGACGTACTTCCCGCCCGTATCGGCTAAAACAATGATTCCGTCGTAGGTTTTGCCTGTTTTCGGGGAATACAAGCCCTTGACATTTGCCTTGCCGGATTTTAAGAGGGCGGCGGCAATCTTCGGGGTAAAGGTGACTTTCCTTTCTTCAAAGAAACGGTCATTTTTCCACATGGTAAAAGCACAATCCCGGTTAGAACAGTAGAAATTCTTCTTGCCCTCCCAGACGGGGGAACCGCACCGGGGGCATTTCCCGATAGAGGGTTTTTCCTCCCCGCCCGTGAAAGCTGCCTTGTCCTTATCGGCGGTGGCGTTCTCCTTTACCAGCTCCCGCGCCATAGCTTCAATGCGCTGCATGAAGTCCCCGGCGTC
>ERZ779876.2844-NODE-2844-length-11616-cov-3.290027_pt1 | contig 11616 bp, 7 predicted proteins | sample MGYA00511068_ERZ779876 | MGnify/ENA primary metagenome ERZ779876 (study PRJEB29588, sample SAMEA1970858) | human gut metagenome | biome: human gut; feature: human-associated habitat; material: faeces | place: Denmark | collected 2008/2010 ...
ACTTCCTACACCTTGCGGCGGGCTACGCCTTCATAAAATCAAACGCCACTAATTACTGTACTGACAGATTCGTATACCCCATCAGATCCAGATCTATCTGCTGTGCCGCTTCTCTTCCTTCCCGGATTGCCCACACAACCAGCGACTGTCCTCTGTGCATATCTCCTGCCGTAAATATATTCGGCACATTCGTTTTATACTCACCCGGAGCTGTTTTAACATTCGTGCGCTCATTGACTTCCACACCGAATGCCTTTGTCACATAATCCTCACTTCCGAGGAACCCCGCTGCGATCAGCACCAATTCTGCATTTACCGTGTACTCACTTCCTGCGACCTCTGCCATCATCATACGTCCGGTCTTTTCATCCTTCTTGCTTTCCAGTTTCACAAGAACCACCTTGCAAAGATTTCCATTCTTATCTTTGACAAATTCCTTTACCGTTGTCTGATAAACCCTCGGATCATGTCCCCAGAGAGCAATTGCTTCCTGCTGACCATAGTCTGTCTTGCAGACTCTCGGCCACTCCGGCCATGGATTCATAGCGCTTCTCTCATCCGGAAGTTTCGGCATCATTTCCAGCTGAAGAACGGATTTTGCACCATGACGGATCGACGTTCCAACACAGTCATTTTCCGTATCGCCACCACCGATGACAATTACATTTTTGCCCTTTGCAGAAATATATTCGCCTTCTTTCAGCTGCATCTCATTTTTCCAGAGACATTTCGTAGTTGATTTCAGAAAATCTACTGCAAAGTAGATTCCTTTTGCATCTCTTCCGGGTACTTTTATATCACGCGGATGGGATGCACCGCAACAAAGCACCACCCGGTCAAACGCTTTCAGAAGTTCTGCAGATTTCTTATCTTTTCCAATATTGCAGCCAGTTTCAAAACGGATACCTTCTTCTTCCATTACTGCAAGTTTCCGGTCGATGAACTGTTTTTCCAGCTTCATATTCGGGATTCCATAGCGTAGAAGTCCACCCGGCTTATCTTCCCGCTCAAATACTGTTACCAGATGTCCTCGTTTATTTAACTGATCTGCGACTGTGAGACCGGAAGGTCCGGAACCGATTATCGCTATCTTTTTGCCGGTACGCGCTTTCGGCGGACATGCTTTTGCATATCCCTTTTCGTAAGCATTTTCAATAATCCCATATTCATTTGCTTTAGTCGTCACCGGGCTTCCGTGCAGGTTGCAGGTACATGCCGCCTCACAAAGTCCCGGGCATACCCTGGAAGTAAATTCCGGAAAATTGTTTGTCTTTTTCAGCCGGTAATATGCCTCTTCCCAGTTGCCGTGATAAATCAGGTCATTCCACTCCGGCACCAGATTATGCAGAGGCCAGCCGCTTGCCATCCCTGCGATCATCTGTCCCGCCTGGCAGAACGGGACGCCGCATGCCATACATCTGGCGCCCTGTATTTCCTGCTCTTCTTTTGACAGAGGCGTGTGGAATTCCCGGAAATGCTTAATTCTCTCTTTTGGAGATTCGCACTCTGCATCGTGTCTGTCATAATCCATAAATCCTGTTGCTTTTCCCACGTTTTTGGCCTCCTATCTTCCTTCTTTGATCGCATAAAATGCTTCGGTTTTTGCCTGTTCGCTGCTGAGACCTTTTTCTTCCAGCTGAAGGATGCGGGTCAGCATTCTCTCGTAATCACGCGGAATGATCTTCTTAAACTTCGGCAGGTATTCTTTGAAATGATCCAGGATTTCTTTTCCCGTCTCGGAATTGGTTGCTGCTACATGTTCTTCGATCATACCTTTCAATTCAGATACATCGAACTTAGATGTTACTTTTTCGATATTAACCATCTGTTTGTTGACTTTTGTATAAAGATCACTGTCCATATCCAGAACGTAGGCAACACCGCCACTCATACCTGCTGCAAAATTCTTTCCGGTCTTGCCAAGAATTGCAACCCGTCCACCAGTCATATATTCGCATCCATGATCTCCGACCCCTTCTACAACTGCTGTTGCTCCGGAGTTACGGACACAGAAACGTTCGCCTGCCACACCATTGATATAGGCTTTTCCGCTTGTTGCACCATAAAGCGCTACGTTACCAATAATAATATTTTCATCAGCTTTAAATTTCACACCAGTCGGCGGATAAACGATCAGTTTACCACCGGAAAGTCCTTTACCAAAATAATCATTGCTGTCACCGGTCAGTTCCAGTGTCAGACCTTTTGGTATAAATGCTCCGAATGACTGTCCGCCTGCGCCCTTACATTTCAACACATAGCTGTCTTCTTCCAGTCCGTCCGGATAACGTCTTGTAATCTCAGAACCGAAGATTGTGCCGAATGTACGGTCTGTATTTTTTACATCCAGCTCCAGGATTCTCTTCTGTTTCTTTTCCAGTGACGGAAGAAGTTCCTTTACCAGGACTCTTTCATCCAGTGTTTTATTTAGTTCAAAATCAAAGACTTTCTTCGGATTGAAGATCATGCCTTTCTTCTCTTTTGCATACGGATTATTGAGGATTCTGGAAAGATCCAGTGTTGCGGCACGTTTGGATGTCGGCACATCTCTCACTTTCAGAAGGTCTGTCCTTCCCACCAGTTCATCTACAGTACGAATGCCAAGTTTTGCCATATATTCTCTTAATTCTTCCGCGATAAAACGCATGAAATTGATGACATATTCTGGTTTTCCGGCAAATCTCTTTCTCAGTTCCGGATTCTGGGTTGCAATTCCGACCGGACAGGTATCCAAGTTACATACACGCATCATTACGCACCCCATGGTTACAAGCGGTGCCGTCGCAAATCCAAATTCCTCTGCACCGAGAAGTGCTGCGATCGCCACATCACGACCACTCATCAGCTTACCGTCTGTCTCGATACGGACTCTTTCTCTCAGTCCGTTCTGGATCAGTGTCTGATGTGTTTCAGAAAGTCCAAGCTCCCACGGAAGTCCGGTATTATGGATAGAACTTCTCGGTGCAGCTCCTGTACCTCCGTCATAACCGGAGATCAGAACCAGTCCGGCTCCTGCTTTTGCAACACCCGCTGCAACCGTTCCGACACCGGCTTCAGATACCAGTTTCACAGAAATTCTTGCATCCTTGTTTGCATTTTTACAGTCATAGATCAGCTGTGCCAGATCTTCGATCGAGTAAATATCGTGATGCGGCGGCGGGGAGATCAGTCCCACACCCGGCGTAGAATGTCTGGTTTTTGCTACCCAAGGGTAAACCTTTCCCCCCGGCAGATGTCCACCTTCTCCAGGTTTTGCTCCCTGCGCCATCTTGATCTGGATCTCTTTTGCACTGACAAGATATCTGCTTGTAACACCAAAACGTCCACTGGCAACCTGTTTGATCGCAGAACCTCTGTCGGTTCCAAGGCGCTCGATATCCTCTCCGCCTTCACCGGAGTTTGACTTACCGTGCAGTGCATTCATTGCAAGGGCAAGGGTTTCGTGTGCTTCCTTTGAAATTGATCCGTAAGACATTGCACCGGTCTTGAATCTGGTCACGATCGAATCCACACTCTCTACTTCTGAAAGCGGAACTCCTTTCTTTGGATAATTGAAGTCCATCTGTCCACGGAGTGTGATTCCTTTGGATTCTTCATCAACCATCTGCGTGTACTGCTTGAACATTTCATAATCCCCGCGCCTTGTAGACTGCTGGAGCATATGGATCGTTCTCGGGTTGTACAGATGCTTTTCACCACCGCTCTTCGACTTGTGTTGTCCCACACTGTTCAACGTCAGATCTACGGAAAGTCCCAGCGGATCAAAGGCCTCGGAATGCCTTGCCATATAATCTTTTGCAATTTCTTCCAGTCCGATACCACCGACACGGCTGACAGTTCCGGTGAAATATTTTTCAATGAATTCCGGTTTTAATCCAATCGCTTCAAAGATCATGGATCCCTGATAAGACTGGATCGTGGAAATTCCCATCTTCGATGCAATTTTGACAATTCCGCTTATAACAGCTTCATTATAGTCATTGACTGCTGCATAATAATCTTTCTGAAGCATATCTGTATCGATCAACTGTTTGATCGATTCATGTGCAAGATACGGGTTGATTGCAGATGCACCATATCCCAAAAGCGTTGCGAAATGATGTACTTCTCTTGGTTCTCCGGTCTCAAGGATCATGGCAACCTCTGTTCTTCTCTTAGTTCTTACCAGATGCTGATGAACCGCTGAGGTTGCAAGCAGGGACGGGATCGCAATATGATATTCATCCACACCTCTGTCACTTAAGATCAGGATATTCATGCCTTCACGGATTGCACGGTCTACCTGGATAAACAGATAATCGATCGCTTTTTCCAGGCTGGAGTTTTTATAATAAGTAGTAGAAATTTCTGCCACACGGAAACCGTCGACTTTCATGTTACGGATCTTCAGGAGATCGGTATCTGTCAGGATCGGATCATTGATCTTCAGTACATGACAATTTTCCTCTTTCTGTTCCAAAAGGTTTCCTTCTTCTCCGACATATACCGTTGTCGAAGTCACGATTTTTTCACGGATCGCGTCGATCGGCGGGTTCGTTACCTGTGCAAATAACTGTTTAAAATATCCAAACAAAGACTGATGCTGCTCAGAAAGAACGGCAAGTGGTGCATCGATACCCATGGCTCCGATTCCTTCGCTTCCATTCATTGCCATATTTAAAATAGAAGTCTTCACTTCTTCGTAAGAATATCCAAATGCTTTCTGCAGTCTCTGGCATTCTTCTCTAGAATACTGCGGTACTTTCTGATTCGGGATCTTTAAATCGCTTAAATTGACCAACTGACTGTTCAACCATTCGCCATAAGGCTGTCTTGCCGCATATTCTTCTTTCAGTTCCTGGTCGTCGATGACACGCCCCTGAACAGTATCAACAAGAAGCATCTTACCTGGATGGATTCTTTCTTTGACTACGATCTTCTCCGGCGGGATATCCAGAACACCAACCTCAGAAGAAAGGATCAGTGTGTCATCATCTGTGATGTAATATCTGGAAGGTCTGAGTCCATTTCGGTCAAGTACGGCTCCTAAAATATCTCCATCTGAGAACAGGATGGATGCCGGTCCGTCCCATGGCTCCATCATCGTTGCGTAATACTGATAGAAATCCTTGATTTTCTGTGACATCGTTGCATTCTGTGCCCATGGCTCCGGGATGGTGATCATAACTGCCAACGGAAGCGGCATGCCACTCATCACCATGAATTCCAGCGTGTTATCCAGCATGGCAGAATCGGAACCTGCGGTATTGATTGCCGGAAGGACTTTATAAAGCTCTCCTTCCAGATGCTCGGATTCCATGTTTTCCTCTCTGGCCCGCATCTTATCTGCATTGCCGCGAATGGTATTGATCTCTCCGTTATGTACGATGAAACGGTTCGGATGTGCTCTTTCCCAGCTTGGATTAGTGTTTGTACTGAATCTGGAATGTACAACTGCAATTGCAGATTCATAATCCGGGTTCTGCAGATCTTCAAAGAACATCCGGAGCTGTTTTACAAGGAACATTCCTTTGTACACGATGGTTCTGCTTGACAGGGATGCTACATAGGTATCATCACTGCTCTGTTCAAAGACTCTTCTTACCACATAAAGTCTGCGGTCAAAATCCAGTCCTTGTTTTACTTTTTTCGGTCGTTCGATAAATCCCTGCATAATGCACGGCATGCATTCGAGTGCTTTCTTTCCAAGGATCTCTTTACGGATCGGCACTTCCCTCCATCCAAGGAATTTCAGTCCTTCTTTTTCGACAATAACTTCGAAAATATTTTTTGCCTGATTCCTTTTCAGTTCGTCCTGTGGGAAGAAAAACATTCCCACACCGTAATCTCTCTCAGAACCTAAAAAGATGCCGAGGGGACGACAGACATTTGTAAAGAACTTGTGCGAAATCTGTAACAGTATTCCTACACCGTCTCCTGTCTTCCCTTCGGCATCCTTGCCAGCTCTATGTTCAAGATTTTCTACGATTTTCAGCGCATTTGCGACTGTATCATGACTCTTTTGCCCTTTGATGTTCACAACAGCTCCGATACCGCAGTTGTCATGCTCAAAATCAGGGCTGTATAAGCCTTGTTCTGTATTTTGTTGTATTACACTCATATAACCTGCCCTTTCTGTAAAACGGTTTTGTTGTTGCTTTTATGATTTAACACTATACAGCATTTGTCTGCAAAAGTAAACCCCTAATTTTACAGAAATTGTCAGATATTATTTATTTTGTAAACTTTTTCAGTATTTTTCAGTTAATTATCGTATTTCTTGTCTTATATTTTTTATTTTTACATAAATTATAACAGTAATCAACGTAGCCAGTACAGTAATTCCAACTGCTTTTCCCTCTGTTCCCAGAATCCATTCAAAGCCCCCATACCACGAAAGCAATAATGACGTAATATTCACAACAATATGGAACAGAATCGGAGCTGCAATATTCCGGAATTTCTCATAAATGCAAGCAAGCAGAAGTCCGAGTACCATTGCATAAAGTCCCTGTGGCAGATTTCCATGACCGACACCGAACAAAATGGATACAAACACACCTGCCTGCACAGCGGTAAGGCTCTCGCGCATCCGCCGGTAGATCATCCCGCGGTAAACAAGCTCTTCTGCGACCGGAGCCAGAATCCCGGCTCCCGCCAGCTGAAGCCAACGCGGTGCACTGTAAATGATCTGCTCTGTGCTCTGATAAATCTGGCTGATCCTCTGCATATTCATCAGCATGACGATATCATTCATCGCCACACACGCAGTCACTGCACCGACGAGCATAACAAGCCACATTCCATATCGGGAAGCCGCTTTATATTTCCACCAGGATTCCTGCTGCTTTTCATAGCGTCCCTGATCTTTCCGGTAGATCCACGCAATCATTGGGATCGTGATGATCGAAGAGACTGCCCCAATTCCCATATTGCTGCGCAGACCGCAGGAAAGTGCAAATGTCGCTACTGCGATCTCCACACCCCATTTGATCAGAACCGCACTGAACAAATACCAGATAATTCTCCCTGTTTTCCTGTCTCGCATTCTTCATCTCCGCCTTCTCTTACTCAAAAACTTTTCGAATTGCCTCTTCACTTCCATTTACAGAACCCTGTACCATGACCGGTTTTCCACCGCCTCTTCCGTCAAACTGTTCTTTGAGGATCTTGCTGTACGGGCGCACATCCTCTGTCTCACTGCCGATCACATAACGGTATCCACTCTCTTCGTTTCCTGCAAATACCGCACATACTTCTGTTCCTTTTTTCAGTACAAGGTTCATAAGCTCACGTGGTTCATTCCCACTTAATTTGCTATCAAAAATACAGACCTTTTTCTGTCCCTCCGGAATTTTTTCTGCCTGTGCTTCAAGAATCTGATATCTTGTCTCTGCAAGTTCACTCTTCAGCTGTGTACATTCCTCTTTTACGCGTTCAACTGCTTCAGCAATCAATTCTTCCTTCGCTGAAAGGCTTCCCATAATCGCCTTCACGCTTTCTTCTTTCTGCTGATAATCCTTCAGTGCCCTTCTTCCGCACAGCATAGTGATCCGGATACCGCCTTTATAATTCTGACTCTGCACCAGTTTGATAAGACCGATCTCTCCGGTAAAATACACATGCGGTGCACAACAGGCACACACGTCATATCCCGGTATCGTCACGATACGCACCTGTCCGTCAATCTCTATCTTACTGCGGTAATCCAACGTCTTCAATTTTTCTTTGGACGGATAACTTATCTGAACCGGTACATTTGCAAATACCGCTTCATTTGCCGCATTTTCCACCTCGCGAAGCTCCTCCTTCGTGAGCGGACCACTTAAGTCCAGAGTGCACAGCTCATCATTCAAATGGAATCCCACATTATCATATCCAAAACGTGCATGAACGATTCCCGATACGATATGTTCTCCGCTGTGCTGCTGCATCCGTGAAAAACGTTTGTCCCAGTCGATCTGACCGGTCACGGTCTTTCCTTCTTCCAGTTCTCCTTCCAGATAGTGAAAGATCTGTTCTCCTTTTTCCTGTACATCATATACTCTGATCCCGTCAATCACTCCGGTATCTGCTGCCTGACCGCCGCCTTCTGGAAAAAAGGCAGTTCTTGAAAGAACTGCCTCATATCCGTTATCACACGGGCGGCAGGACACAACCTCCGCAGTAAATTCCTGCATGTGACTGTCTGTGTAAAACAATTTCTCTGTCATATGTCCTCGCCTCTTTATCGTATTGTCATTACTTCTGATGCTTCTGCCTTTTTACATTCTTTCCGGTGCTTCAAATCCAAGCAGATCGATGCAGGTTGTCAAAATGTCTCTTGTCAGTGTAAGAAGGGCAATGTAGCTCTTCTGCTTCTGTTCATCCTCTTCTGCCAGGATCTTTGTCTCATGGTAGAAACGGTTAAATGCATTTGCAAGATCATAAATATATGCGCAGATCTTGTGTGGTGCAAGTTCTTCGTATACATTCTCCATCACACTGCCAAACTTCGCAGCTTCCAGCATCAGAGCCTTTTCGCTCTCACTTGTAGCCGAAAGGATCTTGATATCGTCCATACTCTTTCCTGATTCTTTGTACTTGTTCAGGATTGATTTGATACGAACGATGGTGTACAGGATGTACGGACCTGTATTTCCTTCAAAAGAAGTGAATCTGTCTACATCGAATACATAGTCTTTTGCTGCCTGGTTGGAGAGGTCTCCGTATTTGATCGCAGCCATTCCGACCATCTTCGCTGTTGCTTTTGCCTCTTCTTCCGATACGGTACGGTTCTCTGTGATCTTTTCATACATCTTTTCTGTGATCTCGCGGATCAGGTTCTCAAGACGCATAACGCCGCCTTCTCTGGTCTTGAACGGTTTTCCGTCTTTTCCGTTCATCGTACCAAATCCAAGGAAAGTAAGTTTTGTATCCTCTTTTACAATGCCGGTCTTCTTCGCGCAGCGGAATACCTGTACAAAATGCAGTTCCTGACGTTTGTCAACTACATAGATGACTTCGTTCGGCTGGAACAGTTCTTCACGCTCTACCAGTGTCGCAAGGTCTGTGGTATCATAAAGTGCTGCACCGTCGGACTTCAGGATCATACACGGTGGGATCTCTTTGGTATCGGTCTCTTCTTTGACATCTACCACGAGTGCTCCATTATCAATATGCGCATAGCCTTCCTTCTTCAGTCTTTCCACCATATCCGGGATGTATTTCTGTGCGTCAGATTCCCCTTTCCAGAGGTCAAATTCAACATTCAGGTTCGCATAGTTTTTCTTCAAGTCTGTCACAGACACATTCATAATGTGATCCCAGATTGCACGGTAACCGCGCTTTCCGCTCTGCAGCTGGAAGGTCGCATCCAGTGCTTCTTCTCTGTAATCATCATGCTCTTTTGCATAAGCGGACGCTGCCGGATAAATTTCCTCCAGGTCACTGATGGTAAATGGTGCTTCTTTTGGATATTCTCCGGTGAAATTATCATCAAAATACGGAAGATCCGGCTGGCGTTTCTTCAGTTCTGTGATAATCAGTCCCATCTGATATCCCCAGTCTCCAAGGTGGATATCACCAACCACTTTATTGCCCATAAAACGGGTGATTCTCTTTACGCTTTCTCCGATGATCGCGGAGCGGAGATGTCCGACGTGAAGCGGTTTTGCCACATTCGGTCCGCCGTAATCAATAACGATTGTCTTTGGATTTTCTACTTCTTCCGCGCCGAGCTTTTCGTCTGCTTCCATCTGGTTCAGATAATCTGCGACTGCTGCCGGGTTGGTCTTCAGGTTGATGAAACCTGGCTTAACTGCTTCTGCTCCGCTGATATATCCGTTCTCCGGAATCTTTGCCACAACTTCTTCTGCGATCATGATCGGTGCTTTGTGGTACTTTTTTGCACCTGCCATCGCACCATTGCACTGATATTCACATAAATCCGGGCGGTTGGAAAGTGTAACACGCGCCAGTTCTTTCTCGTATCCGGCATCTGCAAATGCCTGTTCCATTTCTTCTGTAATCAGATCCAGGATCTTCTTCATAGTATCGATCGTTCCTCTCTTTTTCATCATAAACGTTAGCGCAGACTCTTTGCCTGCGCCGCTTTATTTATTATATCTGAATCCTTATGTAAGCGCAATAGAAAATCGCAATCCGGAGACTGGATGTTGCCTGAAATTCTGCATTCTTTATGAATTTTTGGCAAGACAGCATCCACTTCTGCTGACGCACAACATTTTTTCATAGACTTTACCGCTTTTTTCAGACGTTACTGGCTCGCTGTATTTACAGTGTTACTGATCCACTGCATTTTTCAGATCTTCCACCGCCTGTGCGAGCATTGCATCTGAACCAAGTGCCTGTTCATAATCCGCTTCTACCTGTGCAAACAGCTCCTGCACATCTGCCTGTGCGGAAACTTCTTCAATTATCGTCTGAATCTGCTCGTCAGAGATCTCTGCCTGAATATCGAATTTTCCATCTTTGTCCTTGACCGCATATAAGGTTTCAAGTCCCGGTACTTCAGTGTAAATTCCACGGATCTTCATATTGTACCGTACATACAGGATCCTGCTGCCTTTTGCTTTACCGTCTTTCGTGTAAATCGCAATCCCATCGTATGCTTCGGCATAGGCTTCTTTTCCGGAAAGTTCCTGATAGTATGCTTCTACTGCATCCGCAAGCTCTTCGTCCCGGTTCTCCAGAAGTGGATTGGTTTCCATCGCTGCGTATCCGGTATTTACTTTTGGCTCTTCTGTAACAACTGCACTTACTTCTTTTACCTCATCTTTTTTCTCTTTCGTAAGAAAAACGGTGACTCCCGCCGTCATAAAGCAGACCAGCAGATACACAAGACCAGTGTAGAAAATCTGCTTCTTTTGACCTGTAAGGACGGGCATCCTTTTTTCTTCCGACATGGCATTTCCTCCTTTGCCACCTATCATACGCAATGCCCGCTTTTGCGTCAATAGCGAAGGAAGACTTGTTTTGACTGGTTTTGTCGAAGCGATTATTTATTCTTTTTCTGCATTAAAATTGCTTTATGCTGATGCCCACTCTGTGTATCAAATCACTTTCAAATGGTATTTCGGCTGCTATTCTGTTCATCCCGTTTTACTTGTCCTGTTCGAAATTTCTTCTTGATTTTTTTCTGGGCAAGTGCTATATTAGTAAATGTCCTTGTAGCTCAGTGGATAGAGCACCGCCCTCCGGAGGCGGGAGCGGCGGTTCGAATCCGCCCGGGTGTGTACCTTGAAAAGTGCTTATATTGTGTGGAGGTAGTCTATGAAAAGAGAGAGTTACGGCCGCCTTATTATGACAATCGGTATTTTGCTGATGGTGATAGCAGGAGTAGTCGGATGTAGTCTTACCACAGAAAAAACACAGCAAGAAGCACAAAAGATAAAGAAGACAGATGTAAAGACCGAAAATAAAGACGGTGAAATTATGAGTAAAAACCCTCTTACGAAGGAGACAACACCTGAATTTACAAAAGCGGTAGAGCGTTTTGCTAATATGGGTTAACTGAATTTTTACGAAAAGCAGTTGAAAAAGACTGCTTTTTTCTTTTGTCCGCTTGACAAACCTATACCCCCTATGGTATTATATACCCATACCCCATAAGGTATAGAACGGAGGGCTTCAATG
>ERZ779876.2846-NODE-2846-length-11605-cov-8.560433_pt1 | contig 11605 bp, 13 predicted proteins | sample MGYA00511068_ERZ779876 | MGnify/ENA primary metagenome ERZ779876 (study PRJEB29588, sample SAMEA1970858) | human gut metagenome | biome: human gut; feature: human-associated habitat; material: faeces | place: Denmark | collected 2008/2010 ...
CCGCCCAGCGCCTCCGGGTGGCAGTCTGCTAGCGGCAGATAAGGCTTCACATCATAAATAGGCGGTCCGTCCAGCAGATCGGCGCCGCCGACCCGCAGCACCGTGCCATAGCCCGGATGCTTTTCCACACCCAGCAGACGCACACAGCTCAGCCCCAGCGGATTGGGGCGGAACGGTGAGCGCGTGGCAAACACGCCCATGCGCCGGTTGCCCCCCAGCCGGGGCGGACGCACCGTAGGCGACCAGCCCTCCCGCACCGCGCCGGAGAACTGCCACACCAGCCAGATGTGGCTGAAATCCTCCAGCCCGCGCACGGCGTCGGCGCTGCGGTATTCCGGGGTAAAGATCACCTCGCCCCGCAGGCTGTCCACCAGCCCGCTCTGCCGCGGGATGCCGAACTTGGTGGGAAAGGCAGTGTGGATGTGGGCAATGACCTTCAGGGTCATCTCTTCGGGTGCTGTGGGCATAGGACGCTCCTTGTTCAGTAGATTTTTTCGATGACGGTCTCCGGCGGGATGCCGTACCGGGTGCGGAAGGCCGCCAGTTCCTGCGGGGTGCGGATGAGCTGGACGTCCTCGAAATGGCCGTCCGGGTGCACAAAACCGGCCACCTGCTCCCCGGTGCAGATGCTGCACCGCAAAGCGGGCCGCTGCACGGCCGGGTCGTAGGAGGCAGACGGTTTCTTTTTGGAAAAGAACATGACGGACCCTCCTTATGATAGGTTATAAACCGCGGCAGAAGCCCACGGCCCGGCCCTCGATGCGGATCTCGTTCAGCTGGGGACCGGTGTAGACCATGGGCGGGCAGACGGCGGCGTTGTCGGCCAGCAGCATCACAGTGTCGCCCTGCCGGTGAAAATGTTTGAGGGTGGCTTCCTCGCCGATGCGCACCGCGGCGATCTCGCCCTGCTCCACCTCCGGCTGGCAGCGGATGCAGACGATGTCGCCGTCGCAGATGGTGGGAGCCATGCTGTCGCCATGGCAGGTCAGCGCAAAGTCAGCGTGCCACGCCGCCGGAACGCCGATGTACTGCTCGATGTTCTGCTCGGCGGTGATGGGGGTGCCGCAGGCGATGGAGCCCACCAGCGGCACCATGGCCATGGCGGGCAGCGGCTCAAAGCCCGGCGGCGGGCAAGGCACGTCCAGCCCCAGCAGATAGGCCGGGGTGGTCTCCAGTGCCGCGGCCAGCTCTTCCAGCTTTGCCTGCGGGATGTCGTTGACCCCTTTTTCCAGCTTGGTGATGGAGGATTTGGAGCGGTATCCCATGCGCTGGGCCAGCTGCTCCTGCGAGAGGCCCAGTTCTTCGCGCCGCAGCCGGACGCGGGTGGAAAGTTCGGACATAGACGCCTCCGTTCAAAAACGAATGGTTGTGCGGTGAAATGGGTGCTTCTGGAGGCAGTATACCAGAAAAGTGGGCGAAAATCAACTTTTTTCGCGCGATTTTTGAAAATCGGTTGACAGACAATCAACTTGCGACTATACTACAACCAAAGATTGTTGGACGACGTGAAACCGACAAAAAAGGAGCGGAGAACATGGCCAATACCAGACTGATCGAAGAATACATCCGCGACAGCGGCTACAAGCTGCGGCATGTGGCCCGCGCGCTGCACATCAGCGAGAGCGCGCTGCACAGCAAACTGCAGGGGCAGACCCAGTTCAAACTGAACGAAGCCGAAAATCTGTCGGCGATGCTGGGAATGACGATGTCGGAGCGGGATGCCTGCTTTTTTGACACCCAGAACCGCTATGAGCGCAGCCTGGCCGCTGCAGAAAGGAGAAAGCCGAAATGACAAAACAACAGCGTGATGCCACCCGCAGCGCCCTGCTGGCCTATGGCCGGCGGCAGTGGGCGCGGTCGCCGGTGAACCGCCGGTGGGAAAAGGCCATTGAGGACAGCATGGCCTATTACAAGGAAGCGGATCCCATCCGGGCCGATCTGCTGCAGCTGCGCTATCTGCAGCACCGCAAGGAGGCCGACGTGCTGGAACAGCTGCACATCGGCCGCACGACCTACCAGAAAGCGGAACTGGACCTGCTGAGCACCATTGCGGTGTATGCCGCCCAGAATGGTGCCTTCAACTGAAGAGATGCTGATAAAATCCCATTGATTTCCGCAGCAGGAAGTCGGTGGGATTTTTGCGTCGGAAGAAAACTGCCGCGACCCGGCCAATGGAGCGGATCAATAAAAACATGCCTCGTAATATCCAAAAAATACAATAAAATGTTGAAAATGACTGAAATAGTTGCTATAATGACGATGCGGATAAAAAGAGAACATGATATAGCATAATAATCCGCTTCCTGCATTTGCGGGATTGCTCCAATGATTTAGCACAATGAGGGATTTTCCCCGCATTTGCGGGGGTAACAGAAGAAAAACAGAGTAAAAATCGCTGAAAAAACGTGAAAGTCCTGTTTATGGGACGGCATATCGGTTATTCTTTGCTTGTCAGAAAATCACCGGCTGCCAATGGGAACGATGCTTTGGAGGTGGAACGATGAAACGACCGGAACGATCCTGCAAGGTACGGCGTTTTGCAGGCAAAACAGACCCGGACAACAGCAGTCTGTGGCTGCCGCTGTGGATGCACCTGTGGGACACAGCAGGCATTATGCGGTTTCTGGTGCAGCAGTGGCTGCCGGAAAGTGTGCGGCGGAATCTGGACCTGGACGAGGAACTGCTGACCCGGACTGTCGTTTTTCTGGGGTGGGTCCACGATATCGGGAAAATCACGCTGGCCTTTGCCGGCCCGATCATGAGCCTGCTGCCGGAGGCAAAACAGCGGTTGGAGGAGGATACCGAGCTCCGCTGGAACGAGCAGGAAAAGAAATTTTCCCACCATGCGCTGGCCGGGGAGGCGATCCTGCGGGAGCTGGGCTGCCCGGAAGGGTTGGCCTCGGTCGTGGGGGCGCACCACGGCAAGCCGCAGGAGGCAAATAATGTTCTGGACCAGCTGGAGGATGGAGCGTACGAAACGAACTACTGGCCCAAAGGACGGAAAACATTCTGGTGGAGCTGCTGGCAGGAACTGTTCGATCACGCCCTGCAGGAAAGCGGATTTTCTGACGTGAAAGAGCTGCCAGAGCTGTCGGTCCCGACGGAACTCCTTCTGACCGGCCTGCTCATCATGGCGGACTGGATCGCCAGCAATCCCCGGTATTTCCCGCTGATCCCGGTAGAGGAACTGGGCGACGAGAGCCTTTATCCGGCCCGCGTGGAACGGGCATGGCAGAAATTCGCACCGACCCTTCCCTGGGAAGTGCAGGAGGCCGCGGCGGACCCGGCGGAGTTCCGGGAGCGGTTCGGCTTTCTTCCGAACGAAGTGCAGCAGGCTATGCTGGAGGCTGTGAACAACGCACAGGAACCAGGCATTTTTATTCTGGAAGCCCAGATGGGCGTGGGCAAAACCGAGGCTGCGCTGGCAGCGGCGGAGGTTCTGGCACAGCGCTGCGGGGAGGGCGGCATCTTCTTTGGTCTGCCGACCCAGGCCACCGCCAACGGTATTTTTGGGCGGCTGCTGGACTGGGCGCAGAAACAGTCGGATGGGCTGGAACACTCCATCCGGCTGGCGCACGGCATGGCGCAGCTGAATACAGACTATTTGAAATTGCAGCAGGAACCGGTGCCGGTGGAGGATGACGCCGACGACCCGGAGGAACGGGTGATGGTGCACCAGTGGTTTCAGGGCAGCAAACAGGCGCTTCTGGCCAACTTTGTCATTGGCACGGTGGATCAGCTGCTGATGGCGGCCTTGCAGCAAAAACATGTGATGCTGCGGCATCTCGGTCTGGCGGGCAAGGTGGTGGTGATCGACGAGTGTCATGCTTACGACGCCTACATGAATTGTTATCTGGACCGGGCACTGAACTGGCTGGGAGAGTACCGGGTGCCGGTGATCCTGCTTTCGGCCACACTGCCCGCCAAGCGGCGCACCGAACTTGTGACCGCATATCTCAACCGGAAAACGTTGCCGGATGCACCCTGGAAAACCTGCCGCGGCTACCCGCTGCTGACCTGGACCGATGGAAAACAGGTGCAGCAAACCGGCATTCCGCTGCACACACCGCCGCGCCAGGTGACGATGGAATCCCTGACGGAGGAACAACTGCCGGAAATGCTGCAGAACGCGCTGCGGGAGGGTGGCTGTGCAGGCGTGATCGTCAACACGGTGCGGAAAGCGCAGGACCTTGCGGCCCGCCTGCGAGAAGAGCTGCCGGAATTTGAAGTGCTTGTGTTCCACGCACAGTTCCTGATGCCTGACCGCGCCGAAAAGGAACAACGCCTGGTGGAGCGCATCGGCAAGCGCTCGACCCCGGCGCAGCGCGACCGACTGATCGTGGTGGGTACGCAGGTGCTCGAGCAGTCACTGGATATCGATTTCGATTACATGATTACGGAACTGTGCCCGATGGACCTGCTGCTGCAGCGCATCGGACGGCTGCACCGGCATCCGGGCCGGGCGCGTCCGCAGCCGGTGCAGGAAGCCCGCTGTGCAGTGCTGGACACCGGGACCGAGGAATTTGACGAGGGCAGTGCAGCCATCTATGGCGAATGGCTGCTCGGACGTACCCGGAAGCTTCTGCCGCAGGAAGTGCAGCTGCCTGCGGATATCGCCCGGCTGGTACAGGACACCTACGGCTGGGAGCCGGACTGCCTGCCCGCAGACCTGCAGAGCACGGCGGCACGGGGAACGTATGAGCTGGAACAGGCCAAGAAGCAGCGCAGCGCCAAGGCCTTTGCCATTTTGTCGCCGAGAGCATGCGGTGATGCGCTGGACGACTGGATGGATGACAGGGCAAAGACCAGCGACGCCGGTGCCCGTGCCGCTGTGCGCGACGGCGACCCGTCCATTGAAGTGCTGGTCATGATGCAGGACGGCGCAGGCAATGTCCGCTTCCTGCCCGGAGAGGGAGAAGCGGCCGGGCCCTGTGTGGCGGTGGACCAGCCCCCGCAGCCGGAAGAAGCCTTGCGGATCGCGCGGCAGAGACTGCGTCTGCCGGGGTACTTCAGCAAGCGATGGAGTGTGCAGCAAACCATTGACGCGCTGGAAGCCGAGACCCGGAAGCATTTTGCGGAATGGCGGCTCTCCCCGCTGCTGCGCGGGGAACTGGTCCTGCTGCTGGACGAGCGCCGCACGGCACACCTTGCCGGGCAGGTGCTGCACTACGACCGTGAGAACGGCCTGACCTATCAGAAGGAGGATGAGGATGGAGACGATGGAGTTTAACCTGCTGCAGGAACGGTGGGTCCGGGTGCGGACACAGGACTGCACTGTGCAGGAAGTCTCGCTGACCGACGCACTGCTCCATGCACACGCGTATGTGGACCTTGCGGGCGAGATGCCCACACAGGACGCCGCCATGCTGCGGCTGCTGCTGGCGGTGCTGCACACCGTGTTCTCCCACGTGGATGGGAACGGTGTACCGGCACCGTTTGAAGAACCCCGGGATGCTCTGCAGCGCTGGGGCGAATTGTGGCAGTTGGGGCACTTCCCGGAACAGCCGATCCGGGATTATCTGGACAAATGGCAGGACCGCTTCTGGCTGTTCCACCCGGAGCGCCCCTTCTGGCAGGTGCCGGAAGCGAAGATCGGCAGTCCATTCGGAGCGAAAAAGCTGAACGGAGAAGTGTTTGAAAGCGAGAATAAAACCAGCCTGTTTTCTGCCTGTGCGGGAACAGGAAAGGAAAGCATGGACTACCCGCAGGCTGCACGATGGCTTGTGTCTTTAAACAATTATGACGATGCGGCGGCTAAGAAAAAGGCAAAAGACCGGCCGCTGCCGTCGATGGGGCCGGGGTGGCTCGGCCGGATCGGTGTGATCTATGTAAAAGGCAGCAATCTGTTTGAAACACTGATGCGGAACCTGATGTTCCTGCAAGATGGCGGAGAGCTCTGGGAACCGGATGTTCCGTGTTGGGAGCTTGAGGATGCAAGAAGCGGCGAACGAACTGAGGTGGCATGCCCGGATAACTTTGCGGAGCTGATGACGACGCAGTTTCGACGGATCCTTCTGGAACGGAAGGAAAACAAAGTTGTGGGCTATACGGTCTTGGGAGGAGACTTCTTTGATTCCACGAATGCATTTGCAGAACCGATGACGCTCTGGAATAAAAAAGAGGACAAAAAGACAGGGCTGGTGTATTACGATCCGCGGAAACATGAGATGGGAAAACAGCTCTGGCGGGAGTTTTCCGCTATCAGTGATAGGGGCGGCCATAAACCCGGCGTGATCTGGTGGAATACCTATTTGCAGGGCCGGAAATTGCTGAGCAGAAAAGAAATTCTACAGGTTTGTGCAGTTGGGGTGGAATACGGAGCGCAAAGTGCCTCCATGAAAGATTGTTACACGGATGCGCTTTCGATGAATCTTGAACTGCTAAATGAATTGGGCCGTACATGGCAGATCTGTGTTGACGATGAAGTGAGCAACTGTGAGCAGGCTGCACGGATCGTGGGTCGTCTGGCACAGAACCTGGCCCTTGCGGCAGGGGACAAGAACGACACCGGTGCCGAAGCCGCCCGCGCGCAGTTCTATTTTGCGGTCGATCAGCCGTTCCGGCGGTGGCTGCAGAGCATTGACCCGGAGACGGATGAACCGGTCGAGAAGGCGGCCGAGTGGCAGGAGCAGGCATACCGGCTTGCGGCAGAATTGGGCAAGCAGATGGTGGAGCAAGCGGGAGCTGCCGCCTTTGTGGGCCGCCGCATCCCGGAGGCAAAGAACAAGGATAAGAGCTGCCTGTATACGGCACCCAAAGCCTATAACAGCTTTCTATATAATTTGCGGAAGCTGTACCCGAAACAGGATGAAGGAGGGACAGAATGAAAACCAATGAGGTGAAAGCCTGCGTGACCCGGCAGCTGCGTCGGCTGCAAGTTCTGCCGGAGCCGCAGAGACGGGCCGAGCTTGCCGAGCTGCGCCGGGGCGTGGGGCGTCAGCCCGGAGACCTGCCTGCGTTGTGGGGCGCTCTGCTGGCCGACATGCCGGAGCAGCTGCAGGGCAGCAATGGCCCGTCAAAGGCGGAATGGGCCGTCTATACGGCGTTGACCCTGTTTGCCCTGCACCAGCAGGGGGAAGCCGGTGTTTCCATGAACCAGCCGGGCAGAACACTGGGCGGTGCAGTGCGGCAGCTGGCCAAAAAACGGCTGCCGGGCAGGACTGGACCGAGAGCAGCGTGCTCCGGCGGTTCAACGCGCTGGCAACGGCGGATTCCATGCCGGAAGTCTCGCACCACCTGCGCGGGATGATCCAGCTGCTGCGGCGGGAAGGGATCCCGCTGGATTATCCGCAGCTGGCCGAGGATCTGTATCAATACCAGGTTGTGGACGGTGCGCCGAATGTCCGTTTGCGGTGGGGCCGGGACCTTTATGCGAGCCCCACGGAGAAAACCAAAGAGAACGAAAAGGAGAATTGAGATGGATACCAAACGCCTGTATGTTGATTTTCATGTTCTGCAGACCGTGCCGCCCAGCTGCGTCAACCGCGACGACACCGGCAGCCCCAAGACCGCTGTCTATGGCGGGGCCGTCCGTGCCCGGGTGTCCTCGCAGGCGTGGAAGCACGCCATGCGCGTGATGTTCACCGAGGAGATGAGCGATGCAGTTGAGACCGGTTACCGCACCAAGAAGGGCACGGATCTGGTGGCAAAGCAGATCAAAGCCCTTGCTCCGGACAAGGATGCCCTCAAACTGGCCCAGAAGGTCATTGCAGATGCAGGCATCAAGAGCGATGACAAGGGCACAAAAGCGCTGTTTTTCATGAGTACGGCACAGGCAAAGGCATTGGCAGAGCTGGCTGTAGAAGGCTGCAAGGACAAAAAGCAGTACAAGGAAGCCCTGAAAGCGGCTCCCTCTGCGGACATGGCGCTGTTTGGCCGCATGGTGGCAGATGACCCGTCGCTGAACTACGACGCTGCCGCACAGGTGGCCCACAGCATCTCCACCCACACCGTGCAGAACGAGTTCGACTATTTCACCGCTGTGGACGACTGTGCCCCGGAGGACAACGCCGGGGCCGGGCATCTGGGCACGGTGGAATACAATTCCGCCACCCTGTACCGCTATGCGACGGTCAATGTTCTGGAGCTGGTGCGCACGCTGGGCGCAGAGCAGGCGGCACAGACGGTCCGGGCGTTCGGTGAGGCGTTCATCCGCTCCATGCCCACCGGCAAGCAGAACAGCTTTGCCAACCGCACCCTGCCGGATGCCGTTTATGTCACTCTGCGGCAGGACCAGCCGGTGAACCTCTGCGGTGCCTTTGAAAAGCCGGTGCGCAAGAGCGAAGAAGGCTATGCAGAACCGTCCAAGATGGCGCTGAAACAGTATGCAAAGGAACTCTACAATACCTTTGCAGAGGCACCGGAGCAGAGCTTTACGGTGGGTACCGGGCTGGAAGAACTGGCACAGCCCATGCCGCTGAACACCATGCTGGCGGTACTGGAAAAGGCCGTAGAGGAGAAGCTGTCCGGGAATGAGGTGTGACCATGGCGACCTTATTGCTTCGGCTGGCTGCACCCCTGCAGGCCTGGGGTTCGGACTCCAAGTTTGAGACCCGCAAGACCGACCGGGAACCCACCAAAAGCGGCGTGGTCGGCCTGTTGGCGGCGGCGCTGGGGCTGCGCCGGGACGACACGGAGGGCCTTGCCCGGCTGAACGGCCTGCGCTTTGCCGTGCGGGCGGATCAGGAGGGCAGCCTGCTGGTGGATTTTCACACCGCCAAAAGCCGGGACACCTCCTATGTGACCTACCGCCACTATCTGCAGGACGCCGTTTTTCTGGCAGGGCTGGAAAGCGAGGACGAAGCTCTGCTGCGGGAGCTGGAAGCGGCTCTGCGGCACCCGGTCTACCCGCTGTATCTGGGGCGGCGCTCCTGCCCGCCCACCCTGCCGCTCTGTCTGGGCATCCGGCAGGGGAGCCTGCTGGACGTCCTCCGGACGGAACCCATGCAGGGACGAAAACCGGAAACAGGGAAGCTGCGCATCGTGGCCGACGCCGACCCGGCAGACCCTGCGGCAGTGCCCCGGCAGGATCTGCCGATGTCCTTCAGCCCGGTGCATCGGCAGTACGGGTTCCGCCCGGTGCGGGAATGGCGGCTGGACCGGCCGGAAATGCCGGAACCGACGGAGCACGACCCCATGGCGGAATTGCAGAATTGAGGTGAGATGCAATGTATTTGTCCCGCGCAGAACTTGACCCCGCCCGCCGCAGTACCATGATCGCGCTGACTTCTCCACAGAAGTTCCACGGCGCAGTGGAAAACTCGTTCTCCGGCGAACGACGGCGCAGGCTGTGGCGGCTGGACAGCCTGAACGGAAAACTGTATCTGCTGCTGCTCAGCGAGGAGCTCCCCGACCTGACCGGACTGTGTGCGCAGTTCGGGACGGGTGCCGCACCGGAAACGCGCCGCTACGCGCCGCTGCTGGAACGGGTGACCCCGGGCAGCTGCTGGCAGTTCCGTCTGACGGCAAATCCGACCCGCACCCGGAAAGACCCGGCGGACCCGCTGGCGCGGGGTGCCCTGAAGCCCTGCTATCTGGAAGCGGAGCAGGAACAGTGGCTGCTGGAGCAGGCCGGGAAGCATGGCTTTGCCCTGACGGAGGGCGCTTTTCAGGTGACCCGGAAACAGACCTGTCACTTCCGGAAGAACGGAAAGCGGCCGGTCACATTGCTGGCGGTGACCTATGAGGGCATCCTGCAGGTGACCGACCCGGAAGCGTTCCGGGAGATGCTGTGTCAGGGCATTGGCCGCGGCAAAGCCTACGGCCTTGGCCTGATGACCATCCTGCACGGAGGAAGCAGCCATGGATGATGTGCCGGGCATGATCCGCCCTGATCTGCAGGCGCTGCCGCAGGTCCGGGACCGGGTGACCTTTCTGCACCTGGAACACTGCACGCTGGGCCGTCAGGACGGTGCCATCACGGTGACGGATGAAAAGGGTATCGTTCAGATCCCGGCGGCGGGCATTTCGGTGCTGCTGCTCGGCCCCGGCACCCGTGTGACCCACCGTGCCATGGAGCTGATGGGAGACACCGGCGTGGGTGCGGTCTGGGTCGGGGAGCACGGCGTGCGCTATTATGCCCACGGCCGCCCGCTGACCACCCATTCCCGGATGCTCATCCGTCAGGCGGAACTGGTGAGCAACCACCGGAAGCATCTGGATGTGGTGCGCAAAATGTACCAGCTGCGCTTTCCGGAGGAGGACGTCTCCCATCTGACGATGCAGCAGCTGCGCGGCCGGGAGGGCAGCCGTGTGCGGAACGTCTACCGCAAGGCGTCCAAAGAAACTGGCGTGCCGTGGAGCGGGCGGCTGTACCGCCCGGAGGATTTTGCATCCGGGGACCCGGTCAATCAGGCGCTGTCTGCTGCGCATGCCTGCCTGTACGGGCTGGCCCATGCGGTCATTGTGGCGCTGGGGTGTGCGCCGGGGCTGGGATTCGTGCACGTCGGGCATGAGTGCTCTTTCGTGTACGACATTGCCGACCTGTACAAGGCGGAGGTGACCATCCCAATCGCATTTGAGGTGGCGGTGCAGGTCCCGGAGGATCTGCCTGCCGTCGTGCGCCGCCGTGTCCGGGATGCTATGGTGGAGCATCATACTTTTCCCCGCATACGCGGGGGTGATCCCGGGTATACAAGCTCCCTCAAGCGCCCGCCCGGCTTTTCCCCGCATACGCGGGGGTGATCCCTCGTTGGTGGACATTTCAGGACAGCTGGGAGGCTTTTCCCCGCATACGCGGGGGTGATCCCTAGCAGCAGTCGTATTATCAGTGTTAAGCAAGCTTTTCCCCGCATACGCGGGGGTGATCCTTTTGTGCACATCGACGTGAGAGAGCACAAATACTTTTCCCCGCACACGCGGGGGTGATCCTATCCACGAATATCACCGGATGATGGCAACGGCCTTTTCCCCGCATACGCGGGGGTGATCCTAAGAGCAAGCAGCTCATCTTTCTTAGATGCGCCTTTTCCCCGCACACGCGGGGGTGATCCCTGCGAAGGCAACCGTCACTTATGCGGATGACACTTTTCCCCGCATACGCGGGGGTGATCCCATCCAGAACCTGGAGCTCATTATCAGACAGGTCTTTTCCCCGCATACGCGGGGGTGATCCCGAATGGTTCCGGGACGAAAATTTGCAACAGCCCTTTTCCCCGCATACGCGGGGGTGATCCCTACGCCACCGACCTGCCCCGTGCTGATGTGAACTTTTCCCCGCACACGCGGGGGTGATCCCGACTTTGCCCTCGGTCTGGTGGACAAGCTCAACTTTTCCCCGCATACGCGGGGGTGATCCCAGAACTGGCTGCGGCAGTGCGACAGCCGCCTGCTTTTCCCCGCACACGCGGGGGTGATCCTGACGAAAGGAGAGAAAGCAGAATGAACCGAAACTTTTCCCCGCATACGCGGGGGTGATCCCATTTTGCAGAGCGGGCGGCAGATGCTGCGGGCCTTTTCCCCGCATACGCGGGGGTGATCCTGGTGAGGGGGCAGGAACGGCACCTTTTTTTCGCTTTTCCCCGCACACGCGGGGGTGATCCCAACGGCGGCGCGGGCTTCATCATCGGCGATGCCTTTTCCCCGCATACGCGGGGGTGATCCTTCC
>ERZ779876.2851-NODE-2851-length-11589-cov-2.706346_pt1 | contig 11589 bp, 5 predicted proteins | sample MGYA00511068_ERZ779876 | MGnify/ENA primary metagenome ERZ779876 (study PRJEB29588, sample SAMEA1970858) | human gut metagenome | biome: human gut; feature: human-associated habitat; material: faeces | place: Denmark | collected 2008/2010 ...
TATCCTGATTGTCCTGCCTGCCGGAATGAGCCGGTCGGCGTGGATAGCGGCGGTCGTGGCTTGCGGATGGGTGTACTGGACGGAACGGATCGGATGGGAGAAGACGAAAGCTGTATATAGAAGGTATAAGAATGCTACAATTCCTTTTGTTGCGATTGTTGCGATATTGGCAGGATGCGCTATTGCCGGGGGTTACGGGATGAAGCGGGATTCGGCGGACGGGCGATTGCTGATGTGGAAAGTGACAGGGAAAGCGATACTCGGACAGCCGCTTGCAGGAACGGGGTTAGGCGGATTCCCGGCAGCATACGCGGAGGCGCAAGGCGAGTATTTCGCAACAGGGAACGCAACAGGCCAGGAGAAACAGGTGGCGGGATGTCCGGAATATGCGTTCAATGAATATCTGCAGATCGGGCTGGAACAGGGAATCGGAGGGTTGATCGTGTTCGTGTTGTGGCTGGGGAGCATGGCGTACTATGGGATCCGGAACAGGCAGCATGGGGCGGTCGGAGGCGTGTTGGCGTTAGCGGTGTTTGCGGTGTCGTCCTATCCGTTGCAGTTGCCGTCGTTTTGGATGATACTGGTGTTTTTGGGGGCGATATGCGTGACGAAAGATGGGACGCAGGCAAGATCATCCGCCTTATCTGTGTCATCAGCGTACCCTATAACTATAATAAGCCTGTTGTCGCTTGCATCCGTCTGCCTGTTCATCTTGCAGAAAGGGCAATATGAGGTTTATAAACGGTGGGGATGGATGCAGACGGTCTATAATAACAAGGCGTATGAGTCGGTTTCAGAAGATTATAAAGACTTGCATGACAAGTTGAAGCATAAACCGGAATTTTTGTTTGAAGAGGCGCAATGCCTCAGCAAGACGGGACAACACGCCGAAGCGATACGGGTGCTGGAACGGGCGAAGCGGCTGAGCGGAGACCCGATGATCCGGTACATGACCGCCAAAAACCGGCAGGTGCTCGGAGATTACCGGGAGGCGGAAGAAGAATTGCTTCAGGCTATCGGGATACTGCCGGAGAGATTGTATCCATATTATTTGTTAGCCAAGCTATATGCAGAGCCGGAATTCTACCAGGCGGATAAATTGCGGGCTGCCGCCGGAGCTGTGCTGTCCAAAGAACCGAAGGTGGAAACGACCGCAATCTGGGAGATGCGGGAAGAAGTAAAAAAGATAATAGAAAAAAAGTAATTACGAAAGGCTCGTAACTAAAATATGTTTGTATATTTGCGAAACAACTTTGATAAAAACAATAAAATATGAAATACTACAAATTGTTTGCTATACTGGTTCTGGCCGGGATAATGGCTTGCTCCGGTGAAAAGAAAGAGAAAGGTTCCGAAGAAAGCGTAGAAACCGTTCTGCCGGATGAGACAAACGAGGTAACGGTGATGAAGTTGAATACTACTGATTTCAACCACGAACTGATCAGTAACGGCAAACTGTCAGCCCGAAACTTTGTCGACCTAAAATTCGAATCGGCAGAACCGATCGCCAAGATATATGTGAAGAACGGCGATCGCGTGACGAAAGGGCAAAAGCTCGCAGAACTCTCAACCTTTCGCCTTGCCAACAAGACAGCGCAAGCCAAAGATGCACTCGAACGCGCCAAACTGGAATTGCAAGACGTACTGATCGGACAGGGCTACAAACTGGAAGATTCTACAAAAGTACCGCCCGCAACCATGCAGTTAGTCAAGGTAAAAAGCGGGTATGACCAGGCACTGATCTCTTGGCAGCTTGCCGAATACGAACAACGAAAGGCAGTCCTGACCGCCCCTTTCGACGGTGTCGTCGCTAACCTGTTCGCCAAACAGTTCAACACGGCTTCTACCTCTGATGTTTTCTGTTCCATTATCGATACCCGCACATTGGAAGCCGCTTTCACAGTTTTGGAAAGCGAACTGCCGCTTATCAAAACAGGCGATCGTGTAGAGGTAGCTCCTTTTGCCTTGTCCGATGTCACGGCTGACGGCCGTATATCCGAAATAAACCCGCTGGTAGACAAAGACGGGATGGTACAGGTGAAAGCTGCCGTAAACGATAAAGGTAAGTTGTTCGAAGGGATGAATGTACGAGTAAGTATCCATCGTTCGCTGGGTAAACAGTTGGTCGTTCCCAAAAGCGCTGTCGTACTCCGTTCCGGCAAACAGGTTGTATTCACATTAACGGAAGACAAAGCATACTGGAACTATGTACATACAGGGTTGGAAAATGCCGACAGCTATACGATCATTGACGGACTGAAAGAAGGGGATATCGTGATTACAAGCGGTAACATTAACCTGGCTCACGAAGCACCGGTCAAAGTAATTGACAATTGAAAATGGACAATTGACAATTCAGAAATCATAATTTATAAATCATAAATCATAGTTCTAATACATGATAAAGTTTCTACTACAACGCCCTATCGCGGTATTGATGGCTTTTACGGCTTGCTTTATCGTGGGACTGGTTACTTACTTCACCATTCCGGTGTCGTTGCTGCCTGATATTGCAATTCCGGAGATCACCGTACAGGTATCCGGCCAGAACACTTCGGCACGCGAATTGGAAAACACAGTAGTAAAAACCATCCGCCAGCAATTAATGCAGGTTGCCAGTTTACGCGACATCCACAGTGAAACACGCGACGGTGCTGCCATCATACGCCTAAACTTCGATTTCGGAACGAATACGGATCTGGCTTTTATCGAAGTCAACGAAAAGATAGACGCAGCTATGAACTACCTGCCACGTGAAGTAGAACGCCCACGGGTAATCAAAGCCAGTGCCACTGATATTCCCGTATTCTGCTTGAATCTGACATTGAAAAGCGACAGTGCTTACAGTGAAATAAACGAAGGATCGTTCCTCGACCTTTGCCAGTTTGCCGAAACGGTGATCAAACGTCGTATCGAACAGTTGCCCGAAGTGGCAATGGTAGATGTGACCGGAATTCTGAAACGGCAGTTACAGATTGTTCCGGACATGAAGTTGCTGAAAATGTCGGAGATCACACTTGACGATCTGGAGGCCGCACTGACATCTAACAATATAGAACCGGGTAGCATGACCGTACGTGACGGCTATTACGAGTACAATATCAAGTTCTCGACACTGCTGCGCACACCGGAAGATGTCGAGAATATTTATATCAGGAAAAATAACCATATTTTTCAATTGAAAGATTTGGCACGCATCTCCGTCGTGCCGGAAAAAGAGACCGGAGCTTCCCTTTCCAACGGGAAACGGGCAGTGACACTGGCTGTGATCAAACAGGCGGATGAAAATATGGATAACATGAAAGAGGCATTGGCAGAAGTGACGGATTATTTCGCTTCCGTCTACCCGGACATCGATTTCAGCATCAGCCGCAACCAGACGGAATTGCTGGATTATACCATCTCGAACCTGAAACAAAACCTGTCGTTGGGTTTCCTTTTCATCTGTATCGTCGCCATCCTTTTCTTAGGGGATATCAAGAGCCCGGCAGTGATCGGGTTAAGTATGGTGGTGAGCCTGATCATCAGTTTCCTTTTTTTCTACCTCTGCAAGATGTCGCTGAATATCATCTCCATCTCCGGGCTGATCCTGGCTTTGGGTATGATGATCGACAGTTCGATCATCGTAACGGAAAACATTACCCAATACAGGACACGAGGATACTCGCTGGAAGAGGCTTGCAATAAAGGGACGACCGAAGTAATTACTCCGATGCTGAGTTCCACTTTTACGACAATTGCCGTCTTCGTTCCACTTGTGTTCATGAGCGGAATAGCAGGAGCGATCTTCTTCGACCAAGCCTTTGCCGTCACCGTCGGTCTGATGGTTTCCTATTTCACGGGAATCATGCTGCTGCCGGTACTCTACAAACTGGTATACAGTATTCCGGACATCAAACATAAGGGTTTCAATATGCGAATCAATAATCTGGTAAAAGAGCATACATTGGACCGCTTCTATGATACCGGAGTGGATTTTGTGTTCCGTCACAAAACGGCAAGCCTGATTTTCATTGCCATTACGCTCCCGCTTTGCGCCTTTCTGTTCTACGAAATACCGAAAAGCCGTATGCCGGAGATAGACCAGAACGAACTGATCGCTCATGTGGAATGGAACGAAAACATCCATATCGATGAAAACCAGAGCCGTGTCAGCCAGTTATTCGCCTCTATCGACAATCAGGTACAAGAACACACGGCCTATGTCGGGCAGCAGCAATTCCTGTTGAACCGGGATCGCGAGATGTCGGTTTCCGAAAGCGAGTTATATTTCAAGACGGAGAAACCAACCGGAATCGCTCCTTTGCAAAAATCGGTGGAAAAATGGATCAAAACGTATTACCCGATGGCAGTGATATCCTTCTCGCCTCCCGAAACAGTATTTGAAAAGCTGTTTGTGACAGGTGAAGCCGACATTGTCGCCGAATTACACACCCGCAATAAATCTGAAGCACCGGAAGCCTCCGTCTTGAATAAAATAGAACAGCAAATCGAGGCGAAAACAGGACATACTCCTGTCGGTATCACCTTCGACAACCAGTTGAATATCACGATAGACAGACAGAAACTTCTGCTTTATAACGTCGACTACAACGAAGTGTACCGGTTGCTGAAAACGGCATTCAAAGAGAATGAAGTAGCAACGCTCCGCTCCTACCAGCAATATCTGCCAATCGCATTGGCCGGGGAAGAACAAACGGTTAACGAGGTCTTACAGAAAACATTGGTAAACACTGTTCCTGACACGGAAGGCAACGTACGATATATCCCGCTGCAATCACTGGTGCGTGTCACTCCGGGAGAGGACTTGAAAACGATCACGGCAGGAAAGAACGGAGAATACATTCCATTCAGTTTCTATGATATAGACAATGCCGAACAGTTGATGGAAAATGTAAAAAAAGAAATCGATACTGACTGGGATATCGATTTTTCAGGAAGTTTCTTTTCCAACCGGCAGATGCTGAACGAGCTGGTCGTGATTTTGTTCATTTCGATCCTGCTGATGTATTTCATCCTGGCAGCCCAGTTTGAAAGTTTCCTGCAGCCGCTCATCGTGCTGCTTGAAATTCCGATCGATGTGGCAGCCTCCTTGCTGGTGCTCTGGATATGCGGCCATACCATGAACCTGATGAGTGCCATCGGTATCGTCGTGACCTGCGGTATCATCATCAACGACTCCATCCTGAAACTGGATGCTATCAACGAACTACGCAAAGAAGGGGTTCCTCTTATGGAAGCCATACATGAAGCCGGACGGCGGCGCCTGCGTCCTATCATCATGACATCATTAACGACAATATTCGGAATGGTTCCGCTGCTTTTCACATTCGATATGGGCAGCGAACTGCAAAAACCGCTTTCCATCGCCATGATCTCGGCCATGCTGATCGGTACGGCAGTCAGCCTTTTTGTCATACCACTGATATACTGGTTCATTTATCGCAAACATGAGGTTGGTAATTTGAATGTTGAAAATTGAAAATTGGAAGTTATGGACAGGAAATTCATTTATAGATATGTCATCACGTTGTTGCTGCTTGCATGCGTATTCGGAGGAAAAGCGCAGCTCACACTGACGCTGGAACGAACTATCACACTGGCGGCCGACAGTTCGCTGGACGCTTTCCGATACAAAAATATGTATCTGGCCGGCTACTGGGAATACCGGACTTACAAGGCCGGCCGTCTGCCAAGCCTTACCCTAAATCTGACGCCGGCACAATACCGCCGTTATTTTACCCAACGATATGACTCGGAGGCTGATATCGACGTATATAGAAAACAACAATCGTTTTATGCGGGCGGGCAATTGGAGATCGAACAGAATTTCGACCTCTTAGGCGGTACATTCTATTTGGATACAGACTTGGATTATATGCGCTATTTCGGCGACCAAACTTATAACCAGTTCTCATCGGTTCCGATCCGCCTCGGCTACCAGCAAGACTTATTGGGGTATAACGCTTTTAAATGGGAACGGAAAATCGAACCGTTGAAATACGAGAAGGTCAAGAAAGAACTATTATATAATGTAGAGCAAATGAGCGAGCAAGCAACGACCTATTTCTTCGCTCTGGCAATGGCACAGGTGGAATATGATCTGGCCAAGGAAAATGTCGCCACGACCGACACACTGTACCGGACAGGGCAGGAACGGCATAAGATAGCTTCTATCAGCCAAGCGGATTTGCTGACACTGAAATTGGATGCCGTAAACGCACGCAACACGTTGAAAAATGCGGAAATCGCCCTGAAACGTGCCATGTTCAGCCTCGCCTCTTACTTGAACTTCGACAAGAATACAGAAATACGCCTGCGCCTCCCAAGCCGCCCGCGCAATATGGAAATCTCAGTCGACAAAGCACTCGAATTGGCACGTGCAAATAACCCGACCTTTCTGGAGTTGCGCCAGCAAATATTAGAAGCCCAGCAGCAGGTAGACAAAACCAAGAAAGAAGCGATGTTCAACGCCCAGATCAATGCCAGCGTCGGATTCAACCAAGTGTCCAAGAACATACAGGACGCCTACAAAAATCTGCAACAGCAGGAAATCGTCTCTTTGTCTGTTTCGATCCCGTTGGTAGACTGGGGCGTACGAAAAGGGAAGCATAATATTGCCAAGAACAACCTGCTTGTCACCGAAACATCCGCCAAACAAAAAGAATTGACAGTAGAAGAAGACGTGATTATGACAGTCGGCGACTTCAATATCCAGCAAGCCCTGATTGGGAGTGCCGAAGAAGCGGTAGACCTGGCAGAAACAGCCTACAGCGAAACCAAGCAACGCTTCATGATCGGAAAAGCGGATATCAACAGTCTTACTCTGTCGCTGAACCGCCAACAGGAAGCGCAGCGGAACTATATTTCGGCTTTACAGAACTACTGGCTGAGCTATTATAAGATCCGAAAACTGACGTTGCACGATTTCGAAACGGGAGTTTCCCTTTCGAACGAGTTCGAATATAAATACGGATTGTAACAAAAAATGAATAATGAGTGCATCTCCTAAAATATCCTCTTTCACCATCATCGTCACCTTCCTTTGCGTGGCGCTGGCGGGGATTGCCTTTATACCGCTGCTGCCGATGAAGCTGTCGCCGTCACGCACGCTGCCACAGTTGACTATCAGCTATAACATGCCGGGCAATTCGGCACGCGTGATAGAGATGGAAGTGACCTCGCGGCTCGAAGCGATGTTGGCACGCATCAAGGGGATCAAGGAGATCAATTCCACTTCCGGCAACGGATGGGGATATGTCACGCTCGAGCTGGACAAGCATACCAATATCGATGCCGCCCGTTTCGAAGCGTCTACCATCATCCGACAGACATGGCCCAGCCTACCGGACGGACTGAGCTATCCGGTCCTGGAAATGAGCCGGCCGGACGACAAGGAAGTACGGCCTTTCATGAGCTACACACTGAATGCGGCAGCCACACCCATATTTATACAACGCTTTGCCGAAGACCAAATAAAACCTCGCCTAAGCGGGATTCCCGGCATCTACCGCATCGACGTCAGCGGTGCCACCCCGATGGAATGGCGACTGGAATATGATAGCCGTCAGCTGGCAACGTTAGGTATCAGCATCCCGGATATACAGAAAGCGATCAGCCAGTATTATCAAAAGGAATTCTTAGGAACTGGAAACGTGGAAACCCAGTTGGCGACTTCGTGCAAAGGAGGACAAAGCAGCCAGTGGATACGTCTCGCTTTGGTTCCTGAAAACGAAACAGATGGATTCAACCCATCGCTTATAACCGTCCTGAACAAAGACGGCAAGCTGATCCGCCTGGACCAACTGCTAAAAGTCACCCGTCAGGAAGAGGCTCCACAGAGTTATTACCGTATCAACGGCTTGAATTCCATTTATCTGTCCATCCGCGCCGAGGAGACGGCGAACCAGCTGGAACTTGCCAAACGGGTAAGAGCCGAAATGGAATATATCCGTACCTTGCTTCCACCCGGTTATGAAATACATACCAGCTATGACGCGACCGAATTCATTCAGGACGAACTGAACAAGATTTATGTCCGTACGGGGCTCACCGTCCTGATCCTACTGATGTTTGTCTTGCTGATCACACGCGAGATAAAATATCTGTTACTGATCATCATCAGCCTTTCGATCAACCTCAGCATTGCTGTCATCCTTTATTATCTGTCAGGACTGGAAATGCAGCTTTATTCGTTGGCAGGCGTCACAATCTCACTCAGCCTGGTGATCGACAACACGATCGTCATGACGGAACATATCCGGAACCGACATAACCGAAAGGCGATCCTATCCATATTGGCAGCCACTTTGACAACGATAGGTGCACTGGTCATTATCTTTTTCTTAGATGAAAAGATACGCCTCAATCTGCAGGATTTTGCGGCTGTCGTCATCATCAATTTAGGAGTCTCCCTATTGATCGCGCTTTTCCTGGTTCCCGCCCTGATCGATAAGATGAACCTGGAATGGAAAAAAAGCGGAAAAAAGAACATATCCGGAGAAGAGACCGAGTATACATGGAAAAGCCGGATCAAAAAAAGAACGAACCGCTTTCTCAAACGTTTCCCTGTCTACTACAACCGGTACTATCAATGTCAGATCGATTTCCTTTGCGGATGGAAGAAATTGGCATGTTTCATTTTACTGTTAGCATTCGGCATCCCGGTTTTTCTGTTACCGGAAAAAATCGAATACGACACGAAAGACAAAAAGAAGGTCTACACGGCAACAGACACCCTGTTAATCGATACATATAATAAATTCGCCTCCAACGAGACGTACAAGGAGAAGATCAAACCCATCGTCGATAAGGCGTTGGGCGGGACCCTACGTCTGTTCGTACAAAAAGTTTATGAAGGAAGTTACTTCACCCGCAACGAAGAAACGGTCCTGTCTGTCAGCGCATCGCTCCCGAACGGGACAACCTTGCCACAGATGAATACCCTGATGAGCCGGATGGAAGCCTATCTCAGCACCTTCAAAGAGATACGACAGTTCCAAACAAACGTCTACAGCGCACGCCAGGCCGGTATCCGCATCTATTTTACGAAAGAGAGTGAACGGAGCGGTTTCCCGTACACATTGAAAAGCAAAATCATCAGCAAAGCACTTGAATTGGGGGGGGGAAGCTGGCAAGTCTACGGTCTGCAGGACCAGGGATTCAGCAACGATGTGCGCGAAGGAGCCGGTTCTTTCCGTATCGTGATGTATGGTTACAACTACGACGAGCTGTACGAATGGGCCGAACAGCTGAAAGCCAAGTTGCTCACCCACCGCCGCATCAAGGAAGTGCTGATCAATTCAGAGTTCTCGTGGTGGAAAGACGATTACCAAGAGTTCTACTTCAACCTCAACAAAGCCCGACTGACCCAAGAGGACATACAGCCGATCGACCTGTTCGCCTCCATCAATCCCGTTTTCGGAAAGGACATTTATACCGGGACGATCGTCGTCAACGAAGAGACAGAGAAACTGAAACTCTCCTCCCGCCAGTCACAGGAATACGATGTGTGGAGCATGCAGTATGTTCCACAGACTATTGACGGCAAGCCCTACAAGTTAGCAGAACTTGCAAGTGTCGAAAAAGGACAGATGCCGCAGAAGGTTTGCAAAGTAAACCAACAATACCGCCTCTGTCTGCAATACGAATATATCGGGGCTTCCAATCAGGGAAATAAGATACAGGAACGCGACCTGAAGGAAATCAATGCCATACTGCCGATGGGTTATACCGCCAAGTCGGAAAGCGCTTACTGGTATTGGGACAAAAAGGACAATAAACAATATCTTCTGTTATTGCTGATCATCGTCATTATCTTCTTTACCACCAGTATCCTGTTCAATTCGCTGAAACAGCCGTTGGCCGTTATCTTTGTAATACCGATCTCTTACATTGGCGTATTCCTCACGTTCTATTGGTTCAAATTGAATTTCGACCAAGGAGGATTTGCCTCCTTCGTCCTGTTGTGCGGCATAACCGTTAACGCAAGCATCTACATTTTGAATGAATACAACCAAATCCGGCAACGCAAACCGTTGATGTCGCCCTACAAGGCATATCTGAAAGCCTGGAATGCTAAGATCACGCCCATTTTCCTCACAGTCGTTTCGACCATCTTAGGCTTCATCCCATTCATGTTAGGTCCGGATAAGGAAGCGTTTTGGTTCCCGCTGGCCGCCGGCACCATCGGCGGGCTTGTCATGTCTATATTAGGAATCTTCCTCTATTTACCTCTTTTCACATTAAAAAAACAACCCTAACCTTAACTTTCCCCTTTCAAATAAGGATTACCGTTTATCATCAAAATATTTTGTATGCCAGCCGTTTGCATATTGTCAACAAAATGTCAACTCTAACATTCACCCTCCAATAAAGCAAAATATACTTTTGCGACCTCTTTAGACCTGTTCAAATCTTTCCTCCCAAAAGGAAAACACACTGGCTTCTCTTTCTGTTTAAATAGGGTATACTTGCATCGGTCCATTTCTTTGCCATCCATTTGGCAATGCCTGACAGATAAGTTGTGAGAAGGTCTCTGCCTCTCAACCCATAGAAAGCAGAGTTTTTTTCACATTTTATCAACCCTTAAAAGCTTTATGTTTAGCGGTTTTTTAAGGTTATCCCCAAATCCACAGCTACTACGACTATTACTACGACTTTTATTTATTTATTTAACAACAATCTGACACCGAAAGGAGTTATACACATTTATGAAGATTATATGTACAAAATCTGATTTAGTGCATGCTGTTTCTATTGTTTCCAAAGCAGTATCAAACAACACTACGCTTCCAATCTTAAAATGTATTTTAATCGAAGCAAGTACAGGAAATATTAAATTAACAGCGAATGATATGGAACTTGGAATTGAAACTACCATTGATGGACAGATTCATCAGCCTGGTAAAATTGCAATTGAAGCAAAACTTTTTTCTGAAATCGTTAGAAAATTACCAGATAATGACGTAACAATAGAAACGGATGATCAGTACAAAGCAACGATCACTTGTGAAAAAGCATGTTTTCAGATTATGGGACAAGAAAGCGAAGAATTTCCTTCTTTACCAGAGATTGAAAAAAATCAAAGTATCACTTTATCCCAGTTTTCTTTAAAAGAAGTGATTCGTCAGACAATTTTTTCGATTTCGGATAATGAAAATACGAAATTAATGACTGGTGAATTATTTGAAGTAAAAGATGACCAATTAAGCGGAAGACTTGATTTAGAACATCCGATGTTTATCTGTGTTGGAGATCTTACTAAGGATAGGGCAATAGATATTATTTATAATAGCTATCATCACAGCACAAACTAAGAGAGAGGAAGGTGGAACGTACCACCTTCCTCTTTATAATACAATGAAATGACCAGAATAGGAAGCTCATTGACGACACTGATCAGGCAGCGGTCTATGAATTACTTAGCCCAATTTTCAACGACCAGGTCAGGAACACGTGCAAACTCTCGGACGTTGTTTGTGACCAGAATCATATCTTCAGATCTGGCGTGCGCGGCGATCAGCATATCTAATGGACCGATTGGCGTTCCTCTATCCTGTAGGTAGGAGCGGATCTCGCCGTACTCCG
>ERZ779876.2855-NODE-2855-length-11584-cov-2.887154_pt1 | contig 11584 bp, 10 predicted proteins | sample MGYA00511068_ERZ779876 | MGnify/ENA primary metagenome ERZ779876 (study PRJEB29588, sample SAMEA1970858) | human gut metagenome | biome: human gut; feature: human-associated habitat; material: faeces | place: Denmark | collected 2008/2010 ...
TCGCGTACCCCCGGGTTGACGATCAGGTCAACATAGCGCTGACGGTAACGCATATCGGTATCCTTCAGACCGTGCCACTTCTCCGGCAGCGGTGCAAGGTTTTTGGAGAGCAGCGTCAGCTCGGTTACGGAAACCGAAATCTCACCCTTCTGGGTACGGAATACCTCGCCCTCGATACCGATGATATCGCCGATATCGAACTTCTTGTAGCCCTTGTATACGTCCTCGCCTACGTTGTCGCGCTTGATGTAAAGCTGCAGACGGCCGTAGCGGTCGCGCATATCCGAGAAGGAAGCCTTGCCCATGATGCGCTTGGACATCATGCGGCCTGCCAGACGGACGGTCTTGCCTTCCAGCTCGTCAAAATGCTCGTGAATATCGGTGGTATAGTGATCGCGCTCAAAGCGCACCTGCTGGAACGGGTCCTTGCCCGCAGCCTGCAGCTCTGCCAGCTTTTCGCGGCGAATGCGCTTCAGCTCGTGCAGTTCCTCCGCGGTCTGCTCGTGCTGATCCTGCGCCTGATGCTGTTCTGCCATATCTTCCCCATCTTTCATAAAATTTTTGACGGCAGCGCCAAACAACTCGCCTTTGTCAAATTGTTTGGTGTTACCTGAAATAGTGACTTCGCTTTTCACTTGCGATAAAGGTAATTTACTTCTCGATCTTGAGGATCTCGTACTTTACAATGCCGATCGGTGCCTCGACCTCAACAACATCGCCGACCTTCTTGCCCAGCATAGCCTTGCCGAACGGAGACTCGTCAGAGATCTTGCCGTCCATCGGATCGGCCTCCTGAGAGCCGACGAAGTGGTACTCCTCTTCCTCGTCCTCCTCGAGATCCTTAACAATAAAGCGGCAGCCGGGAGAAACCTCGTCTGCAGCGTAGCTGTCGCCGGTTACAACGACTGCGTGCTTGATGATTTCCTCAAGCTCGGCAATGCGGGAATACAGCTTGCCCTGCTCGTTCTTGGCTTCATCGTACTCGGCGTTCTCGGACAGGTCGCCGAAGGAGCGTGCTTCCTTCAGCTGCTCTGCAACCTCATCCGCACGGGTAGTTTTCAGATATTCCAGTTCGTCCTTATATGCGTCCAGACTTTCCTGTGTCAGTTTAATTTCTTTTGCCATGTTTGCAAACCCTTCTTACTCAGTGTCATCGGCTTTCGAGCCGTACAGTACACTATATTATAAATTAAGCACCAATGCCATGTCAAGCGATTCGACCATTTTCTGTCCGATTTTCTGCCGGAGCGCTCGATTATCCCACAGTTTCCATCGCTTTTTGAAGCTGCGGATCGGTTTCCGACGTCAGAAAGAAAAAGTTCTGTGTCTGCTCATCGGTCAGCTTCACCTCAATATCCGGCGCAATGCCGACATCTGCAAGGCTTTTGCCTTTGGGTGTAAAGTATTCCTCGACAGACAGATTGACCGCCGAGCCGTCGCTCAGCTGGTAGGTGCGCTGAGCGCGTCCCTTGCCGGTGGTGTGCGTGCCGACGAGCGTTGCGCGGTCGTACTCCTGCAGGGCTGCCGCGAAGAATTCCGCCGCCGAAATGCTCTGGTCGTCAATGAGCACCGCGATCGGCAGGTCGATGCAGTCCGCATCCGAGGTATAAACGGTCTCCGAGCCGTTTTTCATGCGCAGCGTCATAATGGTGCCCTCGCCGAGCAGCGGGTCGAGTGCCGCGCTCATCTCCTTGACACGGCCGCCGCCGTTGTGGCGCACGTCAATGACAAGCGACTGTGCGCCGCTGTCGGTCAGCGACTGCAGCGCCGTCTTGAACTGATCGGCACAGCCGTCGTGGAAATTCTCGATGCGGATGTAGCCGATTTTATCATTCAGCATTTTGCCCCATGCCATCTTCTGCGTAACAACGGCACGCTGCATGGTCAGCTTCTTGGCGGAGCCGTCCGCCTTCTTGACCGTGACGGTCACATCGGTCCCCTCTTTGCCGGAAATCGCGCTGATAACCGCGCTCGAGCCGTCCTTTTCGGTCGTCAGATCTCCCGTACCGAGAATGTAATCGCCCTTTTCGATGCCGGCCTTCGCCGCAGGCGAATCATCGTACACGAGCGTAACGCGAATACTCGTCTCGGTGCTCGTCACCGAAACGCCGATGCCGCAGCCCTTGCCCTCACCGCTCATGCGGTAGGCTTCGTAGTTTTCCGCCGGAATATACGACGACCACTTGTCTCCCAGACCGGTAATGTAGCCTGCCGCAGCGTAATCCGCAACATTGTCCGCATCCAGCTCACCAACGTATTTGTCCGACACCAGCCGGTCGATCTCGCGCAGCTTTTTTCCGACCTCGTTGGTGTTCCAGCCGGTGGAAATCAGGCAGATGACTGCCGTTATCGCGCCTGCCGCGGCACACATGGTCAGCGCCATCCGCAGAGAGACCTGTCTCTCCCGCAGTTTTTTCATGGTTTGTCCTCCTCCACGAGAAAAGGGAGAGCGTTACACTCTCCCCTTTTATATGATTGCGTCAGTTGAAGTAGCTCATCGGGTTCTGCGTCGAACCGTTTACATATACCTCAAAGTGCAGATGCGGACCGGTCGAGTTGCCGGTGGAGCCTACCAGACCGATGGTCTGACCGGCGGTTACCCTCTGGCCAACCGAAACATGGATGGCAGACTGATGGCCGTAAGCCGTCATGACGCCGCCGCCGTGATTGATAACGGTATAGTTGCCGTAGCCGGAAACCCAGCCTGCGGTGGTAACCGTGCCGGATGCAGCTGCTACGATCGGTGTGCCGGTCGGTGCCGGAATATCCTCGCCCTTGTGGAACTTGCGGGTACCGTAGATTGGATGTACACGCCAGCCATAGGCACTCGAATTATTGGTGTAACCCGGAAGTGGCCAGGTGAACGTGCCGCTTGTCAGCGTTGCGCTGCTCAGATTGCCCGCCGAACTGCTGCTCGACGAGGACGAGCTGCCGCCCTTCTTCTTTGCGGCCGCTGCCGCTGCTGCCGCAGCAGCTTCCTTGCGGGACTGCTCTGCGATCTGGTCGCTTACGGTGTCCATCTCGCTGGTGATGCGCTCGTACTCGGCCTTCTGCTCCTTCTGGTACGCCTGCAGGCTCTTCTGCAGTGCCTTCTGCTGCTCCTCGCTGGATTTCAGCTCCTCAGCCTTATACTTCAGGTTTTCCTGATACTGTACCTGCTCGTCCTGGGTAGCCTGCAGATCATCGCGCTTCTGCTGAATATCCTCCTTGGCAGCGGTGTACTCCGCTACGATCTTCTTATTATCGTCCATGATCGCGGAAACAATCTCCAGACGGCTGAGAAGATCAGAGAAGTTGGACGCGTTCAGCAGAACCTCCAGATAGCTGGTCTCGCCCTGCTCATACGTCGTGCGGACAGTCTCTGAAAAACGCTCCTTCTTGCTGTCCAGCGCCTTGATCGCAGCATCCAGCTCGGTCGTCTTGACGTCGATCTGGTCCTGCAGGCGGTCGATATACGCGGTTACCGTCGTAATTTCTTCCTTGGTGAGCTTGATCTCTTTCTGCAGGGCGGCACGGGTCTTTGCAACCTCATCCACCTTGCCTGCCAGACTATCCAGCTCCGCCTTGACCGATGCCTTCTGATCCTCCAGATCGGACAGCTTGCTTTTCAGTTCCTTACTGCTCACCGCACCGGCATAAACCAGACCGGAGGCGATCATCGAAAACACCATCGCTGCAACCAGGATACCCGCAATAATGCAGGAGATCAGGCGCACGGTTTTCTTTTTCATCATATTGAAACATTCGCTCCTTTATGCAGTCGTTATACATCCATAAACTTGCGGATACTCGTTACCGAGCCGCCGATGCCGAACAACGCGCCTGCACCGCAGTACACGCCGAGCACCCACCAGCGCAGCACATCGAACGAGAGCAGATGGAACGAAGACAGCGACACCGTACCTGCCACGTTGTACAGCTCGGTGTACAGACCCCATTCCGCGAGGAAGGCCAGTCCGCCGGCAACCAGACCGAGCACCATGCCTTCGATGACAAACGGCCAGCGGATAAACCAGTTGGTCGCACCGACCATCTTCTGGATGGAGATCTCCTCACGGCGGGCAAACATGGCCAGCTTTACCGTATTGGAGATGATGAAGATCGAGATAACAGCCAGACCAACAATCATAGCTGCCGCGATCATGTTGAACACGCGCTGAATCTGAATCAGCTTGCGGATAACATCCTCATCCGCACGCACGCTTGCAACGCCGTCAACCGCTTCGATTTCCTTGATGGTTGCGTCCGCCTGCATGGAATCACTCAGGGTGAACACATAGCTGTTGCGCAGCGGATTGTTGTCCGCGTTGTAATCATCGAGGATGTCTGCGTCGTCGCCCAGCTCCTTGCGGTACTGCTCCAGCGCGACATCGCGATCCTCGAAGGCGATCGACGCAATGTTGTCAATCTTCTCGAACTGCGTCTGCAGCGTTTTCGCCTCACGCGTGGTAAGCGAATCGTCGATCCAGACTACGATCTGGTTGGACTGCTGCAGTCTCGTAATGTTATTCGTAATGTTGTAGGCCACCAGCGTAACCGTACCTGTCAGCAGCAGGCTTACGACCATGATCACCACGGCCGCCACGGACATGAAGCCGTGCTTGAAAATGTTGCGCAGGCCTTCCTTCCAATAGTAAGCGATTGATCTCATATCTGATAATACCCACCTGTCTGATCACTGATGACTTCACCGTTGTCGATCACAACAACGCGCTTTTCAAATTCGTCTACCAGACCCTTTTCGTGCGTTACGATCAGCACGGTCGTGCCAAGCTCGTTGATCTTTTCAAACAGGGTCATCAGCTCCAGCGAACGCGCAGGATCGAGGTTGCCGGTCGGCTCGTCCGCGATGATGAGGCGCGGGTTGTTGACCAGCGCACGCGCGATTGCGACACGCTGCTGCTCACCGCCGGAAAGATTCATCGGCTTCTCGTGCGCCTTGTCGGCCAGACCGACCAGATCGAGCACATACGGCACGCGCTGCTTGATGGCCTTGCCCTTGGCGCCAATGGCGCGCATGGCAAATGCGACGTTCTCGTAAACGGTTTTGGTGTTGATCAGGCGGAAATCCTGATAGACAACGCCCAATGTACGGCGCAGATACGGAATCTGCCGCTTTTTCATTCTGCCGATATCGTAGTTGTTGACGATAACGCGGCCTTCGCTCGGCCGAACCTCACCGGTCAGCAGCTTGATGATCGTGGTTTTACCCGAGCCGGACGCACCGACCAGAAAGACAAATTCTCCCTCGTCTACACGCAGACTCGCCTTGTTCACCGCCCGGGTCCCGTTTTCGTAAACCACGGTGGCTTCACTCATTCGTATCACAGGCAATCCTCCTCGGTGCCAACGCAGAAGGCGTGCGAATGCCCCGGATTGGGCATTTTCGCCTTCCAGCAAACAAAAAAGACAAAGGTGTAAACATATACACCTTTGTCTATTATAACAGATATCATGTTTATGCGCAAGCCGACAAACTGTGGCATTATTGCACAATTTACGTTTTTTCTGTGTAGATTTTATGAACAGACAGCGATTATCTGGTACCTTCTTCGCGGCTTGCAAGGTATTTTCGAACCATGAGCGCTACCTTAAATACGATTGCGTGATCGAACTCACGCAGGTCCAGACCGGTCAGCTTTTTGATCTTCTCAAGGCGGTACACCAGCGTATTGCGGTGTACGAACAGCTTACGCGAGGTCTCGGATACGTTCAGGTTGTTCTCGAAGAACTTCTGAATTGTGAACAGCGTCTCCTGATCGAGCGAGTCGATCGAACCCTTGCGGAATACCTCGGACAGGAACATCTCGCACAGCGTGATCGGCAGTTGATAAATCAGACGGCCAATGCCCAGATTCTCGAAGCTGATGATGTTCTTCTCGGTGTCAAATACCGCACCGACCTCGATTGCGGTCGTAGCCTCCTTGAAGGACTTTGCGATATCCTTCATCTGAGAGGATACCGAGCCGATGCCGATCAGGCACTTGACCGACAGCTCGCTGAGCAGCGTCTCCTCGATAGAGTCTGCCAGCTTGATCAGATCCTTGATCTCACTGCCTGCCTTGACCTCCTTGACTACAACGATGTCCGTCTCGGAGATATGCAGCACGAAATCCTTCTGCTTGTCCGGGAACATGCCGTTTACCACGTCGATCGCGGCAACATCGGCCGGCGCCTGCTGGCGCACGAGGAATACCACGCGCGGCACATCGTTGCCGAAGTGCAGCTCGCGGGACTTGATATAAATATCGCCCGGCAGGATGTTATCCAGAATGATATTCTTTACGAAGGTAGCCTTGTCGTGCTTTTCGTCATACAGCGTCTTGATATTGTTGATCGAAACCGCAACCAGCGAGCAGATGCTGCGCGCCAGCTCGTCCTCGCCCTGTACGAATACGGCGTATTCCAGACGCGACGCACGGTCACCCGTTGTATGATAAGTATAACCGCCGAAACGAACGATCTCGCCGGCGAAGCCCAGCTCAGTGATTGCTTCCTCCCGCATTTCACCGATACGAGGCAGATCGGTACATGCTACAACCGCACCGCTTGCGTCAACAATGCCGATCGTACGATCCACCGTATCCTTCATCTGCAAAACAATCGACTGGAACAATCTCGAAGCCATTTCCATCACCTTTCCCGTCTTTTTCACGCGCCCCGGCGCTTTACTCCGCATCCGTCCGCCGAAACGCTTACTCCTTATGGCGTTCTCACCGCTAATGGTGATTCTGCCTATGACATTCTTCACAAGAACGCCAAAAGTTCCCTATACATTTTAAGTCATTATATCACATGTCCGCGCATTTTTGTACAAAAAATTCAAAAAAATTTGTAGATTTTTTAAGTTTTTTAGGTTTTTGAGGTAAGTTTTTCCAATTCTTCCTGTGTCAGTTCCCGAAATTCGCCGGGCGCGAGTGTTTTATCCAGCCAGAGACCACCCAGCCGCAGACGTTTAAGCGCCGTTACCGTGCCGCCGACTGCCGCAACCATGCGCTTGACCTGATGATATTTGCCCTCTTTGAGCGTCACACGCACGCGCAGCTCCGGCTCGGTCTCGAAGATTTCCAGCTTCGCCGGCTTGCATTCCGTGCCGTCCCGCAGGGTCATGCCCTGTTCAAAACGCAAGACTGCATCCGCTGCCAGCGCGCCGTCCACGACCGCCTCGTACTCCTTTTCGACATGGCGGTTCGGACTCATCAGCGCATGGCTGAGTGCGCCGTCGTCCGTGATGAGCAGCAGTCCCTCGGTGTCCTTGTCCAGCCTTCCCACCGCAAACAGACCGCGCCGCAGCTCGTCTGGAAACAGCTCGAGCACGGTATCGTGGCGCTCATCGCGGCTTGCCGTGATAACGCCCATCGGCTTGTTGAGCATGTAGTACCGCTGTGCACGGTAGCGCTGCACGGTGCCATCCACCGCCGTCTGTGACCGATCAGGATCGACCTTGAACGCCGGATCTTTTTGCACAGTGCCGTCCACCGAGACGCGTCCCGCACGAATGAGCGCCTGCACTTCCTTGCGGCTGCCGCAGTTCAGGTGGGACAGCAATTTGTCCAATCGCATCTGTGGCATTTTGTCCCCTCCGCCAATACATTTCTTTTATAAGGATAACACTTTTTCGCAAATTGCACAATAGCTAAATGCAAAAAAAGTGCAATCCCCCGAAAGTTACCAATAGATACCATAAACCTATGATAACTTTTTCGTTGAATTGCACAGTTATGCAGTTTCCGGAAGTCATTGCCCGCCGCTGTCAGGTCTGCGGCATATCCAGCAGGCCATGCACAAATCCATCCGTCTGTGCGGATGTGATATCCGCTGCGATCAGGCGGTTTCTGCGTACCAAAAGGTTGGCGGTCACGCCCTGCTCTCCGGTAGGATAGGCGGTCAGCGCGTAGGTGTACAGCGTAGCGCGCTTGCCCTGATACGGCGTGAGATCCAGTCCCTGTGCCTGCTGGATAGCGTTGTACTGCTCATATACCTCGTCGAAGGTGTCGGGTATCTGCACCTCCTGTGTGCCGACCGGTTCACTCTCCACCGACCAGCCGCATGCGGTCAGCAGCGCTACTCTGTCCTCGTTGGTTTTCAGCTTTGCACTAAGCGCTGCACCTTCAGCGCTGACCGCAGTATCCGCCTCTGCCGTTTTCGGCAGCAGCGCTGCCGCGCCGACCAGCACCAGCCCGACCGCCAGCACGCCCACTACGATTTTCCTCACCGACACCTTTGCCGCAAAAACGATCATGGCATTGTCCCTCCTGCTTTTGCTTCATTCTATGCGTACAGAAGGCAAAAAAGAACGCCTCCGAGTATTTCTCGGAAGCGTAGCTTGTATCAGTCCAGATTTTTCTTCTTCAGCATCCACCATGCAAAGAAGCAACCGACCACTGTAATGGCCAGCGGCATCCACCAGACCCAGTCGCCCGGTATCTGTCCTTCACCGATATTCATACCGAAGAAGCCGAACACAATATTCGGAATCGTCATAATGATGGTCAGGATGGTCAAAACCTTCATGATGATATTCAGATTGTTGGAAACGACAGAAGCATAAGCATCCATCGTGCCCGCCATAATGTTGGAATAGATATTCGCCATCTCGATGGCCTGACGGACCTCGATCAGCGCGTCCTCCAGAATGTCGCGGTCGTCCTCGTACAGCTTGAGCACGCGGCCGCGAAGCACCTTTTCCATCGTAACCTCGTTGCCCTTAAGGGATGAGGAGAAGTAAACCAGCGATTTACTCAGTCCGAGCAGCTGGATGAGCTCCTCATTTTTGAGGGAGTCATACAGACGCTTCTCGATGCGGGTAAAGTCGCGCTCGATCATACGCAGGTTTTTCAGGAACCGGCCCGCGATGCGGAGCAGAATCTGGAACACAAAGCGCGTCTTGAGTGAGGTATGCACGCCCTTTACCGCGCCTTCCGCGATGGAGCGCAGGATGATGCTGTCCTCCAGACAAACCGTGATGACCGCATTCTGCGCCACAACAATACCCATAGGAATGGTGGTGAACATCTGTCCGCCGTCCTCGACCGAACTTTTCTCCACCATCGGGATATCGACGATCATGAGAAGCTGCTCGTCCTCGGTATCGACACGCGAGCTTTCCTCCGGGTCGAGCGCCGCGCGAACAAACTCTTCCTCAACCTGAGCCGCCTGCGCGATCTGCTCCAGCTCGTCCGAGCTGGGATGCACCATGTTGACCCAGCAGCCCTCGGTAAACTCGCTCACTTCTGTGATGCGGCCGTCCACCGTTTTGAAAAATTCAACCATATTATACCGCCTTTCAGCAGCGGCACTCCTCGAAAATGCCACCGCGAGTAATATTCATCTGTCTACTTCCAGGGTCCGTACTCACGGTGATCACTCTCCTTTAATATGGATTTCATTTAAAATTAACCTTCCCATACCTGACAAAACAGCCCTGTTACGGGCTGTTTTGAATAGCTATCAGTTAGATTATCGGTTGTCCTTATCGAAGATGCGCATCAGAACATCAAATGCAGCATCGTCAGAGCCAACATCGGACGACGGCTTGGAAGCGGATGCGCGAGCCGGCTTCTTGTCAGCCGCTGCGGTAGCAGCCTCGGTGAACAGGCCGGTAGAGCCGGAATCCTTGTCCTTATTGCCGTCCATGCTCATCTTTGCGGAGTTCGGAACATTGTCAAAACCGGTTGCGATTACAACAACGCGGATCTCATCGTCCATGTTCTCGTCGATGAATGCACCGAAGATGATGTGTGCATCCGGATGAGCCGCCTGCTGAACCATGGTAGCTGCGGTCTCAACTTCATCGAGGCCGATATCGTCAGAGCCGATAACGGAAACGATAACGCCGTGAGCCATGTCGATGGAGGTCTCGAGCAGCGGGCTGGAAATTGCCTCGCGTGCAGCCTCTGCAGCCTTGTCCTTGCCTGCAGCGGAGCCGGTGCCGATGTGAGCGAAGCCTGCGTCCTTCATGACGGAGGTAACGTCCGCGAAGTCCAGGTTGATGAAGCCCGGAACGGTGATCAGCTCGGAAATGTTCTTAACTGCCTGACGCAGAACGCCGTCAGCGATCTCGAATGCATTCTTGAAGGTGATCTTCTGCTCGGATACATACTTCAGACGCTCGTTCGGGATGATAACGAGGGAGTCTACGTTCTTGTTCAGCTCTTCGATGCCGCTCAGCGCCTGCTCGAGACGCTTCTTGCCCTCGAATGCGAACGGACGGGTAACAACGCCGACCGTCAGGATGCCCAGCTCACGAGCGATCTGTGCAACAACCGGAGCTGCGCCGGTGCCGGTGCCGCCGCCCATGCCGGCGGTGATAAATACCATATTGGTGTTAGCGAGAGCCGCTGCGATCTGATCCTTGCTCTCCTCAGCAGCCTTGCGGCCGATCTCCGGATTTGCGCCTGCGCCCTGACCCTTGGTCAGCTTCTCGCCGATCTGGATCTTCGTGGTGGCCTGCGAATAATTCAGAGCCTGCATATCCGTGTTGATGGAAACGAACTCAACACCCTGTACACCGTTCTCGACCATGCGGTTTACAGCGTTGCCGCCGCCGCCGCCGACACCGATGACCTTAATGTTTACTACGTTATCCAAGCCCTGTTCAAACTCAAAACCCATTGTCGTTGTCCTCCGTTTTATGATAAAGAATCGTTCTTTGATTATCAATTACCGCGTTTGAGGGCACTTCGCCCCTATTGTTTTAATTTTACCTCGATTTATTCTATTTTGCAACAGGAATTAGCGAATTCCTCAAAAAAAACTTAATCTTTTCCGTGTCTTTCCCGCAAACCGGCGGGTGATACGGAAAAAAGCTGTATTTTTTCGCGTTTTTTCCTGTGTTTTCGGTTATTTTCGCCAGTAGAAGCAGAAAAAACTCAGCCTTCGCCATCGTAGCTGTCGTCATAATAGCTGTCATCGTCATACGATTCGTCGTACGAATCATCGTAGCTGCTGTCATCGTAGGATTCGTCATAGGACGAATCGTCCGAGTAATCCGAATCATCGGAATAATCCGAGTTATCCGAACTGTCCGAGCTGTCGCTGCTCGAATCGGTCGAGTCATCGCCGTCCGGATTGTCGGTCGTACCGACTTCGCCGTCCGGATTGGTGTACGCCGGCGAGGTCACCGGATTGTCACCTGCCTGATCGGTACCGGAGCGTGCTACATCCTCCGCCGTCTCCGGCACAAAGTGCAGACGGTTCTGTGCATCCCAGTACAGCCGCCCGATATCCGATGCCGAAAGGCGATCGCTGATAACGGTCTGTGCAAACCGAAGACGGTACGTCAGATCGTCCAGTGAGCCTGCGCGGATGTCGAACCGCTTGTCATAGCCGATGCGCACATCGGTCAGGTCGTTCAGATTGAGGAAGCTCATCTTTTCGAGCAGCCCAGCGGCGTCCATGTTCTCCAGCACGTTCAGCATAGCGTCAACGTGTGCATCCGTGCCGGTAGCAAGGAAATCCCCAATCTGCGCATTCAGCGTAACGCCGAGCACGGTCGGCAGACCGCCGTCCGCGGCGTTGTTCTCGAGCACTTTGCCGCCCGCACTGATATAAGTGAACGTGTTATCCTCATTCCTCACGGCAG
>ERZ779876.2856-NODE-2856-length-11583-cov-3.756506_pt1 | contig 11583 bp, 15 predicted proteins | sample MGYA00511068_ERZ779876 | MGnify/ENA primary metagenome ERZ779876 (study PRJEB29588, sample SAMEA1970858) | human gut metagenome | biome: human gut; feature: human-associated habitat; material: faeces | place: Denmark | collected 2008/2010 ...
GGGCCGCCTGCCGGGCGGCTGAATCAGGGTGGTACCGCGCTTTCGGGCGCCCCTGTGCATGATCGCCATGCGTGCAGGGGCGCTTTTTTCGTGTTTGAAAACAGTGCAGTTTGGTCACGTGTGGGCAACAAACTTTTTTCCGCCGACTGTGGCGGAAGTGTGTGCGGCCTCAGGCCGCAAGGAGGAAGAAACCATGAGCAAAGCCTACAATCCCGAAGAGATTGAGCTGAAATGGCAAAAGAAATGGGAGGACGCCGACATCTTCCATGCCGAAAACCGGCAGTGACAACACGGTCGTTTATGCTGCAATCATGATCTTGATGATCTCCGCAGCGGCTATGAGCGTTATTATTTATCGTAAGCACCGCAATATAAAATAAAATATCTCCCATACGCAGCGTAAGCAAGTGCCGATAATTCAGCACCTGCTTTTTGCATACTTGATTTGAAGAAAGTCTCGCGCTATAATTTAACTGAGGAGCTGATCTCAAATGAAAAAGAAAATCACAGCTATTTTAATGACAGCAGCATTGATGCTCACCATGGCGGCGTGTGCGGGCAACAGCACAGCGGATACCGGCGTTGAAAGCTCTGCATCCAGTGCAGTGAGCAGCAAGTCGGTTTCGAACACAAGCTCCACGGCCGCAAGCAGCGCCAAGCCGAGTGCATCGGCAAAGCCTACGGCTAACCCCTGCCGGTACTACGGCAACGGCCAAGCCTACCGCAACACCGAAGCCGGAGAGTAAAACCGAAAGCAGCACGGCAGGTAAACCGAGCGCGACAGCAAAGCCCTCTGCGACGGTTACGCCGAAACCGGCAGCAACCGCAAAACCGAGCAGCTCCCATACTTCTAACAGCAAGCCTTCCGGCAGTGCGGCCAGACCTACGCCCGCACCGACTGCGAAACCGACAGCTGCACCCACCGCAGCTCCGACAGCTAAGCCTACGGCAGCTCCTACCGCAGCACCAACGGCGGTTCCCACCGCGACGCCGAAGCCCAAGGAAAAGGTCTGGGTCGTGGACGTACCTGCTCAAGAAGAAGTCGGGCATTGGGAAGATGACTACTGGATGGGCAGCGATTGGGTTTATCAATGCAATGGATGTGGAGCTCAGTTTGCAACGACGGATGCTTTCTGGGCTCATTCAGATGCTAACTGGGATGAGGACGGAAATAACTACCATGGTGGTTACTCCATGGTGAGCGGAGAACCGTACAAGCATTATACAGGAGAGAAATATTGGGTTGTAGATACACCCGCACAAGAAGAAATCGGACATTGGGAATACAGATAAAAGTTAATAGATCAGGCTAAAGCACTCGATTTTACATTGAGTGCTTTTTTACTGCTCAAATTCAAGCCGTGTCATTTTATATGCGGCTTTTTTCATATAGAAAAATCTTTGAAAGGAAGCAAAAAAATGAAAAAGAAGCTCAAAAAGTCACTTGCATGTCTGCTTGCAGCGCTGCTGATTTTCAGCGCCGTGCCGATGAGCGCTCTTGCCGATGAGGCCGATACACCCGTATCGGTTACGGTCGAAACAAACGCTGAAAAAGCAGCGCAGAACACGGAGCCGGATGCAGAACCTAAACCGGAAATCACGGCAGAACCGACCGCAACGCCGGAGGCGAGCACAGAACCCTCGGCCGAACCGACAGCAGAGCCTACACCGGAAGTAACGGAGGAACCAGCTGAACCGGAGACCAGTGCAGAGCCGGAAGCAACGGCTGAACCCACTGCTTCCCCCACGCCAAACCCGGAGGATGAAATCAGTTTACTGGCGCTCGGCGATGAGGCAATTACGCGTTATCGCACGGTAGGTATCAAAGGCAGTTTCAGTTCAAATTATCTTTATGACCTTGGCGAATTTCCACTGTATGACATCTACCGAAACGGTGTAAGTTACCCGGCCTACTGTTTGCAGCACGGTAAGGGTCGTGTGAACAACGGAGCATACGTGCAAAGAGACAATTATGGCATGACTGAAGCTATGCGCCGCATTATCGCTTATGGCTACAACACGACAAACTCTCTCGGTAAAAATGATTGGTACAGCGATGCGACCGCAAAGACGATGGTCACACAGCATCTTGTTTGGCTGGCATCCGAAGGCTATATTACCGTAGACGGTACAAACTGGTCTTGGGGTACTGGCATCGATAACGATGTTGAGCGCATGGCCAATCTGGCGTATAACGGTTCTGTTGTACGCAGTTACTACGCAGAGCTTAAAGATCGTCTTTTGCGGTCGGAAATCGTCCCGTCGTTTGCAGGAAAAAACAGCGACGGCAGCGATGCACAGGAAATCGCTTTGCAGCTTGTGAATGGCAAATATACGGCCACCGTTACCGATACCAACGGCGTGCTGGATTTATTTGATTTTCAAAAAGCAGGCTTTGATATTTCCCGTAACGGTAATACGCTGACAATATCTGCGAGCACGCTTCCGGAGCAAGAGACCACGATTATCGGTGCAGGCTACACCGTCGGCGATAAAAACAGCATTGCCGTTTGGGAGGACAGAGACCAGCAGGCCAATATTCAGCATCAGGCGACTTGCCCGGGCACAACGCAGACCATGGCATATATCAAGATAAAGGGCGAAAAGCCGAAATATACGGTGACACTGACCAAAACCAGCGCCGATGTAAAAATCACAAACGGCAACGCAAATTATTCGCTCGAAGGTGCTGTTTACAACGTTTATAAAGCGTATGTAAATCCCAACCACGATTATACAAATGACCCCGTTGTCGCAACGTTTACAACTCAAAAAGACGGACACGCAACACTTTCCAAGAAGCTCGAAAACGGCGACTATGTAACAATCGAGCAGGTGGCTCCGTTAGGTTACACACTGGATACATCGGTTCATAGATTTTCCGTTGACGGCAAGAACACAGATATTCCAGTTGTTGATGACCCCGGACGAATTCGTTTAATTATTCGTAAGAAAGATAGCACTACTGGAAGCAGCACAGCTTCGGGTAATGCTTCGCTTGCTGGGGCTGTATATCGTGTTTCATACCTCGAAAATGGAGCAACTACGTATAAGGATATTACAACCAATTCAGCAGGTGTGGCGGACTTGAGAGATATTCCTTTGGGATTAGTATCCGTGCAGGAAATTTCCTCACCGGCAGGTTATAAATTGGATACACGTGTTCATACATATAAAGTTCATCCTTCTCAAACAACGCCTATTACATTTGAACTCGAACCCGCCGACTTTACGGAAGAAGTCATGAAAGGCCAGATTGCGCTGCATAAGCAATATGAAACCCTTGATGACCTCTCAGAGGAACAGGGCGCAGAGTTTGACGTTTACCTCAAATCTGCGGGCAGCTTCGATGCAGCCAAAGAGACCGAGCGCGACCATATCACCACCGGCGCGGATGGCATGGCAACCACAAAGGACTTACCTTACGGCACATACGTCGTGCATACAACGAAGAAAGCCGTCCGACTACCACAGGCATCGTCGTTAATTTGACACAGAACAAAAAACAAATTCTCGCAACCATCGATCCTTCAGACAGCCACACACTCATGGTTGCCGGAACCGGCGGCGGCAAAACCACCACCTTCATGATTCCGAATATCGAATACGCGCTCGCTTGCGGTACTTCCTTTATCTCAACGGATAGTAAAGGTGACCTGCTCCGTTTATACGGCAAGCTCTGCGAACAATATGGCTATACCTGTTTGAATATCAACTTCCGCACGCCGATGAAAAGCGACAGCTATAATTACATGCAACTCATCAATCTCTACATAGATATGTGGCGCGATGACCCTAAACGTGTAGACTACCACAGCCGCGCCGAGCGCTACGCAAAAGCTCTTGCAAACTCTATTGTCCACACAAAGGGCTTTGACGGCGGCGGTCAGAACTCGTATTTCTACGATTCCTCTGAAGGCTTGATCACCTCCATAATCCTGCTTGTTGCGCAATACTGCAAGCCGGAAGAACGTCATATCGTTTCCGTATTTAAAATTCTTCTCGAATTCGTTCAAACCGTTAAATCCGCAAATGATGAGACCGATAGTCAGAGGAAAGTCAAGCAAACAAAACTGAATGAAATTCTCAGTCTTCTACCTGAAGATGATAAAATCCGTTGGTTTGCAGGCTCCGTACCGGGCAGCGAGGGTATGCAGTATTTATCTGTTATCACAACCTCCATGTCCCGCCTGCTTGCCTTTATCGACTCAGAGTCAGAAAACATTCTCTGCAAGAATTCCAAAATCACAGTCGCAGACATCTACCAGAAAAAAGTTGCCGTATTCATCACATTCCCGGAAGAAGACGCCACAAAACACGTATTGGTCTCCCTTTTTCTTAGCCAGATCATAAATGAAGCCATCGTCTATGCAGATGAATGCACAAAAGAAAACAAGCTTACACGCCGCCTTTATATCTTCGCCGATGAATTCGGCATTTTTCCTTATATGGGCAACATTCTCGGCATGTTTGGCGCTTCGCGATCCCGTAACATTATTATCGTGCCCTGCATCCAGTCACCGGCACAGCTCAGACAGACCTACGGTGCAGACGGCGAGACTATTATTCGAGACTGCTGCCAGACCGTTATTTTCGGTGGCTTTTCCCCCATGTCCGATACCGCCGTTACCTTCAGCAAGCTGCTTGGAAATCAGACGGTCGCTGCCGGTTCCGTTTCAACCAACAACCGGGAAGGCCGCGGCCTTTTTGGTAGTGGATCAAATAGCAGCCGCAGCGTCAACATGATTGCACGGCCATTGATGACACCAGACGAATTGCAGCTTCTGCCCTTTGGCAAATGGGTCGTCAACCGGCGAGGCAGTCACCCGTTTATCGCCAATATGCCGCGCTACGATAAATGGGGCATTCGCTTAGAGGCTCCTTATATCTCAGAAACACGAGAGTATGTGCCCACCGCCTACGCCAAGTTGGATGATGTTATACGAGCTATAAAAGAAGAAAAATGGCGACAGGCTGTACGGGAAAAGCGAGAATCTGCCAATCCGTCAGAGTCCGTGGGCAGCACCGCAGATTATTAAAAACCGGAAGTACTTCCGGTTTTTAAATCTTTTTTCAAAAAAGTTGAAATATACTGATATTTATGTAATAATGGAGTGGTACAAATGTTTGAGATAATTATTCAATTCTTAATTGGAGTTCTGACACCTATAATTTTTATCGGAGGGATAATAGCTGTGCTTAACGAATTGATTCAATCTTTTGAAAAAAAAGAAGAATACAATCGGAAATTAGAGGAACTCGAAGAAGAAATCAAAGAGTTCTCTTCTCAAAACCAAGCGCTTGTAGAAGATTGTAAAAATACAATTCGCGAAATTGAACTTGAACATCAAAAAACTATACAGTCCTTGTCCAGATGTTTACAATCACTATACAATGAGGCAAACGCTGTTCTTAAAAACACACATGACCTAATGATTATCAACGGTTTATTGTCCGAGCGAATTCAGACTTTATTAAAATATGCTACTACTTCATTAGAACCAGAACAAGAATCCAAACTGATAGAAGAAATTACATCAGCCATTAATCACATTAAAATGGAAAATGAACAGATCGCTCATCATCGGCAAGAGCTCGAAAAGGCTATGAGAGATATAGAGCAACATGATTTAGAAGTGGCTCAAAAACAAGAACTCAAAGAAATACAAGGGCATCATTTTGGAGGATTAAGCAGATAACATGACAAAAAAAGAAAAATCTCAACAAAGTAAAGTGCCTCCCAAGTATATCCGTGTATTGAAAATACTATCGATTTTTTCTTTGTGCCTTACTATGCTGTTATTAGGTGTGGTAAATGGAGCTACTTATGTTGTGAAAACCGATATTGGACAGGACATATTAAAAAAAGTAAGCATTGCTCTTCGGCCACACACTCCTACTATTATGTGGCTTTGCTTCGCTTTATTGACTATCTATATTTTTGCAATATTGATAATTAAAAAATGGAATGCTAATGATAAAATAAGCGACATAGACAGAATTACTAACCGTGTAAAAAACGAACGCGATAAAGCTTCCAAAGCCAAAGAAGGAATTTTTAACTTACGAAACAGCATTCTTCTTGAAGACATTCAAACATCAGGTAAAGTAAAAGATGAGCTTTATAATTATAGCAAAGAGATAAGTCATGCACGGATTGAACAAAAGCTTGAGTGTCGAAATGCAAAAAGAAATTACAATAAAATACTTAAAGAGCTCTATCTTCTGACACTCAAAGCGTACAAAAACCCCTCTGAACAAATAAAACAACTGCACGATGAATTGAATAAGCTATAGCAATGCAGAAAAACCGGAAGTACTTCCGGTTTTTTTATCTTTAAATATATCATTTGCCCTATAAAGCTTGCTTTTTACTCAAATAGAATATATAATACTTTAATAAGGAGTGTAATTTAAATGGCAAACACCTCTGCACTTTATGTTCGTATCGATACTGAAGTGAAAGAAAAAGCCGAAAGCATTCTCACACAGCTCGGCATTTCTCCAACAAGCGCTATTCGAATGTTTTACAGCCAGATTGTTCGTGAAAACGGTCTTCCTCTAAGCTTGCAGCTATCTTCAGCAAGCCCCACAGTCACAGATGATACAAGTCTAGAAGAAATTGACGCTGAACCAACGAAAGAAAGTACTTAAAACAAAAGCCCTACGCATCGGATGAGGCAAGCTTTCCTCGTAAGCCTTAATTTGCCTCAGATTTAGCTCAAAAACCGGAAGTACTTCCGGTTTTTCTTTTATTAAAATCAAAACTCAGAAAGGAGACGCCAGTATGGCAAAGCAAAAGAAAACCGGCTTCGGCACGTACATTACGACACTTGTCGTCGATTCTGACCTCACGGCCACCGAAGCCCGCCTGTTTGCATTCATGCAGCTTCATGTTGATTACCGTACCGGTGTTTTCGATCTGAAACGCAAAACGACCTGCGCAAAGCTTGACATCAACCTCACCACATATACCCGCGCTCTGCGCACCCTTATCGAAAAAGAGCTCGTTTCTGTCAAGCATCGCACTCGCGGCGGGCAGCAGATCACCTCTCATATTCAGCCGCGCATGGAGGGATTCAAGCTGCGCTTCCCGCGTTATTTGATTTCCGAGCTCCGTGATACCGCCTTTTTGGTTTACGTCGAGCTCTTAAATCGCTGCGGTAAGGAGTCCTGGTCTCTGAGCCGTCGTGTGCTCGCCAAGAAATTCCACTGCTCGGCCCTCACAATCAGCCGCGCAATCCGGCAGCTCAAGGAACGCAATTTGATTGATGCTGTACCGGACTATGACCGTCAGGGCATCAATCGTTTCCGTGCCCTCTCCCTGCATGAGCGCGTAGCACGCTTAAAGCGCCAGCATAGCCGCACCATGCTCTTTTTCTATCAGATGCACAAACTCGTGCTCGAACGCAAGAGACAGCGTACAGCTGCCCTGAAGCGCCGTTATGCGTATTCCCTTTTTGCAGCACCCTTATCATCTATGCACCTGCTCTTTCCTATACCCCGTTGTTTTAATAGTAAGGAAAGAAAAAATAAAAGTTTACCATTAGCTAAGAGTAATACTCTAATGGGACTTCTGCGCCGAAAAGCAATAGATCGTGCAAAAAATCCCATGGTGGAGTTTTCCGGATAGAAAAAAGAAAATGAGCTGCTCCATTCCACCAGCACAACTCATTTTCTCAGGCAAAGTGAACACTATAAGTGCCCCCTTTTCTGCTTCCAGTATAGGTTTTTTCTCTCCGTTTGTCAAGCAAAAAGCGGAAGTACTTCCGCTTTTACTTTCTATCCAGAAAACAACACCCCATTTTTCAACAAAATTGGCAGCATAAGCCCAACAGTGATTACGCAAGGAGATAAACACCGTGGAAACAAACATGAACTTCAAAACAGAGGAACATACAGGGATTTCTCTTAAAAAAATGCTGACGGACGCCAATCAACTGCTAACAGAGTTCGCTTTTGACTATGAGAAAATGGCAAAATAATTCGGATAACAGCAGAGGTTTTTCCGCAGAAATCGACACGTCGGTATCACGAGTATTGGCAAAAACCGGAAGTACTTCCGGTTTTTGATATTTTGAATTTGTCTGAAGAATCTGAGAAATACTATTGACAACAAACGATGTTTGTAATACAATGTATTACAGGGAGGAATGCGTTATGACTATTTCGCTTAGACTGGCAGACAAAGATACACAGCTCATTAAAGCCTATGCAGCTCTCCACGGAATGACCGTATCCGAGCTCGTTAGAGACGCCGTGATGGAGCGCATTGAAGATGAATACGACCTTAAAGCCTATGATGAAGCAATGGCCGCATATAAAAATGACTCGGTAACATATTCACTGGACGAGGTAGAAAGAGAACTGGGATTCAAAGATGGGATTTAAAGTTGCATTCACTAAAGAAGCTCTAAAGTCTTTGAAAAAGTTAGATAAAGGTATTGCACGTTTAATCACGTCTTGGATTCGCAAAAATCTTGAAGGCTGTACCGATCCTCGGGCACACGGAAAAGGGTTGGTTGCTAATCGCAGCGGTCAATGGCGGTATCGAATAGGTGATTACCGACTTCTCTGCGAAATACAAGATGAGCAAATTTTAATTCTCATATTAGAAATCGGACATCGAAGGGAAATATACAAATAACCCTAAACGCTAAAACCAAATCTTTCAGATAGCAAAACCGGAAGTACTTCCGGTTTTTTTGCTTTTCATCTTCACCTTTGTTAGAATTCAAGCACCCTATGTGGGGAATTTTAATAAAGGAAGTATCAACATGTACGAAACGAACAAAAGGGATTACACACTCGGCGAATGGCTTGATATTTGGCTCGAAGAAATCGCGCCCACAAAGCGAAAGCCCAATACCATAAGCATTTACCGGGACGCCAGACGGCGGCTGCTGACCCATCACCCGGAGGTTTCCGGGATTCTTCTCGTTGAGCTCAATGCTTTACAAGTTGAAGGCTGGCTGGACTCCATGCGGCAGAAGTATGCAAAATCAACGCTGCGCCATATCCGCGTTATGCTGAATCAAGCATACAAATCCGCAATAAAGGGACATAACTGTGACGATAATCCCGTTAAAGACGCAGCACTTCCCGCCGCGCGAGAAAAAGAAGTTAAAGCGCTTACACAGCGAGAACAGGCCGCATTTGAAGGATGTTTTCACATACTGAAAAAACCGATAGATGAGTACATTCTGCGCATGTATTTATTGACCGGTCTGCGCCGGGATGAGCTGCGCCTGATGCAGTGGCGGCAATACGATCCGCAAAACCGCACGCTCAAAATTCCCGAAAGCAAAACCGAGGCCGGTGTCCGTCTTCTCCCTGTTTTGCCCGAAGCCGCCGCTATACTCTACATGATCCGGTGCAATACCGAGTATAACAAGCCGCATGACTATATCTTTAGCGTGGCTGATAACGGGAATAAACCGTTCAGCACCTATCATTTGCGCTATATCTGTACACGCGTTTCAAAGGCCGCCGGTATTTGTCATGTTACTCCACATATGCTACGGCACACCTTTGCTACACGGCTGATAGAAAAAGGCGCCGATCCGAAAAGCGTCTCTATGCTTCTGGGGCACAAAAACGTTGTTTTCACGCTGCAAAAGTACGTTTCGCCGGATATGGAACACCTTGAAACCGAAATTATGCGTCTTTCTCAAATCAAAAAATCTTGAAAAATAAAAAAATTCGAGAAAACACTTGACAACAGGGGGACAAACCCGTATACTATGGGAGTATGCCGTATAGGAGGAATATTATGCTTTCAGAACTTCACACGGCGCACAAGGTGATCGGTGTAAAGCAGTCGAAAAAAGCGATTCGGGACGGCGCAGCCGCACAGGTCTTTGTTGCGCTGGACGCAGAAAAACGAGTCGTCGGACCGATTTATGAGCTTTGCAGTGAACACGGTATGGAAGTTACCGAGGTCACCACAATGACGGAGCTCGGCGATGCGGTCGGCATTGATGTCGGCGCGGCAGTAGTCGTTGTTCTGCACTGATTTTTCTTTGTTGAATCGCGCAAAACGCGCTTTTCATAAATATCTTTGAAAGAAGGAGGAAATAAAATGCCAACTTTTAACCAACTCGTCCGTAAGGGTCGTGAGGCAGTCGTTACCAAGTCTACGGCACCGGCTCTTCAGGTAGGCTACAACTCTCAGAAGAAGAAGGCTACCGATCAGTCCGCTCCGCAGAAGCGCGGCGTTTGCACCACGGTTAAGACCATGACCCCGAAGAAGCCGAACTCTGCTCTTCGTAAGGTAGCTCGTGTAAAGCTGACCAACCAGATGGAAGTTTCCGCTTACATCCCCGGTGAAGGCCACAACCTGCAGGAGCACTCTGTAGTTATGGTTCGCGGCGGTCGTGTAAAGGACCTTCCTGGTGTTCGTTACCACATCATCCGTGGTACTCTGGATACCCAGGGTGTTGCTAACCGTCGTCAGGCTCGTTCCAAGTACGGTGCTAAGCGCCCGAAGGCAGGCAAGTAATCTGCGCCTGACCGCGCATATCGTCGTTGCACCCACACTTGCGTACCTTTGTACGCGGCGTGCGGGATGCGCCTAGATCTGCACGATCATGCTTGATTACTCCTGTACAGTTACAATATGTGCTGTGCAGCCTGTAATGAGCCAACCCACAAGGTTTTGCGAGAAAGTTATTTTTTCAGCAAAGCAGCTATGCTTTGTCTGAGGCATTTTAGTTCCGATTGCATAAATCGGGCCTTTACCTCGGACAGGCATGAACAACGGCGGTCAAAGATCCGCCGAAGTACCTATGAAATCAAATATTTTTGAAGGAGGGAAGTAAAGTGCCAAGAAGAGGTAATGTCCCCAAGAGAGACGTTCTGCCCGATCCGCTTTATAATTCCAAGCTCGTCACCAAGCTGGTAAACTCTATCATGCTCGACGGCAAGAAGGGCGTTTCGCAGAAGGTTGTTTATGGTGCTTTCGATATCGTCGAGGAGAAGTCTGGCCAGGATCCCCTGTCCGTCTTCAAGAAGGCCATGGACAACGTTCGCCCCACGCTCGAGGTCAAGCCGAAGCGTGTCGGCGGCGCAACCTACCCGGTGCCGATGGAGGTCAACTCCCGTCGCGCCACCACGCTCGCCATCCGCTGGATTGTCGACTTCTCGCGCAAGCGCAAGGAGCACACCATGCGCGAGCGTCTCGCCAACGAGATCATGGACGCCGTGAACAACACCGGCGCCTCCGTCAAGAAGCGCGAGGATACGCACAAGATGGCCGAGTCCAACAAGGCCTTCGCCCACTATCGTTGGTAATTTCAGCAAAGGTAGAGATTTATGCCCAGATCATATTCACTTGAAAAAACCAGAAACATCGGCATCATGGCGCACATTGATGCGGGTAAGACGACGACTACCGAACGTATTCTCTTCTATACCGGCGTCAACTACAAAATCGGCGAGACCCATGAAGGCAACGCCACGATGGACTGGATGGTGCAGGAGCAGGAGCGCGGTATCACCATCACCAGCGCGGCTACCACCTGCTTCTGGAAGGATACGCGCATCAACATCATCGATACGCCGGGCCATGTCGACTTCACCGCC
>ERZ779876.2858-NODE-2858-length-11564-cov-2.553132_pt1 | contig 11564 bp, 8 predicted proteins | sample MGYA00511068_ERZ779876 | MGnify/ENA primary metagenome ERZ779876 (study PRJEB29588, sample SAMEA1970858) | human gut metagenome | biome: human gut; feature: human-associated habitat; material: faeces | place: Denmark | collected 2008/2010 ...
CGGGCGGCTGGAGGCGTGATTGTGGTGACGACCAAACGCGGCAAGGCCGGCAAGACCCGTGTGAACTACATGGGTTCGGTTTCCGTGCAGACCAGCCCCTCGCGCAGTGCTGACCTGATGAACTCGCGCGAGAAACTGGCCTGGGAGCAGGAGTTGTGGGACGAGTTCTCGGCGGCTGGATTTGCGGCCTCGCAGGGAGGACCGTCCGTACATTATCCCGTCGTCGGTATCGTCGGCATGATCCGTTCGGGCTACGGGAAATATGCCGGGATGTCGGTGGCGGAACAGGATGCCCGTATCGCTGAGCTGGGACAACATACGACCGACTGGTTCGATGCGCTGTTCCGGAATTCAGTGGCGACCAGCCATCACCTCTCAATCTCCGGCGGAACGGAAAAAATGGCGTTCTATACTTCGTTCGGTTACGGGCATAACGACGGCATCGTATTGAAGACCAACTATGATACCTATAATTTCAATGCCAAGATAGACATGAATCCCAACAAGCGGCTTTCGTTCGGCGTCGCCAGTGATTTTTCCTACCAGAAGTCACTCTCGCCGTCGAGCAATGTCGATATGTTCCGGTATGCCTATTTTGCGAATCCTTATGAACGGCTCTATAACGACGACGGCTCGTACCGTCCCGACGAAACCTATTTCTCCTTGACCGAGGTTAACGGAAGCTATACGGCCTCGCTTCCCGAGAACGGTTTCAACCTGATGCGGGAGATCAACGAGACTTCGAGCAAATCGACCAGCGCGAACTTCACGGTGAAGGGAAATCTGAGCTACAAATTCACGGAACACCTGCGGTTCTCGGGACTGGCGTCGTTCAGCTATGTTTCCAATTTCTCGGACAATATCAACGGGAAATACACCTACGCGGCGTTCCAGGACCGTCCGTTCGAACACAACACGCAGACTTCCAAACGGATTTACGGGTCGATCTTCCAGAATTCAGCCTACAATACCTCGTATATCCTGCGCGGACAGCTCAACTATGCCCGTACGTTCAACGGCATACATCGTATCAGCGTGCTGGGCGGCGCCGAAATCCGCAGTTCCTATGCCAAGAGCATTTTCGAGAAGCGCTACGGTTATGATCCGGTGTCCGGAAATCATTCGACACCGCTCTATCCGCAGACCGATGACGGGAAAATCGACTACAACAAACTGATTCAGTTTGGAAAGGTGCTTGACGGATGTATGGGACAGAGTGTTTCGGAAACGGCATTTGCGTCGTTTTACGGTACGCTGGATTATATCCTGATGAATAAATACGTCTTTTCGTTCACGGCCCGGACCGACGGTTCGAACAATTTCGGCAGCGACGAACAGTTCAATGTCAACTGGTCGACGGGATTTTCGTGGAATATCGACGAAGAGAAATTCATGAAAGGCGGGATTTCGAAGGCGATCAGCTCCATGACGCTGCGTCTTGCTGCCGGATATACGGGCGGTGTCAACAAGACGGTCTATCCGGTTTTCATCATGGATTACGACAGCGATTTCCGGATTACCGAAACCGATGCATTCCGGATCGGGTCGATCCGGAACGCTCCCAATCCGCACCTTCGCTGGGAACGGACCCGCGACATGAAGGCGGGGCTGGAAATCGGATTCCTGAAAGAGCGGATTCATTTGCAGTTCGAGGCCTACCACCGGAAGGGAATGGACCTGGTGACGAAGGTCGCGGTTCCGGTCACTACCGGTTTCGGGGAGCAGAGTTATAATACTTCGGAACAGGTAAACCGGGGCATTGAAATCACCCTGGGGGCTACTCCCGTAAAGGTCAAGGACTTTACGTGGCGGATTACGACCAATATTTCGTACAACCGTAATGAGCTGACCAAATACGTATCCCCCACGGGGAGTATTTACGGAGATTATTATGTAGGGTATCCGTTAAGCAAGATCTTTACGGGAAAAAGCAACGGAATCAATCCCGATACCGGCCTTTATACGTTCAAACTGCGCCCCGACGCTGTCCTGACCGATGTGGAGAGCTATCGCAGGCCCGAAAACTATTTGTTCTATGTCGGGACGAGCGATGCGCCGTGGTACGGGGGAATTACGATGAGTTTTACCTACAAGGGATTCACGCTCAGCACAACCGGATCGTTCGTGCTCAACAGTAAGGTCCTGAACAATATCGATTCGCCGGCGTACTATTCGCTGATCCAGAAATCATCGAGCGTCGTCGATACGGAACCCGTGCCGACGTCCAAAAACGATCTGTACAGCCATCATCTGAATGCCCGACGCGATGTGCGTAACCGCTGGACCCCGGACAATCCCCGCACGGACGGTTACCCGCGGTTGATCGACCCATATGCGGGCCGTCTGCTGGATTCGAACGGGCATTATATCAACCGGGACCAACCCAACAGTTCGACCATTACGCGTTGTACGCAGCTTGAGGATGTTTCCTACCTGAAGATAGGTTCCATTGCACTTATCTATAACGTGCCTGAGCAATGGTCCCGGAAACTGCACATGAGCAACATGAGCCTCTCTTTTACGGTCAATAACATTTATACATTCAGTGATTATTCGGGAATCGACCCTGAAACGCCGGGAGCGGTCTATCCGCAGTGCCGGGCCTTCTCTTTCGGCCTGTCGATGGGATTCTGATCTAAAATGAAAGATGTGGAGTATGAAAAAAATAGCTTATATTCTGTTGGTCGCCTTATTGCTGTTAACCTCCTGCAAGAGGTATTTGGATATCAAACCTTATGGTCAGACCATTCCGAAAACGGCGGATGAGTTTTCTTCGCTGCTCAACAGTACGCTCGATAAAATCGATTATGGAGAGGGTAATATCGTTGGTGATATTACTTCCGTCGCCTATCTGGAGTGCTATGCCGACAATTTGGAGGCAAGTCTGACGAGTTATCCGGAGGGGGATTTCATCCCGATTGCGGTCAGTGTGCACTTGTCGGACAAACAGATGAATTACAAATGGATCTACGAATGTATCCGTGACTGCAATATCGTGATCGGAAATTTGGAAGAGCGCGATACGCGGCTGGGCATGAACGTACTGGGGACGGCTTATGCATTGCGAGGGGTCTGTTACTATGAATTGATGCGTCAGTTCTGCGAGCCCTACGATGCGGACTATGCGGCCGATCAGCTGGGGGTGCCGATTGTCACGGAGTTCGATATGGAGGCCAAACCCTTGCGCAGTACGTTGAAAGAGACTGCGGATCAAGCCATCGGGGATTTGAAAAAAGCGTTGGAATACGATGTTCAGGATGAGATTTATCGCTTTGACAACGACGTGGTTGCCGGTTATCTGGCGCGGGCCTGTTTTTGGAGTGAACGTTATGGCGAGGCGATCGTTTATGCCGATCGGGTGCTGACCGAATATCCGCTGCTCAGCGGTGATGCCTATAAGAAGATGATGGGGTCGCAGGTCCAGCGCACGGGCAATATGATCTTCAAATCGGGGATTTTATCGACTTCCGAAAGCCAGACCGGCAACGATGCGATCCGGAAATATGTCATGAAACGCCCGGTCAGCAAGTCGTTTGTCGATCTTTTCGCCGAAGGCAGGAGGGATATACGCTATGATATCTCCATTGGGCGCAAACGGGTATTCAACAAGAATATCTTCGCTTGTCTGCGCAGTGCTGAAATGTGCCTGATACTGGCGGAGAGCCATTACCATGAGGGAGATGAAGACGAGGCGCTGCGTTATCTGAATCTGTTGCGGAGCCATCGTATCGAGAACGCGGCGGAATACACCGCTGCGAATCTGCCTCCGGTCGATGCCAACGATCGGATACGGGTCGATGCGCGGGGGAACGAACTCACGCCCCTGCTCTACGCCATTCTTTGCGAACGTCGCAAGGAGCTGTTCATGGAGGGTGACCGTTGGTTCGAGCTTAAACGCAACGGCTGCCCGGAATTCTGGGTGGCGAAGAAAGGCTTCAAGTATTATACGAACAAGTTCATGTATACTTTCCCGCTTTATGTCAAGGATACGGAGCTGGTCAACGGGCTGATCCAGAATCCGGGATATGAGAATGTAGAATAAAAGACGAATCGGTTATGAAAAAGTATCTGGTTTTATTATGTATAGTGGCTGTATCGCTGACTTCTTGCGGCGGCGGATACGAAGAGTGCCCGGAAATCACCGACGGGTATGTCACGACTTTCATTCTCCCGTCGCCGACGTTGCTCTCGGCTCCCGATAAGGAGTATCTTGAAGAACTGCGCAATGAATACAATGAAAGCATCGCAAATGAATAACTCTTTTTATTAATTCCAAATTACATGCTTATGAAAAAAGTTCTTTTTATGCTGTTGGCGCTGCCATTGTTCATGGCGGCCTGTTCCGACGATGAGCCGGAAGCGACTATCGCTACAATATCCTTTGATAAACGGGCCCAGACGCTCCCCGACGGTTCGACGGATATCAAACTCGTCGTGTCGGGTCTCGATGCCTCTTCGAACCGCGAATATGTGGTTGACTTGAAATGCTCGGCGACCGAAAGCGAATATGAACTTTCGTCGGATCATTTCGTGATCGGAGGTGCCAACCCGGTTACGACCATTACGGTCACTTCGTTGAATTACAGCGGAAAATCCAAGAACCTGGATATTGCGCTGGTCGCTCCCAAGAATTTCAATCTGGGCGAAAACCCCGTTACGACGATTACGATGGCGAGCCAGGAGCAGATCGTATACAATTTCCTGGAAGACAATTTGGAATTGAAAGTCTCCGCTACCCCTACCATCGAATTGTATACGATGGATGGGAATTGGTATTATCCGACGGAGGACCTGCATATTCCGGTTGTCGTGAATAAGGAGAAGTCCACAGCTGTTTTGGGGGAACATTTCGAATTCGTCGGTGGGCCGGAGTTTTTGTTCACGCCCGATGATGAGGATGCTTCGGTGGAGATCAAATACCTTAAAAAGGAAGAGGGCAAAGACAAAATCGTGTTGGAGGTCGATCCCGCGGCAGCCCGTTATGCACAGGGAGATCCGGGGCAGTGTACCATCACGATCGTCGGGCCGGATTATGCCCGGATCGACGGAACATGGTATGTCGACCAGCAGCCGACGGATAAGAACTATATGATAAAGACGAGTTTCGTGCCGTCTTCCGATTTGGAGGGATTTCCCGAGGCTACGCAGGCAGACCGGTTTACTTTTGATTCGAAAACCGGCAAGTTATCGACTTCATTGCAATCGACGTTGAAAAATTTCTTCGGAGCGAGCTGCAACATGAAAGAGGCCGGCAGTATGGAAATTGGTACGCATGATAGCGGTGGTTTTCTTTCAAATCAGATTGAAATGCTTGATTTGGATAATTGCAATCGGGATTTTTCGGCTTCGTCGACCAGTCAGGACAAGAATGCCTATATCGGAATCCGCCTCGTTGAGGAGCAAAGTACGGGAGATGATCTTTTGGAACTTTACCTGATCGATTACAAGTCCCAGTCTTTCTGTCTCGCTTGGCTGACCAATGGTTATACCTACAATGCGGAGCGTCCCACGATAACATCGGCAGGAGGTTATCTGCTGTTTTATCTGAAGCGGGTCAAATAATTGAAAAACGAAAACGGGTCTCGATTTTCGGATTGAGGCCCGTTTTTTCTTGAAATCGGTCGATTATGCGAAAAGGGATACGAAAACTGTCGTTGGCGCTTTTCCTGACGTTGGTTTCCACCATGGGAATGGCTCAGAGCGTTGGCTGGCGAAGTTCGGTCGAGTATCTTGAAAAGAACGTTTACCGTATTGTATTCGAGGCTGAAATTCCCAGGGAGTATCACATGTACGATATGGGTCCGTACGGCGAAGGAGGGCCTATGGCCACGTCCATCGTCGTAACCCCGGGACCGGGAGTAGAACTGATCGGCAGGGTCGAGATGCTTACGCCCCCTTATTACTTTACGAATAGTTTCGGACGGATCGGAGCGTTCGAGGGTACGGCCCGTTTTGCACAAAAGATAAAACTTACAGCTCGCAAGGCTTCCGTCAGGGCGTATCTTGCATGGATGATTTGCAATGAAACGAGTTGTCTTCTTCCGGATGAATTGAATCTGACGATTACCGTTCCCGAAGGTACGGTGACGGTCGTATCGGAAGAGGACATTCAGGAAACCCCGGCGGCGGAGATCGCCCCCGCGCAAAAGGATGCCGCGGGCGGAGGTCCGCTTTGGGCGCTGATTATCGAGGCGATCCTCTGGGGATTCGCCGCCCTGCTCACCCCCTGCGTCTTCCCGATGGTCCCGATGACCGTCTCGTTCTTCATGAAGAGCGCCGGAAGCCCCGCCGCGGGACGTCTGCGCGCCGGCATGTACGGATTCTTCATCGTAGCCCTCTACACGCTGCCCATCGCGGCGATCATTCTTATCACGCGCATCCTCGGCGGCGACGCCGTGACGGCCGACATCTTCAACTGGCTCGCCACGCACTGGCTGCCGAACATCCTCTTCTTCCTCGTGTTCATGGTCTTCGCGGCATCGTTCTTCGGGGCGTTCGAGATCACCATGCCCTCGTGGATGGTCAACAAAAGCGACTCCAAAGCCGACTCCAAGGGGCTGGCCGGCATCTTCTTCATGGCCCTGACCCTCGTGCTGGTGTCGTTCTCCTGCACGGGACCCATCGTCGGCTCGGTGCTCATCAAATCCACCGCCGGAGAGTTCTGGACGCCGATCATCACCATGCTGGCATTCTCCCTGGCCTTCGCGCTGCCCTTCACCCTCTTCGCGTTCTTCCCCGCGATGCTCAAGAAGCTGCCCAAGAGCGGCGGATGGCTCAACTCGGTGAAGGTCGTGCTGGGATTCATCGAGGTGGCGCTCGGCATGAAATTCCTCTCCGTGGCCGACCAGACCTATCATTGGGGACTGCTCGACCGCGAAATCTACCTCGCCGTGTGGATCGTCACCTTCTCCCTGCTGGGACTTTACCTGCTGGGAAAGATTCGATTCGCCCATGACAGCGACACGCCCTACCTGGGTGTGGGACGCCTCGCGCTGGCCATCGTCACCTTTTCGTTCGTCGTATACCTCATCCCCGGCATGTGGGGAGCGCCGCTCAAAGGACTTTCCGGATACCTCCCGCCGCTCCACACCCAGGACTTCGTCATCGGGCAGGGCGGCCCGGTGTCCACCGGGAACGGAGATGCGCGCATGCTGCTGACCGCCGACGGACGGAAACCCAAGCACAGCGACTTCCTCCATCTGCCGCACGGGCTCGAAGGGTTCTTCGATCTCCCGGAGGCCGAAGCCTATGCCGCAAAGGTCGGAAAGCCGCTCTTCATCGACTTCACGGGACACGGATGCGTCAACTGCCGCGAAATGGAGGCCCGCGTATGGTCCGACCCGCAGGTGCTGGAGATTCTGCGCAACGACTATGTGATCGTCGCGCTCTACTCCGACGACAAGAAGGTGCTCCCCGAGAGCGAGTGGGTCACGACCGATTCGGGGAAAGTGTTGAAAAGCCTCGGCAAAATCAATTCCTATTATGCGTTGAAGACCTTCGGGGTCAACGCTCAGCCCTACTACGTCTTGCAGGGGCGCGACGGGAAGCTGCTCGTGCCGCCGCGCGGGTACGACCTCAGCATCCCTGGATTCGTCGCATTCCTCCGAAGCGGCCTCGAAGCCTACCGCAACGGGCAATAGGCGTTTCGGGCGTATAAAAAAGGCCGCTCGCCGGAGTTAATCGAAGCAGAAAGGGCCGGGGAAAAACAATCCCATTCACTTTGCGTGAATGGGATTGAATATTAGCGCTATTAACGAAGAAATCCTACCCTGTCGATACAGTCTATTATCAGTTGAACTTCGTGGATTCGGGTTTGCAAACCATCCCAAAACCGATCAAAAACCTCGTCTGTAAAATTCTGACAGTTCCGATTCTGACGTAGCCATTCTTTAACATGTTGCTCTTGGTCGGTTATATCTTCATGCGCTTTGTAAGCGTAATATGCAATTTTGCATATCAACAGATATTCCTGCGGTGCAAAGCCCAAATATGGAATCTGATGGCAATAGTTCTCCAATTCGGTTAAATACTGTTCTTTCATAACTACGTTATTATTCAATAGGTAGGATGTTCTCGAAATAAGAAGCCCAGTCGCTGTCTTTGTATGCCTGAGTGCTTTCAGCAGGAACATATAGGTTTTCTGATCTATTATATAATAGATGTCCAGAATGGGCAAATCCAAATAAGAAGCGACCACTTATCGTAGGTGGAGTTAATGCATAGCACATAATTTTCATAAGACTCGTACATTGATCAAAAGCATACCCTCCAATTGAAGTTAAACTGGCTGGGAGATGAATCTCAGTCAAACTGGAACAGCCATTAAAAACACTCTCCCTAATCGAAGTTAAATTAGCCGGAAGATGAATCTCAGTCAGACTGGAGCAGTCATAAAAAGCAGACTCTCCAATCGAAGTTAAACTGGCAGGGAGATTAATTTCGGTCAGACTGGAACAACCACTAAAAGCAATTGCCGTTAGTGTATTAGGTAATAGAACAGTTGTTAATTGACGGTCTTGGCAAGAAAGGCTTTTTAATTTCAGATTATATCGTAGATCTAATTCTGTTATGGAAGACCCATTCAAACTTAATATCTCTATATTCGGAAATCTTTCAATTCCTTTTACGGATGCACATTCACTATTGATATCAATTTTTCTGGCTGCATTTGCTTCTATTACAGAAACCTTACCATCTTTATTTACATCGAAATTATCATAGCAATATTGCATGAAAATGATATCGTCCATGCAAGAACAAACATCATCCGGGTCCGGTAAATCAGGTAATGGGCTCGGTTTATCGGGTTTGTCTGGATTATTTCCGCTGTCTTCGTTTTTACTGCATCCTACGCCCATCATTATGACCGTAACAAATAATATGGTTAGTGTTTTCATTTCTGGTATAGTCTAAAATTAATTTCAGTTATCGAAACAACCGTTTTTTCTTCGGTCTTTGAAAGATCGCCCAATCCCTCGGTCGAATATTCCGTTCCCAATTTTTCATTGATAAATAGGCAAGCTTGTTGAGTTAAATCTGGTTGCTGCGTGTCGGGAACCACATCTTTAACTATTAGAAAAACATCCATTGTTTGAGGAGGAACAGACTCAACGGCTTTTTCAAAACGAAATTCACCTTTTTCATAGATTAAATTAATCATTGAATTTAGATATTTGCCCCAGCCAACTCCGAATCGAGGGAATTATAAAAAAGAAAGTGTGGAGTTGTTCGTTTATCTATCGAGAGGCATTTGGCATAGCCCGAGAACAAATAAACAATACCCCACACCGAATAGTATATATCGAGAATGATATATGCCTATACACGGTGATGAGTGTTTGTATTGCCTATCCTTGTTCTCTTAAAATCGCCAAATTTTCTCGATAAGGATTAGCGAAACACTTTCACTAAACTATATGTCACCACCCATCAGGATGATGCCACAAAGTTAGAAAATGTTTCTTAAAATACAACGCACTCGCGGGGTATTGCAGATGCAAATTTCAGCTAAAAGTTTCTGAAAATCAAGATTGACCTTATAGAATGTTTATCATAACTTTCGGGGAAATACCGACGATGATATTTATCGAGTTCCACAAGAAAGTCCCGTCGGAATCTGAAATACCGGGATTTCAGATTTTGCCCGGTATTCCAACGAACCCCTAAAAGCCCGGCTTTGATTATCTGCCAAGACATTCAGCCACGTTACAAGAGGAGCTAAAAAACAGGGACCGAACATTGCTGTTCGGCCCCTTTGGTAGCGGGAGGAGGACTCGATCATCCAATATTCAGCACTGTATATCAGATCATTACGAGCAAACCCGTATAGAAAAGTATTCCAACAAGCAGTTCTATTTTATTAACTTATCCAAAATAATGACAACCGTTTATTATCTATAACCTGATACATAGTATCTAACTTAGGGCTATTATTGAAAAGTCGTCTTGACAAATGATTTCGCGCCTCATTTAACAAATTCGGTTGTACAACAAATAAATACGGTGGCATAATACATGGAGCATTCCCAAGAATATCAATTGCCCCCTGTACTTTATCCATTAAATCGTTTTTAGAAATGCGCTTAAAAGACTTATGTCTATACTTAAAATCAATCAATACAATTCCACGATTACGACGGTCCTCAGACACACCAAATGCGATATCCATTGTTGGCCGTTGTTCCCGTTTTTCTCGCATAGCAAGACAGCGTTCGACTGCATCAATATTAATAACCGGTTCATTACCAAACACCTTCACCTTATCGCACCCTCCTTCATCAATAATGATTTTATGAATAGCACATCGACAATTCGGATGAGCAATATATATTGGATGTGTTTGGGTTGTTTCCTTGCAATATTTCATATTTCCCAGATTACTCATCTTCATCTATACCATACTGATTTATCCGATCTAATGCTATATTAAAAGACTCAAAAATCGGGTCTATATTTCTTTGCAGATCAATATAATAATAGCTATATGTATTCGGCAATTTGTGAGCTAAATAAAAATTTAAGCTATCTGCAACTTCCTCTTTCTGAGCGATATATTTTATAGCACTTACCATATCTGGATTATGACTTGCGATAAAAAACTTCACACCTAATTGTTTATTTAATAGAACAATTAAACGTGCATATTCTACAATCCATTGAGGATGTAAATGCGCTTCTGGCTCGTCAATTATTAAAATTGTATTTTTATTTAAACGCCCATTATTTAGCAAAATTTGAAGTATTCCAAATGATTTTATTCCCGTAGCACAATCATTCAAATTAAATACAGCACCATCATTGCGTTTATATATGAAATCATCATCAATGGTATCCGAAGAATAAGATACTTCTCCTGATATAATTTTATTAACCAAATTCAATTGCCTATCTAATGGAAATGCTAACGCAGGTGCTTGCAATACTGATATTAAATCTTCCCAATATTCATTATCAGTATAACTATCTGACATAATTGCCATTGGCGTATCAATATATACACAATCCTGTATACCGTGAGTCATAAGAAGTTTTTGATGCTCCCAATCCGTTATTGGAACACCAAATTCAATAATATTGAATTGTTTCTTCAAATCATCTCCAAAATGACGATACAGTTCTGAAATAAAAACATTATTATTTCGAGATTCCAATGTGCGCATTGCCGCAGCAAAGGACTGATGAATTGATATCTTTAATTTATCAAGCAAACTAAAAACATCATCCATCTTGCCTTTCTCTCCTTTATTAGGATTATCATCATTTAATAACGTCTGAAGAATTTGCTGAATGCGCTGTAACCGTTTTTCAATTAAAGGCTGCCTACTCCTTTTAGCATTAGGCGCGGTTTTCTCTGATAAATAATCATTTATACCATCTTGTATGGTATTAATATAAGAATATATCTTCTCCTCATACTGACTTAGATCAGAGTCATCATCGTTTTTGATTAATAAAGACCTATAACTTACTCGTCGTATAGAATATTCTTTAGAGTTATCAGGAGATGAAATACGTTCAATTCGTGCAAAATCTTGCATCAAATCAGTTAATGCTCTTAATATTTC
>ERZ779876.2862-NODE-2862-length-11549-cov-4.474160_pt1 | contig 11549 bp, 7 predicted proteins | sample MGYA00511068_ERZ779876 | MGnify/ENA primary metagenome ERZ779876 (study PRJEB29588, sample SAMEA1970858) | human gut metagenome | biome: human gut; feature: human-associated habitat; material: faeces | place: Denmark | collected 2008/2010 ...
CGCTTTGGCGTGGTTGATGGCCTCGATGGTCTGCGGCATGATGCCGTCGTCCGCCGCCACAACCAGTATTACTATATCCGTTACCTGGGCTCCGCGGGCGCGCATGGAGGTGAACGCCTCGTGGCCCGGGGTATCTATGAAGGTTATGGTGCGCCCCTTGCAGGATACGGTATACGCGCCTATATGCTGCGTTATGCCGCCTGCCTCGCCTGCGGTTATGCTGCTTTCACGGAAGGCGTCAAGCAGCGAGGTCTTGCCGTGGTCCACGTGGCCCATTATGGTAACTACCGGCGGGCGTGGTACGAGGTTCTCCTCGGAATCCGCCTCTTCAACGCTCTCGTTGAGCACGTCCTCGGCGGTCTTGGCTATGTTGAGTTCCAGCTCTATGCCGTAATCGGCGGCGATGAGCGAGCAGGTGTCGTAGTCTATCTCCTGATTGATGGTAGCCATTATGCCGAGTATAAACAGCTTTTTGATGATCTCGGCCACAGGCTTGCCTATTTTTTCGGAAAGATCCTTTACGGTTATGGTCTCGGTAGTCAGCACGGCCTTGTCGATCTTTACCGGCTCCGGCTTATGTAACGCCTGCTGCTTGCGCTTCTGCTTGCGGCTCATTGGGGCGTCGTCGTCCCAGCTGCCTGCTGCTCTGGTGTTTTCCTTCATAATGGTTTTCTTATTCTTTGGCGCCTTGCGCTCCTCATCTCTGGTCTGGGGTTTCTGGCTTCGGTTCTTGCCCTGATCCCTTACGGAAGGCGCAGCGGATTCCATGGTGCGGGCCGTCGGCTTAGGCTGGTAACCTCCCTGTACGGGGCGCTGCTGAGGTCTGTCTGTGCGCTCCGGGCGGTCTGCGGGCCGCTGCGGCCTGTCAGTGCGTGGCTTCTGCTGCCTGCCGTCCTCTCTGCGCTGAGGTTCCCTGCGCTCATAGGCCGGGCGCTGCTGCTGTACAGGCTTATTTGCCGGTGCGGGTTTCGCCTTTGTCTCGGGCTTTTCTTCAGGCTTCCTATCCGCCATTGCAGGTTCCTCCGCCTTTGCCTGTACGCTTTCCTCAGCCTTCTGCTCCTTCACCGGCTCCGGCTTCTCATTTACTTCGCTCTTGCTCTCTGCCGGGGCTGGCTGCTCCTCCGCCCTGTCGTCGCCTACGTGGAAGGCAAGGTCGCCCTCGCTGGTGAGGACCTCTCGGAGTCTCTCTGCCCTTTCTTTTTCCATGCGTTCCTTTTCGGCGCGCTTTTCTTTATCTATAAGCTCGCTTTCCGCCCGCTTTACGGACTGAAGGGCCGCCCCCAGATCGTTCTGCATTCGCTTTACTCGTTCCAGAAGCTCCTTTGCCTGGGTTTCAAATTCCCGTGCGGAATCCATTGTCTTGTTTGCCATAGATATTACCCCCCGGTATGTTACTTTTGCTGTGAAGTCTTATACGTCTCTTCTATCATACGGGCAAAGCCCGCCTCTGTCACCGCGGCTATCATGCGGTTATCCTTTCCTATCGCCCTGCCAAGGTCTTCGAGATACACGCAGGGTATGCCGGCTCTTTGGCACATTCCCTCGTAGCGCTCCCGCGTTGCGGCGGACACGCCGCTGTCAAGGGCTATTATGAGGGCTTTTTTGTCCTTCACGGCCCTTTCCGCGCCAAAGTCGCCGGATATGCACTTCCCGGCCTTAGCCGCAAAGCCCAGAGCTGTACGCAGACGGTCATTCTGCATCGCCGGTTATCTCCGAAGCGAGCTTTGAAAAAACCTCGTCCTCTATTCCGTGCTCCAGCGCCCTTTCCAGCGCTTTTATTTTGCGGGCCCTGTTCAGACACTCTGCGTTGGCGCATATGTACGCGCCGCGGCCGGAGACCTTGCCGGTGCGGTCCACGCTTATTTCGCCCTCGGGAGAGCGAACTATGCGCAGCAGCTCCTTCTTTGGCTTCATCTCGCGGCAGCCCACGCACATTCTCATAGGCACCTTCTTAGCAGGCATTGCTGATCCTCCAAAACTATTCCTCGAAGCCGCCGTCCGCCTCGCTGTCGGCGTCCGCTATATCCATGTCCTCCTCGGCCTGGCTCTGGCTCTTTATGTCTATCTTCCAGCCTGTGAGCTTGGCGGCAAGGCGGACGTTCTGGCCTTCCTTGCCGATAGCAAGGGAAAGCTGATTGTCTGGCACTATCACCTTTGCGGCCTTTTCCGCCTCGTTGATGTATACCATCATAACACGGGCAGGACTAAGGGACTTGGCAATATATACTGCCGGATCGGGATCCCACTCTATTATATCTATCTTTTCGTTATGCAGCTCGTTTACTATGCGCTCTACCCTTATCCCCTTCTGGCCCACGCAGGCGCCCACGGCGTCCACCTGAGGGTCGGAAGAATAAACGGCCACCTTGGTGCGGAAGCCCGCCTCCCGCGCTATGGACTTTATCTGGACTATGCCGGTCTGTATCTCGGGAACCTCCAGCTCGAAAAGCCTCTTAACAAGGCCGGGGTGGGTACGGGAAACTATTACCTGCGGGCCCTTGTTGGTCTTGCGCACCTCAAGGACGTAAACCTTCAGCCTGTCGCTGGTGTTATAAGTCTCCCCCGCTATGGTCTCGGAGGCGGCAAGGAAGCCGTCTGTCTTGCCCAGCTCTACATAGATGCCGTTCTTCTCTACCCGCTGGACTATAGCGGTAAGCACCTCGTTTTCCTTCTCTACGAATTCATCGAATATGACGCCGCGCTCGGCCTCGCGAATACGCTGAACCACCACCTGCTTGGCGGTCTGGGCCGCTATGCGGCCGAACTTGCGTGGGTCTACCTCCTCCTCCAGAACGTCGCCCACTTCATAGAGGGAATTGATCTTCTTCGCCTCGGCAAGGGATATCTCCGCATAGGGGTTTTCCACCGTCTCGGTGACGGTCTTGGAGGCGAATATCTGCACCTCGCCCGTATCCCTATCCACTGTGGCGCGGACGTTTCCCACTGCGCCGTAGTTGCGCTTGTATGCCGCTATCAATGCGGATTCAAATGCGTCTATCAGTATATCCTTGCTTATCCCGCGCTCTTTCTCTATGGCATTCAGTGCCTCTATGAATTCGGCGTTCATTGTCAATTCTCCTCTTCTGTCTCTATATTTTCAAAATCTGCTTCTAATTCGTCAAGGTCCTTTTCCAGAGCCTTGAAGTCTATATAGGGCTGCACCTTTGAAGCGTCCTTTTTCTGGAAGGTCATCTCCTCGCCCTTTACGCTTATGGTGAAGGAATCGGGCGTATATGACAAAAGCTCGCCCGTGTATTCCTTTTTGCCCTTCAGCGGGGCGTAGAGCTTTACCGTAACGGGGCTGCCGAGGCTGCGCTGATAGTCCCTATCCTTTTTGAGCGGCCTGTCGATGCCTATTGAGGACACGCTGAGGTAGTATGCCTGCTCTATTGGGTCTGCTTCGTCCAATATGGGGTCTACGGCCCGGCTCACCGCCTCGCAGTCATCTATGGTGGCGCTTCTTCCGTCCTGATGCTCTATGTACAGGGTGAGCACCCAATTACCCTGCTCCTTCTGAAACTCTACCTCATCCAGCTCGTAGCCCATGCCTGTAACTACCGGCCGGAGAAGAGCTTCCACTGTTTGGGTGGTTTTCATTATATTCCTCCGCTATTCAAAACAAAAGAGCAGGACGCGCCCACTCTTACTTGAAAACTAAAATACAGCAAACTTGCCATATACCAACAGCAAAATTGTACCATATGCGGCGCTATAATGCAAGCATATTATTTCGCATCAAAGCGCCGCACATACCGGCTTCTTTAAAACAGGCAGAGCTGATCCGTCTCGGGCAGCCCGTTCAGGCAGCCGGCTTCCGCAAGCGCCTTTATCACTGCGGAGTTGGCGCCGGTGCGGGCCTGAAAATTTTCTATGGAGGTATACTCGCCGCCCTTTGCGCCTTCGGCTATGCCTATGGCGGCGTTGGCTCCCACGCCCGCCACCGATGAGAAGGGCGGGCGTATCTTGCCGTCTTCTATTATGAACTGGCTGGCCTTGGATTTATACAGGTCCACAGGCAGCAGCTCTATGCCGCGCTTGTTCATTTCAAAGACCACCTCCAGTATTGTCAGCAGGTCTTCTTCCTTTTTATCCGCATCGTTGCCTTTTTTCTTTATGGCGTTTATGTTGGCAAGCACCTTCTGGGCGCCGCCCTCCGCCTGGGCTATGTCAAAGGCGTCCGCTCGGACGGTATAGTAAACGGAATAGAAGGCGAGGGGCATATGCACCTTGTAGTAGGCCACTCGGAAGGCCATCATGACGTAGGCCGCTGCGTGGGCGCGGGGGAACATGTACTTTATCTTTTTGCAGGAGTCTATGAACCACTGAGGCGTATCTATGGAGCGCATATGCTCCTCCATCTCAGGGGTAAGGCCTCTGCCCTTGCGGACGCTCTCCATAGTCTTAAAGGACATGGAAGGGTCGCCGCCTCTGAGTATAAGGTAGTTCATTATATCGTCTCGGGTGCATATTACCTGCGACAGTGTCGCGGTGCCGCTCAATACCAGCTCCTGAGCGTTGCCCAGCCATACGTCGGTACCGTGGGAAAGGCCGGAGATCCTGAGCAATTCTTCCATCGTAGTAGGGCGTGTGTCCTTGAGCATCTGCCGCACGAAGGTGGTGCCGAACTCGGGTATTGCTATGCTGCCCACGTCGCAGTCCAGCTCGTCCAGCGTCACGCCCAGAGGCTCGCTGGTGCGGAATATCTTCATGGTTTCAGGGTCGTCAAGGGGTATTGTCTGGGGATCCAAGCCGGTAATATCCTTCAGCATTCTAAGCACCGTCGGATCATCGTGGCCCAATATATCCAGCTTTACCAGCCTGTCGTCCATGGCGTGAAAGTCGAAGTGGGTGGTTATGGTATCGCCCTCGCTGCGGTCCGCCGGGTACTGCACCGGGGTGAACTCCATTATATCGTTTTCCTTTGGCACTATGACTATGCCGCCGGGATGCTGGCCGGTAGTCTTCTTAACTCCTGTACAGCCCTGCACCATGCGGTCCATCTCGTCCTTGCTGGCGTTTATGCCGTTTGCCTCACAGTAGGAGCGGACGTAGCCGTAGGCTATCTTGTCCTTTACGCCGGATATGGTGCCGGCCCGGAAGGCGTGGCCCTCCCCGAACATCACCTCAACGTACTTATGCGCTACAGGCTGATAATCCCCTGAGAAGTTAAGGTCTATATCCGGGGTCTTGTCGCCCTTGAAGCCCAGAAACACCTCGAAGGGTATCTCATAGCCGAGCTTTTTGTATTTTGCGCCGCAGACGGGGCAGTCCTTATCCGGCATGTCCACGCCGCAGGCATACTTGGTACGGTCTATGTCGAAGTCGCTGTGCCGGCAGTTGGGGCAGACATAGTGGGGCTGCAATGCGTTTACCTCGGTTATGCCCGCCATGTTGGCCACGAAGGAAGAGCCTACTGAGCCTCGGGAACCGACGAGATACCCGTCGCTGTTTGACTTGTGTACAAGGCGCTGTGCCATAAGGTACAGCGAGGAATAGCCGTTGCCTATGATGGAATTCAGTTCCTTATCAAGGCGCTTCTGCACCACCTCCGGCAATTCGTCCCCGTATATCTCGTGAGCCTTCTTCAGCGCCATATTCCTCAGCTCGTCGTTTGCGCCGGGGAACGTGGGGGCATAGGTGCCCTTTTCTGACAGGAATGCCTTCATTCTCTCGCAGCTGTCGGCTATCATGTTGGGGTTGGTTATTACTACCTCCCTCGCCTTTTCCTCGCCCAGATAGGAGAATTCCTCCAGCATCTCATCCGTGGTCTTGAAGTATAGGGGGGCCTGCTGCTCCGCGTCGTCAAAGCCTCTTGCGTGCATTATTATGCTGCGGAAAAGCGCGTCGTCCGGCTCCAGGAAGTGTACGTCCCCCGTGGCAACCACAGGCTTGCCCATCTTGTCGCCCAGGGCTACTATCCTGCGGTTGAGATCGCGAAGCCCTTCCTCCGTGTCCACTGTGCCGTTTCGCATAAGGAAGGCGTTGTTGCCTATGGGCTGTATCTCGAGATAGTCGTACATGTCCGCTATGGACATGAGCTTTTCCTCGCTCTCCCCCCTGAGCACCGCCCGGAACAGCTCTCCTGCCTCGCAGGCGGAGCCTATTATAAGGCCCTCGCGGTGCATATTGAGAAGGCTTCTGGGTATCTGCGGTACCTTGCGCAGGTGCTCGAGGTGAGCATATGACACGAGGCGGTAAAGGTTCATAAGGCCCTCGTGGTTCCTGGCCATTATGATTATATGGTAGGTGAGCCTGCGGCCCTTTCCCTTTTCCTTGGGAACCGCGTCTATGAGCGGCAGCTTTTCTATGTCCTTTGCGGTCATCTCGGACAGTACGGCGTTCATTATCTTTGCCGCAGTCCTCGCCCTTTCCATAGCTCTGCCGCCGCAATGCTCCACGCCCAGCGCCTCCGCCGCAGTCCTCATATCCGTCTGCTTGCTTTCCCTGTGCAGGTAATGAAACAGCATGGAGGTGCTTACGCAGTGCGCGTCCAGCTCCATATCAAAGCGCAGGCCGTGCTGCCTGAGGTTGTTCAGCTCCAGCGGGTCGTGTATCACCTTCACTCCATCGCCTATAAAGTCATACAGCTGCTTCAGCCCGTCCTTCAGGCTCACGCCGCCGTTTATCATTTCGCGTGTAAGCCCTGTCTCCTCGGCCATGGCATCGGTCAGCGCCGCGCCGCTGTTGACTATTATGGATAAGCCTTCCTTTTCGCCGCTCTCGTCAAAGCGCAGCGCGGCTATCTCGAATACGTCGTCCTCCTTTACGCCGGGATATGCTACCACTCCTATCGCCACGTATTGCTCCGGCCGCTTTATAAGCTCGCTGTCGGGCATGAGGTATCCCTCGACGCCCAGCAGTATTTTTATGTCCTTGCCGTCCTTTTTCAGCTTGTCTGCCTGTGCCACCGCATCCGGGAAGGCGTGTACCACGCCGTGATCCGTTATTGCTATTGCCTTATGGCCCCAGCGGGCTGCGGTCTTTATGGCTTCCTTAACGTCTGTCAGGCCGTCCATGCTGGACATCTTGGTATGAAGATGCAGCTCTACGCGCTTCTCCTCGGACTTGTCCGTGCGAACCGCTCTTGGCTCCCAGCCCACGTCCCGCGGGAATACGCACATTCGCCTGAGCCACTGATCCATCATATACTTTCCGGCGACGATAAGTATATCCTTCTTTTTCTGTATGCCGGCTATGGTATCGACGATGCCATTCTCGCCCTCCTCGAGAAACATCTTGCAGGGAATCGTGTTTGTATGGTCGCTTATGGCAAATGTCAGTATAGTCCTGCCGTTTTTCTGCTTTGTAGTCTCCAGGGTTAGTATCTCGCCCTTTATTGTGACGTAGCACATAGTCTCGTCCACGTCGCGCTGCTGGATTATGGCGGTCTTTTTTATGGGCTTGCCATATATCGCATCCGCCCTGTCGGGGAGTGCCTTTTTCTTGGTCTCCGCAGCCTTTTTAGGCTGCCAGGAGGGCCGTTCCTCTTCCTTGGGCAGCGTCAGCTCCATGGTATCGTCCGCTGTAAGCTCTATGTCAGTCTCTATGCCGTACCGATCGAGGTAATATGATTTTACCGTTTCCCTATGTCTCGGATCCGAGACCAGCTCGAACACCTGCCCGGGTATCTTTACCTTGATCGTGCCGCTCTCATAATCCCAGACGGAGCTGTGTATCGCGGGGCGGCATACCGGAAGTATGTCGCACCATGTCTTTTTGAGTATGTTCAGCGTATCCTCGTCGCAGGCGGACAGCAGCGCCGAAAGCCCGCCGCACCTGATTATTACCTTTGTGCGGCAGCCCGGCATGAGGGCGCAAAGCTCCCTCTCAAGACAGGCTATGTTTTCGGCGCTGGTTATATGGCCGCACCGCACGGTAACGGTCAGCAGATTTTCACGCTTGTTCAGTCCGGCATCTGTTATCTCGCCGTCTCCAAGGCCGTATTTTTCAAATATAGTCAAAAGCTTCTGTTCCATAGTCTATTCCATCATGGCTTTGGCCTCGGTTATGAGTTCGTCTACGGCGGCCTCCAGAGGAACTGTCCTGAAGAGCTTGCCGCCCTTGAACAGGGCGCAGCCGCCCTTGCCGAAGGCCACGCCTATATCGGCTTCAGCCGCTTCTCCGGGGCCGTTTACAATACAGCCCATCACGGCTACTTTAAGGTACTTTCCCTTGGGTATCAGGCTGGAAAGCTCATGCTCCACCCTGTTGGCGGCGCTGAGAAGATCGGTGCAAGTTCTGCCGCAGGTTGGGCAGCTGACTATTTCCACTCCTTCTTTTCTGAGGCCCATGGCCTTCAGTATCTCCTTCGCTGCGTAAACCTCCTGTACAGGGTCACCGGTCATGGATACGCGCATGGTATCCCCTATGCCGTCCACAAGAAGGGCGCCCATGGCGGCCGCAGCCTTTACAAGGGCCATTTCACCGCCGCCAGCTTCCGTAACACCTATATGCAGGGGGTAATCGCACTCCCTGCTCATAAGCCTGTAAGCCTCAATTGTATTCGGCACGTTGGAGGATTTAATAGATATGACCATGTCATAATAGCTCTGTTTTTCCAGCATGCGGACGTGCTTCAGCGCGCTCTCAACCAGCGCTTCCGGCTTTGGGCCTCCGTACTTTCGTAGAAGCTCCTTTTCCGCAGAGCCGCCGTTTACCCCTATGCGCATGGGAACATGATGGGCCTTGGCGCAATCCACCAGCCTTTTTACGTTTTCCTCTCCGCCTATGTTGCCGGGATTGAAGCGCAGCTTGTCCACGCCGTTTTCCATGGCGGCTATGGCGAGCCTCCAATCAAAATGTATATCCGCGACGAGTGGTATGTGTATCCTGCTCTTTATCTCGGGTATTGCCTTTGCACATGCTTCATTGTACACGGAAGAGCGGACTATCTCGCAGCCCGCCTCCTCAAGGGCCAATATCTGATCGGCGGTGGCTATTGCGTCCGCCGTGTCTGTATTGGTCATAGACTGTATGGTGACGGGGGCGCCGCCGCCTATCTGCACCGCCCCTGCCATAACTTTTCTTGTTTTTTTCATCCTTCCCCCACAAATCGGTCTGCCGCTATGCGGCTAAAACAGCTTTCTTACGTCCATTACCGTAAGCAGTATCATAAGGCTGAAGAGCAGCACCAGCCCCGCCATATGTATCATTCCCTCCTTCTCGGGAGGTATGGGCTTGCCGCGAACCGCCTCTATCACCATGAACAAAAACCTTCCGCCGTCCAGCGCCGGAATGGGCAGTATGTTCATTATGCCAAGGTTGATGCTGATAAGCACTCCGAGACGCAGCACCACCTCAAAGCCGGCCCTCACCGCCTGACCTATTATGCTTATGGTTCCCACCGGCCCGGCGACGTCGTCCGAGGTAACGCTTCCTGTGAACAGGCCGCCCAGCACCTTGAACATCTCTTTTACAATATAGCAGGTGTAACGTACCGAATTTGTCGCAGCCTCAAGCAGGCCGTAGCGCAGCCTTTCGGGGGAGATGTATATGCCCAGCCTGTTGCTGCCGCTTTCGGGATCGTATATGTCGTGGGCAGTAAGAGTCACGTCCATGCCGTCACGTCGTACGGTAACCTCTATTCTCGCAGGATCAGCCTGCTGTATGTAATCCGTGCATTCCGCATAGTAGGTTATGCTTTTGCCGTCTATCTCGGTTATGATATCGCCTACCTGTATGCCCGCGGCCTCCGCCGGGGTGTTCTCTGCGGTAAAGTCGTTTATCATCGGCATATACTCGCCGTAGGTCATAAGTATGATCACGGCCAGCACCACTGCCAGAAGTATATTCATAAACGGGCCGGCCAGCACCACTATCATGCGCTTCCATACCGGCTGCGCATTGAAGCACTCGGGATCGGATACACCTTCATCCTCACCGTGAAAGGCACATAGGCCGCCTATGGGCAGCGCCCGGATCGCGAAGCGGGTACCGTTTTTCTCCTTGCTGCACACCACAGGACCCATTCCTATGGCGAACTCGTCTATTCTGAAGCCAAGCTTTTTGCCCGCGTAAAAATGCCCAAGTTCGTGTACGAATACCAGCACCGTAAGCACCAGCAGCGCGCCAACAATTGACAACAGCGTCATTTATGCGTTTCCTTTCTCAAATGCAAGCTTCCTCGCCTGCCTGTCTATTTTTATTATGTCCTCAAGGGAGAGTATATTCCCCCTGTCCGCCCTGCTCATGGCGTATCCGACCACGTCGGCTATCTCGTCAAAGCGTATCTTGCCCCGTATGAACATATCCACCGCCGCCTCGTTTGCGCCATTATACACTATGGGCAGGTTTCTTCCTTCGCGCAGCGCCTCATACGCCATGGGTATTGCCGGGAACTTATCGGTATCAGGCGCATAAAAGCTTATTTTGCCCATGTCCTCAAGGCGAAGCCTTCCAAACTCGCCGGGAGTCCTCTCCGGGTATGTCAGCGCATATTGTATTGCAAGCCGCATATCGGGCCTGGATAATTGTGCCATATTGCATCCGTCCGTGTATTCCACCATGGAATGCACTATGGACTCCGGGTGTACCAATACGCTTATCCTTTCCCCCGGCACGTCGAAAAGATAACTGGCCTCCATTATTTCAAGGCCCTTGTTGAAAAGTGTAGCGGAGTCTATGGTAATCTTTTGCCCCATCCTCCATGTCGGATGATGCCCTGCCTGCTCCGGCGTAACGGCCTTGAGCTGTTCCTTTGTATATTCTCTGAAGGGACCGCCGGAGGCCGTAAGTATGAGCCTTTGTATCTCGCCGTGGTTTCCCGCCGCCATGCACTGGAATATGGCGCTCTGTTCGCTGTCCACCGGTATTATGGCACCGCCCTTTTTCAGCGCGGCATAGACCTTCATGCTCTCGTCGCGCAGAGATTTCGTAGCGAGAATCTGCCAGCACATGATGCTCTCAAGCGCCAGCCGCAGCCAGACGGAAATTTTTTGCGCAAAGATCAGCAGCAGCGCCGGAATTGCGGTTGAGACGGCCGCAGTGAAGACCCAGAGAAGCGCGCCCGCCGCAATCTCGCCGGATTTCGTTTTGGGAAGGAGGGCACGGAACAGGCGCCCCAGCGCATCGGTGAGCTTCCCAATCAGGACCACCGGATGGGGAAATCCATGCGGGTCACCCAGGAGAAGGTCGATGCAAAAGCCGAGGACCAGCGCGTAAAAAGACCAGTTCATGCGTCCGCGCCTCCGTTTTGCAGGGTAAAAATATAGACCGGGTTCTGCGCCTGCATCAGATGGTACCGCCCGAGCGGCGAGGCTTTCGAGACCTGCACCGAGACGCACTCTGCAATCTCAAAGTCTGCCATACAGCTACTTAGCGCGGAGACGGACTCCAGCGTCACCGCCGTCGAGACAATGCGCACATGCGGATTTTTTTCCAGCAGCAGCGCGAGAATGTCCCGGACACTTCCGGACGTGCCGCCCAGAAACGCATGTGTCGGCGCGGGAAGGTCGCGGCAGGCCTCCGGCGCGAGGCCGGGAATGATCTTCATGTTTGAAGCGGAGAATGACTCCCGGTTCTTTTCCAGAAGCGCCAGCGCCTGCTGGTTT
>ERZ779876.2865-NODE-2865-length-11538-cov-19.852565_pt1 | contig 11538 bp, 9 predicted proteins | sample MGYA00511068_ERZ779876 | MGnify/ENA primary metagenome ERZ779876 (study PRJEB29588, sample SAMEA1970858) | human gut metagenome | biome: human gut; feature: human-associated habitat; material: faeces | place: Denmark | collected 2008/2010 ...
AAAACAGCCTTCTTTCCCACCAGCTCGTCCAGCACCTCACAGCGGATGATCCGCCGCGCCAGCTCCAGAATCTCCCCCACCGGTGCTTCCAGACCTTTGTCCGTCAGCTGGCAGAGGATCAGCTCCGATTCCAGCGTGTCCAGCTTTCCCCGGAAAATAATTCTGGGATGATCCTTCACCACCAGAAAATCCCCGTTCAAGTGGGTCATATGCTCCGGCTTTTCCGTCAGGAAGCCGCCGGTGAGAAGGGGAAACTTATCCTGCTTCGCCTGCTCGCCGGGACGGATCTCGATCCGTTCCCGGCTGAGATAGTCCCGGGCGGCGCTGGTGAGCTGGTCGCCCTTTCCCAGGTAGAAAATGCGCTTGCCCTCCCGGTTTCGGATATTCGCCCGGACGGCTTCTTCGTTATAGAGCATTCCTTACTTCCCGGCGTTCGGGGTCTGGGAAGGACGCCCCTTGGGGAGAATGGAGTCCACCTCCATATGGGGCCGTGCAATCACGTGGACGGAGATCAGCTCCCCCCCCTTCTCCGCTGCCGCCGCACCGGCGTCGGTGGCCGCCTTCACAGCGCCCACGTCGCCGCGCACCATCACGGTGACAAGGCCGCCGCCCACCTGCTCCTTGCCCACCAGCTGCACATTGGCGGACTTGACCATGGCATCCGCCGCCGCAACGGCGGGAATATAGCCGACAACTTCAATAAATCCCCAAGAACGCATTTTTCTTTACCTCCTCAGCATTGCAGCATTTCCACCAGCTCCGGCGTGGGGCGGGCGATGGTGTAGCAGCCCATCAGGGCGTCCATCCGGTTGGCAGCCGCCGCACCGGAATCCACCGCCGTGCGCACCGCGCCCACCTCACCGCGAACGATGATGGTGACCATGGCGGCGCCGATCCAGACCTTTTTGACGATCTCCACATTGGCGGCCTTGACCATGGCGTCGGCCACGGCAAAGGCGGGCACATAGCCCTGGGTCTCCACAAATCCCAAAGATTGCATAGCTGTCTCCTCTCGTTTTCTGTGCGCCTTGGCGCAAATTTTTATGGCTGCCGTCCCTCTCCGCAGGTGCTGGCGTGCCGGAGAGGGGCCGGGCCCCCCTCCGGCAGCGTGTGGAGAGAAAACGGGAGATGGCGTATGTTAGCGGTTGGCCATGATCTCGCGCATGGCCTTGCAGACGAAGCGATCCTCCTCGGGGGTGCCGATGGAGATGCGGTTGGCCTTGAAGTTGCCGCGGATGATGATGCCGTAGTCCAGCAGGCGGTCAGCAAACCACTTCACGTCCACACCGGGATCGAAGTAGATAAAGTTGGTGTGGGAGGGCCAGACCCGGAAGCCCAGCTCCTTCATGCAGGAGACCAGGATCTCGCGGCCCTCCTGGTTGCCCTTCTTGGTCATCTCCTGGAACTCCACGTCGTCCAGGGCGGCCTCGGCGGCGTGCAGGCCCATGCGGCTGCAGCAGAAGCCGGTGGAATCCCGCTGCAGATACTCGATGATCTCGCGGTTGGCCATCAGATAACCCATACGGGCGCCGGCCATGCCGTACAGCTTGGAGAAGGTGCGCACCACGATGAGGTTTTCGTCATCGGCGATGGCGTCCACCATGGTCCGGTAGTTGGGGTCCTCCACGAAGTCGATATAGGCCTCGTCCACCACCAGCAGGACGTGCTCAGGCAGCTTCTTCTGGAAGGCGTGGAGCTCGTCGGAGTCGATGAGGGTGGCGGTGGGGTTGTTGGGGTTGCAGAGGAAGATGGCCTTGGTCTTGTCGGTGATGGCGGCCAGGACCTTGTTGAAGTCAGGGGTCAGGGTGTCCTCCTCCAGGGGGACCTCCACCAGCTTGCCCCGGCAGCGCTTGACGTAGTTATAATAGCTGGGATAGGTGGGGGGCGTCAGGATGATCTCGTCGCCGGGCTGGATGAACACCTCGGCGATGAAGCCCAGGCCCGCGGTAGCGCCCTCAGTGACCATGACCTCATCCACGGACAGGCCGTGCTTCTCCGCCAGCTTCTTGCGCAGGTCCTGGGCCCGGACATCGGGATAGCGGTTGGCCAGAGGAGCCTGCTGGCAAATGGCCTCGGCGGCCTTGGGGGAGGTGCCGAAGGGGTTTTCGTTGGTGGCCAGCTGCAGCAGCTTGGTCACGCCGGGCCGCATGCTCTTGGACTGCTCGTCCGCACCCACCACATAGGGAGGGGCTTCCTTCACAAATTCACTGACCAGATTCTTAACAGACATTTTCTTTTCCTCCATAAAGTCATTGGTTGTCCCGTGGGGACCCGTTATCCGTAGTCTAACAGAAAGGGCCCGGCGGGCCTGTAAACGCCGTTACAAACCGGCGAATTTAATCCGAACAGCTCACGCCGGAGTCGTTGATCCGCTGGCGCAGGGCGTCCATCTGGACCACATAGTAAAGCCCCGATTTCTTCATCAGGATCCTGTCCTTTACCAGGCCGGAGATGATGTTGGACACGCACACCCGGCTCAGGCCGGTGATCTCGGCGATGTCCTGGTGGGTGAAGCGGATATACAGCAGCTTCTGGCCGTTCTTCTCCTCGGAATACTGCTCGGCCAGGTGCAGCAGGTAAAAGCATACCCGCCCCTCGCTGTGGTGAAAGCTCATCAGCTCGATCTGGGTCAGCAGCATCCGGTTGATGCGGTTGCTCTGCATGAGGATGTTGTGGGTCATCTGGAAGTTGTCCCGGATCCGGGAGGAGGCCTCCTCCTTGGGGATCACATACACATCCGCCTCGTCGCTGACGACCTCGGCCTGACAGGAGTTGGGGCTGCCGTCAAACAGGGTCTGGTTGCCGAACATGCATCCGGCGTCCAACACCATGGTGTTGCGCATATCGCCCTCCGGCGTACACAGGCACATGGCCACCCGGCCGCGCTTGATGATGAAGACGTTCTCGCTGTACTCCTGCTGGCCATAGAATATATGCCCCCGGAAAAAGTGCCGGGCGTACCGTTCGTCGGTCAGGGGACCCCAATCCAGATGACTCATGTCGATCCAAGGGGAGTCGATCTGGCGATATTTGCGTTCTGCCATCTTCATTTACCTCCTGTGTATGATTTTGCGAATATGTGATGCGAACCGGCAAGCCCATTTGGCCCTGCCGGTCCGCACCAGACTGCGGGGAGAGAAAGCTCCGCAGGGCGACTTATGCGATGATTTTTACTTGGTCTGGGCAGGCAGGGCCTTCACAGGCTCGCCGTTGGGACCCTCGTACTTGCGGCCCCAGCCGGTGATCACGGCCACGGCCAGCACCACGAACAGGAACCAGCAGTGCAGGCTGGCACCGGCCAGGCTCACGGGGCTGACTTCCTGCACGAAGGAATAGGTGTCCATCAGGCCCTGGATGCAGGACAGGGCGATGAAGATGAAGGCGCTGGTGACGGGGATCACAGCGGGCAGGGTGCTGCCGAAGCCGTCCATCAGGTTGGCCCGGCGATAGGGGTGCAGACCCTTGGACTCGCCCAGGTCGTTGGCGATGGGGCCCCACATGATGATGGCGGGACCGTTGGCGGAGCCCAGGCAGATGGAGGAGACCATCAGGCCCACGGAGATGATGACCTCGGTGCCCACCACGGAGCGGTTGAGCTTGCTGTGGACCAGGCCGTCGATGACCTGCTGCAGCAGACCGCTGGCGCTGAGGATGCCGATGATACCGGCGATGGCGTACAGGTAGCCCACGGTGCCGATCATGTTGTTGACGCCGTCGATGAGGAAGCCGCCCAGGGTGCCGTCCTGCATGCCCATGATGTCGGAGGGAACCAGGATGCCGCTGACCAGGCCGATGATGGTGCCGGAGATCAGGCCCCAGGTGCAGGCCACATAGATGTTGCGCTTGATGAAGGCCACAATCAGCAGGATGGCCACGGGGATCAGCATGATCAGGCCCTTGGGATTGCTGTACTGGGCCAGGATGGCCTCGGCCTCAGCCGCGTTGATGGCGGAGCCGGAGCCGCCGAACAGGGCGAAACAGACGGTGGCGGCGGCAGCGGCCACCAGGGCGTACTTCATACGGCTGCCCACAACGCCGGCCACGTCGGCCACGCCGGGCTTGTTGGTGTACTCCTGGGTGGAGGCGGAGGCGATGGTGGTGTCGGAGATGGGGCCGACGTTATCGCCGAAAATAGCGCCGCTGAGGATGGCACCGGCCAGGAACACGGGATCGGCGCCCAGCAGCAGGCCGGAGGGATACAGGATGGGGAAGGCGGTGAACATGGTGCCGATGGAGGTGCCGGTGGCAGTGGCGATGACGCAGGTGGCGATGAAGGTGAAGGCCACGAAGCCGCCGCCGGACAGGCCGATCTTATCGCCCAGCCACACGAAGCCCTGAGCCACGCCGCCGCGGGTCATCAGCTTGCCGAACATGCCCACGATCAGCAGGATCAGGGCCAGCTCGTTCATAATCTTGGAGGACATGCCGGTTGCCACGGCGTCCCAGTATTTGCCCCAGTTCTTGGACAGCAGGGATCCGATGATCAGGGCCACATAGCCGCCCATGCACAGGTGCATCATGTCGAAGGTCTTGAAGACCACGAAGAACAGGATGCAGAACACCACGAACAGCAACAGGGGGACCAGGGCGAAGAGATTCGTACCATGAAACTCTACGTCAAATTTTTTCTTTTCCATACCAACTCTCCTTTTGTTGTGGGGACAGCGGCCCATCCGCTGTCGTTAAAAAAATAGTAGCAAAAAGGATTTTTCCAGTATGTAAAATGCATTACATTTTTTCGTTTTCTCCATTTCGGCCCATTTGCGGCGGCGTTTTTTGTAGATAAATGACAATTTCCGGCGATTTTGTTTCGTTTTGAGAAAAATCAACCCGCTGAAATGGTAAGAATTTTTTGTTGCGTCTGCTTTATCGTTGTAAAACGCTGCACTTTCCGCCGGAATGCATGCCGCGGCAAGCTCTCTCTCAAAATCTTAGCAAAATCTGAATGGGTGGAACAGACACCGTTCTGTGTGGGTATTCGCAAAATTGCGCGAATAAGTGTATATCGTAAACTATATACGGGTAGCACTGTGGTGTGAGTATAACGCCGCAGCAGGCGGATGTCCAGTGTTTTTCCAGAATTTTCCTGTGGTAAATCCTTCCGGTGTCAAAGAGAATCCCGGGGTGCGGAAAAGCTCCATATAATAGAGATGTTGGGCAGATAGCCCAAAGAGGGGCCCGGTTTTTCGGCAATCAGCCGAATGTTTCCTGCGGCGAACAATTCCGATTGACACCCTTTCCCGCACCGTGATAGAATGGGTGCGACAACGGAATAGGGAAATCGGTGGATGGACTCGGGAGAGACTGCGCCCTGCGGGCGCGGCGCCGAAGGGGAACGCAGAAGCTCTCAGGCAAAAGGGACCGGGTCCGGACGATACTCCGAAAAGGCCGGATCACCGGCCACCGAAGGTGCAACCTGCCCCGGATGGGGCGGGGAATCTCTCAGGTCAGGATACGGGGGCGCAAAGCAACGGCTTTGCGCCCTTTTTTGCTGCCCGAAAACGGAACAAATCTGAAGGAGGAGCTTATCAAATGAGCGAACTGAAGCGCACGCAGCTGTATGACGTGCATGTGGCCGCCGGGGCCACCATGGTGGATTTCGGCGGGTGGGAGATGCCCATCCAGTATCCCTCCGGCATCATTGCCGAGCACCTGTATACCCGCCAGGTGTGCAGCCTGTTCGATGTGTCCCACATGGGCCGCCTGCTGATCGAGGGGCCCCAGCGCAAGGAATTTCTCCAGCATGTGCTGACCAGCAACGTCAGCGCCCTGGACCTGAACATGGCCCAGTACTGCATCATTCCCAACGAGAACGGCGGGGCCGTGGACGACGCGTATCTGTATCTGTTCCAGGAGGACAACTATCTGCTGGTGGTCAACGCCGCCAACATCGACAAGGACCTGGAGCACCTGAACCGGGCACTGGCGGGCTTCGACTGCACCATCACCAACATCAGCGACCAGTGGGCCTCCATCGCTGTGCAGGGTCCCAAGAGCAAGGAAATGCTCATGACCCTGACCGGCGGCGTGTCCCCCACCAAGGAGCCCACCAAGAACTCCCTGGGCACCGTGTCCCTGGAGGGTCACCAGGCCCGCATCGCCAAGACCGGCTATACCGGCGAGCCTCTGGGCTATGAGGTGTACGTCCGCAGCGAGGACGCCGTGTGGCTGTGGAACCGGCTGGTGGAGCTGGGCGCGCGTCCGGCGGGCCTGGGCGCACGGGACACCCTGCGCATGGAGGCCTCCTTCCCCCTGTACGGCCACGAGATGGGCACCGCCCCCGACGGCAGCGAGATCCCCATCTTCGCCGTGCCCCTGGCCAAGTTCGCCGTGAGCTTCTCCGCCCAGAAGGGCGAGTTCATCGGCCGGGCCGCTCTGGAGCGTCAGCACCGGGCCTTTGTCCGGTATATGGACCGGGACTTCTCCGACCTGTCTCCCCTGCCCCGGAGGATCGCCCCCATCGCCCTGCTGGACCGGGGCGTCATGCGGGCCGGAATGGAAATCTATCGGGGCGACAAGCTGGTGGGCTGGGTCACCAGCGGCACCATGGTGCCCTATTTCAAGACCCAGGGCCAGGGCCTGTCCACCGTGATCCTGGAGGCCAGCGGCAAGCGGGCCATCGGTCTGTGCTATATCGACAGCGACGTGCTGGTGGATGACACCGTGGAGGTGGACATCCGGGGCAAGCGGCTCAAGGCCGTGATCCCCGCCCGGCACATGAGCGTGGGCGCGCCTCCCTTCGCCCGTCCCCTGCTGTACGGCGAGCAGGAGGAGGTCCGCACCGTGGCCGGCGGCGACCGCACCGGCAAGGCCCTGACCCTGCTGCACAAGGCCATCGAGAACCACGTCTGGCGTCAGGAGCAGTGCGTGAACCTGATTCCCTCGGAGAATACCCCCAGCCGGGCCGTGCGCCTGCTGTCCGGCAGCGACCCGGCCTGCCGCTATGCCGAGCACAAGAAAATCCTGGCCTTCTATGAGAAGGAGGTGTTCTATTATCAGGGCACCAAGTTCATCGACCAGGTGGAGCGGATGCTGGCCGAGGAGATGCGGGCCTATTTCGGCTGCACCGAGGTGGAGACCCGGACCCTCAGCGGCCAGATGTCCAACATGGCGGTGTTCTCCGCCCTGATGGACTGGAAAAACCGCTTCGACCGCAAGAACGAGGCCAAGCGCCTGGGCTACGTCATGAACAACCACATCATCAAGGGCGGTCACCTGTCCGCCCAGCCCATGGGCGCTTTGCACGACTACATCGCCATCGACCCCGTTACCGAGAAGCCCGCCGTGGTGAACTTCCCCGTGTGCCGGGATAACCCCTATAAGATGGACGTGGAGGAAACCAAGAAGCTCATCGACCGCTATCGTCCGGAGCTGATCATCTTCGGCAAGTCCATGGTCCTGCACAAGGAGCCTGTGGCCCAGATCCGGCAGTTTGTGGATGAGCAGAAGATCCCCACCACCATCATGTACGACATGGCCCATGTGCTGGGCCTTATCGGCGATCACTTCCAGAACCCCTTCCAGGAGGGCGCGGAGATCGTCACCGGCTCCACCCACAAGACCTTCTTCGGCCCCCAGCGGGGCGTCATCGGCGTGAACTATAAGGAGGAGGACCTGAAATACGGCCTGTGGAAGACCATCGAAAGCCGTACCTTCCCCGGAAGCGTCTCCAACCATCATCTGGGCACCCAGCTGGGTATGCTGATGGCCGCCTATGAGATGAACCAGTTCCGGGACGCCTATCAGAGCGCCATCATCCGCAACGCCAAGTCCTTCGCCAGGAGCCTGAAGAGCTATGGCCTGGACGTGGTGGGCGACCCCGCCATCGACTACACCGAGACCCACCAGGTCATCGTGTCCGTGGGCTACGGCGAGGGTGCGGAGATCGCCGAGCGGCTGGAGCAGAACAATGTCATCGTCAACTATCAAGCCACCCCCGACGAGGAGGGCTTTACCGCCTCCGGCGCACTGCGCATGGGCGTCAGCGAGATGACCCGGTTCGGCTTCGAGGAGAAGGACTTCGACCAGCTGGCCAGCCTCATGGCCGACTGCATCCTCCGGGGCCGGGAGATCAAGGGCGACGTGGAGCGCCTGCGGGCCGGTCACACCGAGATGCGCTACTGCTTCGACGACGCCGCCATCAACGACGCCCTGGAGCAGCTGGCCGGCAAGCTGGACATCTGAACAAACAACAAAACATATTAAATTTGGAGGTAAATCATCATGCTGTATCCGACTGATCTGAAGTATTCCAAGTCCCACGAGTGGGTGAAAATGGAGGACGGCGTGGCCGTCATCGGTATTTCCGACTTTGCCCAGGACGCTCTGGGCGACGTGGTGTTCGTGAACCTGCCCGGCGAGGGCGACGACGTCACCTGCGGCGACGCCTTCGGCGATGTGGAGTCCGTCAAGGCCGTGTCCGACCTGGTGTGCCCCGTCACCGGCGCCGTGTGCGCCGTCAACGAGGAGCTGCTGGACCAGCCTGAGCTTCTGAACAAGGCTCCCTATGACGCGTGGCTCATCAAGGTGGAGAATGTCACCGACACCGAGGAGCTGCTGGACGCCGCCGCTTACGAGGCCTTCTGCACCGAGGAGGGCTGAGCATGGGCAGCTATGTCCCCTCCACCCAGGCCCAGCGGGAGCAGATGCTCCGCGCCGTGGGGCTGGAGAATGTCATGGACCTGTACCGGGACGTGCCGGAGCAGATGCTGCTGCGGGAGCCGCTGCACATCCCCGACGGCATGAGCGAGCTGGAGGCCGCCCGGGCGGTGTCCGCCATGGCCGCCGAAAACCGCACCTACGCCACCATTCTGCGGGGCGCGGGGGCCTATGACCACTACATTCCCTCCATCGTCAAATATATCCCCGCCAAGGAGGAGTTTCTGACGGCCTACACCCCCTATCAGGCGGAGATGAGCCAGGGGCTTTTGCAGTCTATCTTCGAGTATCAGACCATGATCTGCGAGCTCACCGGCATGGACGTGTCCAACGCCTCCGTGTATGACGGGGCCACCGCCGCCGCCGAGGCGGCGGCCATGTGCCGGGAGCGCAAGCGCCGGGTGACCCTGATCTCCGGCGCGGCCCATCCGGACACCATCAACACCGTGCGCACCTATTGCTACGGCACCGGCGACGAGCTGCGGGTGGTGCCGGTGAAGGACGGCAGGACCGATATGGACGCCCTGCGGGAGATGCTGGACGACGGCGTTGCTTCCTTCTATGTGCAGCAGCCCAACTTCTTCGGCCAGTTCGAGGACGCCGAGGCCCTGGGCCAGCTGGCGCACCAGGCGGGCGCCAAGTATATCATGGGCTGCAACCCCATTGCCCTGGCCGTTATGAAAACGCCCCGGGACTGCGGCGCGGACATCGCCGTGGGCGAGGGACAGCCGCTGGGCCTGCCTCTGGGCTGCGGCGGCCCGTATCTGGGCTACATGGCCGCCACCGACAAGCTCATGCGCAAGCTCCCCGGCCGCATCGTGGGTGAGACCACCGACGACCAGGGCCGCCGGGCCTACGTCCTGAGTCTCCAGGCCCGTGAGCAGCACATCCGCCGGGAGAAGGCCAGCAGCAACATCTGCTCCAACGAGGCCCTGTGCGCCCTGACGGCGGGGCTGTACATGGCCACCATGGGTCCCGACGGCATGGCGGAGGCTGCGGAGCAGTCCATGGCCAAGGCCCACTATCTGGAAAAGGCGCTGTGCGCCCTGCCCGGCGTGGAGCCGGTGTACGGCGGAGCGTTCTTCCATGAATTTGTGCTGAAAATGCCCCGCAGCCAGGAGCTGCTGGAGGCCCTGGACCGCCGGGGCATCCTGGGCGGCCTGCCTCTGGGCGACGACCAGGTCCTGTGGTGCGCCACGGAGAAGGTCAGCCGCCAGGAGCTGGACGAAGCCGTATCCATCGTCAAGGAGGTGCTGGACAGATGAAGCTGATTTTTGAAAAGAGCGTGCCCGGCCGCCGGTGCACCATTCTGCCCCCCTGCGACGTGGACGCCGTCTCCCTGCCGGAGTCCCTGCGGCGGGAGACGAAGCCCGACCTGCCCCAGCTCAGCGAGACGGACATCTCCCGCCACTATACGGAGCTGTGCCACCAGGTTCACGGCGTCAACTGTGGGTTCTATCCCCTGGGCTCCTGCACCATGAAGTATAACCCCCGCATCGACGAGGAGATGGCGGCCCTGCCGGGCTTCACCAGCTGCCATCCCCTGGCCCCCAGGGGGTCCCTGGCCGGTATGCGCCATGTGCTGGACACCGCCCGGGAATATCTCTGCGAAATCACCGGCATGGACGGCATGACCTTCCAGCCGGCGGCGGGCGCTCACGGCGAGTTCACCGGCGTGCTGCTGATCAAGCAGTATCACGACGCCCGGGGGGACAAGAAGCGCACCAAGATCATCGTTCCCGACTCCGCCCACGGCACCAACCCCGCCACGGCGGCCATGTGCGGCTATGAGGTGGTGAACATCGCCTCCGGCCCCGACGGCTGCGTGGACCTGGAGAGTCTGAAGGCCGCCCTGGGCGACGACACCGCGGGTCTGATGCTGACAAACCCCAACACCGTGGGCATCTTCGACAAGAACATCCTGGAGATCACCCGGCTGGTCCACGAGGCCGGCGGCCTGTGCTACTACGACGGAGCCAACCTCAACGCCGTGATGGGCATCGTCCGCCCCGGCGACATGGGCTTTGACTGCATCCACATGAATCTGCACAAGACCTTCGCCACGCCCCACGGCGGCGGCGGTCCCGGCGCAGGGGCCGTGGGCTGCAAGGCGTTCCTGACGCCCTATCTGCCCCACTCCGCCTCGGCAGAGGAGGAAGGGCATATCCAGGTCCGCAGCTTTATGGGCAACTTCCTGGTGGTGGTCCGGGCGCTGACGTATCTGCTGACCCTGGGCCGCCAGGGCATTCCCGAGGCGGCGCAGAACGCCGTGCTCAACGCCAACTATCTCCAGGCCCTGCTTCGGGACACCTATACCCCCGCCTATGACCGCATCTGCATGCACGAGTTCGTGCTGGATCTCAGCGGGCTGAAGAAGGAGACCGGGGTCAGCGCCCTGGACGTGGCCAAGTCCCTGATCGACGAGGGCATCCATCCGCCCACCATGTACTTCCCGCTGATCGTCCATGAGGCCCTGATGCTGGAGCCCACGGAGACCGAGGGGCCCGAGGTCCTGGACCATGCGGCGGAGGTTCTGCGGATGCTGTATCAGCGGGCGTATGACGACCCCACCGCCATGCACGGCGCACCTCACCATATGCCCATCGGCCGCCCCGACGAGGTGAAGGCCGCCCGGCACCCGGTGCTGCGGTGGAAGCGGGCGTGATCTCATCAACGGAGGAAGAAGCTATGTCTGATTATCAGCTCATCGTTATCGGCGCGGGGCCCGGCGGCTATACCGCCGCCCTGGAGGCCGCCAGGCTGGGGCTGCACACCGCCGTGGTGGAGCGCCGGGAGGTAGGCGGCACCTGCCTGAACCGGGGCTGCATCCCCACCAAGACCCTGCTCCACGCCTCCCAGGTATACCGGGACGCCGTGGAC
>ERZ779876.2869-NODE-2869-length-11533-cov-3.493727_pt1 | contig 11533 bp, 10 predicted proteins | sample MGYA00511068_ERZ779876 | MGnify/ENA primary metagenome ERZ779876 (study PRJEB29588, sample SAMEA1970858) | human gut metagenome | biome: human gut; feature: human-associated habitat; material: faeces | place: Denmark | collected 2008/2010 ...
TCCAGCTCTGCCATCTTGTCGGCGTCTGCCTTGACGGCGGCGTTGTTGGCGTCGATCTGGGCCTGCAGCTCCGCCTTCTTGGCCTCGTCGTCACACTTCTTCAGCTGGCCGAACAGGGGGCCGTTGGCCTTGCTCAGCTTGTTGCGGGCGGCCTTGAGGGCTTCCACTTCCTTCAGGCACTCGCGGTACTTGGCGTCCTTCTCGATGACCTCGTCAACGAGGGGGAGCTTTGCATCCTGAAACTTCTTCTTGATGTTTTCCTTGACCGCATCCGGGTTGTCGCGGACAAATTTGATGTCAAGCATGATAACTCTCCTTATACTCTATTGCTTGCACAGGGAGCGTTCTCCGCTGTGCCGTTCAAAGGCGGTGTTCCCCGCCTTGGTACGCTAAATTCACTATCTTGAGCAGTTGCTGCGCTCAACCTCTCCTATCGAGGAGAGGCCTTGGCATTTCGTAAAATTCGTTCTCTTCGCCGAAGGCTCTGAGAGGCTTACTCTACGCTGTACTGCCCCAGCAGATTGGCGAACGCCTTCAGCTGGTCGTCTGAATAGAAATGGACGGTGAGCTTGCCCTTGCCGTCGTGGTAGGCCACACGGACTTCGCTGCCAAGTGCTTGCTTGAGGCTTTCTTCCACTTCCACCGGCAGGGCGCTGGGCAGCGGCGGGGCCGCAGGCTCTTTCGCGGGCTTGGCCAGCTTTTTGCAGAGGGCCTCAGCCTGACGGACATTCAGCTGGTTGTCTGCGATCATCTGGGCCGCTTCCGCCTGAAGCTCCGGCGTCGGCAGACCCAAAACCACCTTTGCATGGCCGATGGTGATGAAGCCGCTTTTCAGCAGTTCGAGCACCGAGTCCGGCAGAGTCAGCAGACGCAGGATGTTGGCCAACGCACTGCGGCTCTTGCCCAGCTTGCGGGCGGCCTGCTCCTGGGTCAGGTCACAGCGGGTCATCAGCTCCCGGATACCCAGTGCTTCTTCCACCGGGTCCAGATCCTCGCGCTGAAGGTTTTCCACCAGCGCCAGCTCCATGGCCTGCTCATCCGTGACATCTTTCACGACGACAGGTGCCTCGGTCAGGCCCGCCATCCGGCAGGCACGCCAGCGGCGCTCACCAGCCACGATGAGATAGCGGTCCACCCCGTGGGGCCGCACCGCGATGGGCTGCAATAAACCGTGCTCTGAGATGCTGGCCGCCAGCTCTGCCAGCGTTTCCTCATCAAAGGTCTTGCGGGGCTGAGCCGGGTCCGGTTCGATCTCCCGCAGGGGCAGCGTCTCGATCCGGTTATCGGACTCAAAGCTGGGGGCTGTGTCCTCAAACAGACTTTCCAGGCCCCGGCCCAGTCCTCCTCTTTTTTTTGCCATAGGTTACGCTTCCCCCTGCTTCACTTGTTCCAGTGCGCTTTTCTGCTCGGCGGGGGCACTGTTCCCTTTTGTGCGGCGGCGTGCCGGTTCATGCGGGCGGTTGTTCTTTACGAACTCAATGGCGAGATCCATATAGGCCTCGCTGCCCTTGCCCTTGGGCTCATAGAAATTGATGGGCTGGCCGTAGCTGGGCGCTTCCGAGATGCGGATGGTGCGCGGGATGGTGGTCTTGTAGACCTTGGAGCCAAAATACTTTTTGACCTGATCCACCACCTGCAGCGTCAGGTTGAACCGCCCGGAGAACATGGTGAACACCACGCCCTCGATGTCCAGATAGGGGTTGTACTTCTTGCGGATGGTCTTGAGGGTGCTGATGAGCTCCGACAGGCCCTCCAGTGCGTAATACTCACACTGGATGGGGATAAGCACGCTGTCGCAGGCGCACAGACCGTTCAGGGTGAGCAGATCCAGGCTGGGCGGGCAGTCCACAAAGATGAAGTCGTAGTCCTTCTGCACCGAGGCCAGCGCCTTGCGCAGGCGGCTTTCGCGGCCCGGCAGATCGATCATTTCCAGACCCGCACCCGCAAGCCGGGTGTTGGAACCGATGACATCAGTGCGGAACTCGGTCTTGCGGATGGCATCCTTTGCCTCCGCCTCACCGATCAGCAGCTCATAAGTACCCACATCGACACTCCGCTTGGGAATGCCGTAACCGGTGGTGGTATTGCCCTGCGGGTCCAGATCGACGATGAGCGTCTTTTTGCCCAGAGCCGCAACGCAGGACGAAAGGTTCACGGCCGTGGTGGTCTTGCCCACGCCGCCTTTTTGGTTTGCAATTGCAACGATTTTAGCCACGCTCTTTGTTTCCTCCCGGGAAAATTATTTGTTCCACGTGGAACATTCGAGGCCGGGCCCCGCTGTTTTCCCACCAGCAAAGCCCCTTTAAAGACTAGTATAGCACATCAACGCGGCTTTTTGAACCGGTTTCCTGATTATTTTGCGTAAAAACCCTGTGGAATTGCATTTTTTGTGAAAATTGCGATGCGTTTTATCTTTGCGCGGCTGCGGTTGGGATGCGCACCGTGTATTCGATATAGCCGTCCCGCTCTTCCCTGTGAGCCGTTGCTGGCACACCGTTGTCCGTCATCAGCCGGATGGCGTGGTCGATGGTGTTGACAAAGATGCGCACATCCTTGACCATGGAGATGCGGTGTCTGCCCGGGGCGGCGGCATTGAGCACCTGCTCAATGTACAGGTCGGTCTGCCGGGCATTCATCCGCCGCTTGGCAATGGTGATAAGGGCTTCGCTCCGCCGGTTCTCGGGCAGGCGCAGGACAGCCCGGGCGTGGCGCTCGGTCAGGCCATTGTCCAGCACGAACTGCCTTTGGTCGGTGGTCAGCTGCAGCAGCCGCAGCTTGTTGGCAAGGGTGGGCTGTGCCATGCCCAGCCGCTTGGCTGCCTCGGCCTGGGTGCAGTCCCAAAGGGCGATCACATCCCGCAGCCCTTGTGCCTGCTCAAAGGGGTTCAGATCTTCCCGCTGGATGTTTTCCAGCAGACCCAGCGCCGCAGTCCGCTGGTCGCCGCAGTCGCAGAGGATGGCCGGAATGGTCTCCATCCTGGCCAGCTTGCAGGCACGGAGCCGCCGCTCCCCTGCCACCAGCTCGTAACCACCCTCGACCTTCCGCACCGAGATGGGCTGCAGCAGGCCGTTTTCCCGGATGCTCTGAGCCAGCCCCGCCAGCTCCTTTTCATCAAAAACAGTCCGAGCCTGAAACGGCGAGGGACGGATGCTTTCCACAGGCAGGGTGTAGATCTTTCCGGCAGATTTCTTCCATTCAAACATGATTCTTTCCCCTTTCGCTGAAATGTGACGCAGTTTTCCACCGTTTCCCGGGAAACAGTGGAAAACTCACTCATTACAGTTCCAGTGTACCAGAAATCAAAAAGCCCTGCCAGAAGAATCGTTCGGCAGGGCTTGGCATTTATCTTGCGGTTTTGCGTTATTTCAGCGGAGACTTTGCGATCTTTCCACCGTTTCTGGGGTAGGCTGTCGGAGTTTGCGAAATCTTTTTGCAGAGGATGAGGGTGCGGGTATCGCCGCCCGGCAGATGCAGGGTGCGGGTCTCCTTGTACTCGCCGCCCAGCTTCCGGATGGCACCGCGGGCTGCAGCCAGCTCCTCCTCGCCGGAAGCACCTTTCATGGCAAGGAAGCTGCCACCCACCTTGACCAGCGGTAAGCAGTACTCGGCCAGCATGGGCAGAGCCGCCACCGCACGGGCAGAGGCCAGATCAAACTGCTCCCGCCATGCTTTGCGGGCGGCTTCCTCGGCGCGCTCCTTGGCAAACTCCACCCCGGTCAAGCCCAGCTGAGCGCAGGCATACTTCAAGAACTCCACCCGCTTGCCGGTGGGCTCCATCAGGGTCAGCTCCAACTCAGGCTTGTAGATCTTTGTCACGATGCCCGGGAATCCGGCACCGGCACCCACGTCCACCATCTTCCCTGCCACCTCGGGCTGGCTGGCAAACAGCAGGCTGTCGAGGAAGTGCTTGTCCTCAATGCCCTCCGGGTCGGTGATGGCGGTCAGATTGACCTTCTGGTTGTAGTCCACCAGGATCTGCGCAAAGGTATCCAGCTGGTCCAGCTGTTCCCCGGTTAGCGCAATGTTCCACATGGAACATTTTTGTTCTAATCTGTTCTTGTCGATCATTTATCTGTCCCTTTTCGTGTGAGGCAATTCTTTTATCTTTCTACCAAAGGCTCCCCTACCAGGAGAGGGCCCTGGCATTGCATCAGGTTTTCTCTCTCACTGTTAAAGCAATGCTCAGCTGCGCCACATCAGAGGGCGACACGCCGGGGATGCGGCCCGCCTGCCCCAGATTCTTCGGGCGGATGCGGGCCAGCTTTTCACGGGCTTCCAGCGTCAGGCCGGTGAGGCCCTCGTAGGAAAAATCCTCCGGGATGAGGGTCTTTTCGTGGCGGGCCACCTCGTGGATCATCCGGTCCTGCCGGGCGATGTAGCCCGCATACTTGATCTCCGTTTCCAGCCGCTCCGCCAGCATGGGGGTCACGCCCTCCCCCCAGCCGATGATGCCCGCAACGAGCGGGTAATCGATTTCCGGGCGGCGCAGCAGCTCTTCGGCAATGCCGCCCTCTGCGGCCGGGGCAAGGCCCGCCGCCTTCATGGCTTCCTGCAGGTCTGCCGTCCGCAGATGGGCGTCATGCAGGCGGCGGCGCTCGGTGTCCAGCACCGCCTGCGTCTGCTGGTACTTTGTCCAGCGGTCGTCCTGCACGAGGCCGTATTCCCTGCCGATGGGCGTCAGACGGGTGTCAGCATTGTCCTGCCGGAGGGTCAGCCGGTACTCGCTGCGGCTGGTCATCATGCGGTAGGGGTCCATGACGCCCTTGGTCACGAGGTCGTCCACCAGTGTGCCGAGATAGCTGGACTGCCGGGGCAGGATCAGCTGGCTCTCGCCCAGCGCCTTCCGGGCGGCGTTCAGACCGGCCAGAAGCCCCTGCGCGGCTGCCTCCTCGTAGCCGGAGGTGCCATTGAACTGTCCCGCGCCGTAGAGGCCCCGCACCACCTTGCTTTCCAGCGTAGCCTCAAGGCTCGTGGGGTCTACGCAGTCGTATTCGATGGCATAAGCCGGGCGCATGATCTCGATCTGCTCAAAGCCCTTGATGCTCCGGTAGAATGCATTCTGCACATCCTCCGGCAGGCTGCTGGACGCGCCCTGCAAGTACATCTCCTCGGTGTTCTCGCCGCAGGGTTCCACAAAGATGGGGTGACGCTCCTTCCCTGCGAACCGCACCACCTTGTCCTCGATGGACGGGCAGTAGCGCGGGCCGACGCCCTCGATCATGCCGCCATAGAGGGGGCTGCGCTGGATGTTGTCCAGAATGATCCGATGGGTCTCGGGGTTGGTGTAGGCGATCCAGCACTCCACCTTATTGTGCATGGGCGCATCGGTCATAAAGCTGAAAGGCTGCAGCTCGTTGTCCGGGTCTCCGGGCTGGCATTCCAGCTGGGAGAAATCAATGCTCCGCCGATGCACCCGGGCAGGCGTACCGGTCTTGAACCGGCGCAGCGACAGACCGGCGGCTTTCAGGCTCTCGGTCAGGGCGTTGGCGGCGTGCATCCCGTCGGGGCCGGAGGCATACCACGCATCGCCCACAAAAATTTTGCCGCCGAGGTTGGTGCCGGTGGCGATGACCACACATTTCGCGCCATACTCCCCGTTCAGCTGGGTGACAACGCCCTTCACGCGGCCATCCTCCACCTCGACAGAGACCACCTCTGCCTGATGGATGGCAAGGCCCGGCGTCAGCTCAAGGGCGTGCTTCATATATTCGTGGTAACGCTTGCGGTCGGTCTGGACGCGCAGGGCGTGGACGGCAGGGCCTTTGCCCTTGTTGAGCATCCGGCTCTGTAAATAGGTGGCGTCTGCCGCCAGACCCATCACGCCGCCCAATGCATCCAATTCGCGTACCAGCGTACCTTTTGCCGTTCCGCCGATGCTGGGGTTGCAGGGCATATTGCCGATGGCGTCCAGACTCAGGGTGAACACTGCCGTTTTTGCGCCCAGCATCGCGGCGGCGTGGGCCGCTTCGATGCCCGCATGACCGGCACCGATGACGATAACGTCGTAGTCTCCTAAATGGTTCATTGCTGTCTATTTTTCCTCGATCGATTTTTCGTAAAGCGAAGTTCTCTTTTATTTCCCCACACAGAACCTCTCAAACACCTCATTGATGACTGCCTCCGAGGCGTTCTCCCCGGTCAGCTCACAGAGGGCGTCCAGCGCATCGTCCACACAGACCGACACAGCATCCAGCCCCAGCCCCTGTGCGGCGTCCAGCGCACCGGACACTGCATCCCGGGCAAACGCTCTGGTACCACAGGACGCTGGCCGTCCCGGCGATCACGGCAAGTATGCGGCTGCTTCTGCACATCGGCGCCTGCGACCAGCGGGCAAAGATCTTCTGCAACGGTCAGTATGTCTTGGAGCATATAGGTGGCTACACGGCCTTTTCCGCCGATCTCACAGCCTTCCTGCGCCCGGGCGACAACGAGCTCATCGTGCAGGTCAAGGATGATTTGGAGGCCAGCCAGCTCTCGCGCGGTAAGCAGAGTTCGAAACGCGGCGGCATCTGGTACACCCCGCAAAGCGGCATCTGGCAGACCGTCTGGTGCGAGTGGGTGCCGGATAACCACACCAAGGCCATCCGGTATACACCCGACCTCATCACGAACCAGCTGCTCTATCAGGTGCAGGCGAAGCATCCCGCCGGGGCCATCGTCCGGCTCTCGCTGCATGGGGAAGCCATTGCAGAAAGTGCGGCGGACGAAAAAGGCTTCGGCGCGCTGGACATTCCGCCGGAAAACCTTCGCCTCTGGTCGCCAGAATCACCCACGCTCTACGATGTGGACGTGACGCTTGGCGAGGACCATGTCACAAGCTACGCCGCCATGCGATCAATCGGCGTTGGGGAAGACGAAGACGGCGTTCCCCGGCTGCTGCTCAACGGCAGACCGTATTTCCAGAACGGCGTTCTTGACCAGGGCTACTTCCCGGACGGACTCTACACCGCGCCGAGCGACGACGCCATGGTTTTCGATATCCAGCTCATGAAGGACATGGGCTTCAACATGCTGCGCAAGCACATCAAAATCGAGCCTTTGCGCTGGTACTATCACTGCGACCGCCTCGGCATGCTCGTCTGGCAGGACATGATAAACGGCGGCGGGAAATATAACCTTCTCACCATCTCCGCGCCCCTCATCACGGGCATTCATCATAAGGACAACAACTATAAAAAGTTCTCCCGCACCGACGCGATGGCTCGCGCGAGCTACTATACTGAGCTCACCGAGATGATCGCCCAGCTCTACAGCTGCCCGTGCATCTGCACGTGGGTCGCCTTCAACGAGGGCTGGGGGCAGTTCGACGCGGCAAGCGCGGCGGCGTACATTCAAAAGCTCGATCACACCCGCATCATTGACCACGCCAGCGGCTGGCACGATCAGAAAATTGGGAAGCTTCAAAGCCTGCACGTCTACTTCCGCCCGTATCATTTTAAGCCCGACAAGCTTCATAGAGCCGTCGCGCTTACGGAGTTCGGCGGCTACACCCTCGCCGTCCCCGGCCACACGTGGGGCGACAAACGCTTTGGCTACAAGGGTTTTCGCGACAGCGCGTCTCTTGGCGAGGCCTTCCGCAAGCTCTATGAAACGCAGATCATCCCCGCGAAGGAACAGGGTCTGTGCGCCTGCGTGTATACGCAGCTGAGCGATGTGGAAGACGAGCTCAACGGCTTTGTAACCTACGACCGAAAAACCGTCAAGCTCCCAAAATCCCTCGTCCGTGAGGTTTCCTTGCAGCTTCGCAAATAAGACCGACTGAAACGCACAAAAGGAGGCCGTTCTATGATACAAACCATCGGCATTGTCAGCCTCTCGCGCGGCATTCTCGGAGAAGACTTTCTCCACCATGAGCTGGACCTCGGACTAGGCCGACTGAAGGACTTCGGCGTTCGCGTGAAGTTCCTGCCCCACGCGCTGGACGGTCTGGAATCACTCGCCGCGCACCCCGAGCACCGCGCGCAAGACTTGCTGGACGCGTTCCGCGACCCGGAGATCGATGCGATCCTCTGTGCCATCGGCGGAGACGACACGTATCGGCTCGCCCCATATCTTTTTGACCACGACGAACTCAAAAACGCCGTGACGAAAAAGCCGTTCCTCGGCTTTTCCGACACGACGCTCAACCATTTCATGCTCCACAAGGTGGGCCTTCCGACCTTCTATGGGCAGGCATTTCTGCCCGACGTGTGCGAACTTGCACCGGAAATGCTTCCCTATACGAAGCGGTATTTTGAAGAGTTCTTAAAAACCGGAACCATCCGGGAGGTGCGCCCGAGTGAACTTTGGTATACCAGCCGCACGGACTTTTCCCCGGAAGCGCTCGGCACCGAGCTTCCGGCGCACAAGAACACGGGCTTTGAGCTTTTGCAGGGTCCCGCGCAGTTCGAGGGCGAAATTTTAGGAGGCTGCATCGACTCGATGTACGAGATGTTCTCCGGCTGGCGGTACGGGGACATGCCCGAGGTCTGCCGGAACTACGGCCTGTTCCCCTCGATGGATGACTGGCGCGGCAAAATTCTGCTTATGGAATCGTGCGAGGAGTATATGCCGCCCGAGACTTACAAAAAGGCGCTCGAAACCCTCCAGGAAACCGGCGTGTTTGACGCGGTCTCCGGCGTTCTCGTCGGAAAACCGATGGACGACATGTACCACGCGGAATACAAAAAGCTCCTTGTCAGCATCATTGCCAACAAAGAGCTTCCGATTTTGTGCAATATAAACGTCGGTCACGCGCAGCCGCGCTGCATCCTGCCCTTCGGCGTTCCCGCCCATGTGGACGCGGATGCGCAGGTCATTCGCTTCGATTGACCGGCATCGTTTCCCCGTCCGGCAGTCCCTTGCTTTTGAGCAGGAACTTGCGGAACACTTCCCATAGAACCGTCAGCACCTGCAAAGCCGCGCAGACGAGGAAGATGAGCGACACGTTTTCGAGCTCAAAGGAGAGATACAGGCTGAGGCCCAGCGTCCAGATGAGCGCCGACACAGACACGCCCTGCCACAAAATGCCCCACCAGAGGCTTGTAAACACGATGCAGATGATCGAGCAGACCGGTAGCGCGTAGACAAAGAACATCCACGCCGGGTAGTCGACCTTGCAAATCATGAACATGCTGAAAAGAAGCGTCGCCACCGCCATCGTCAGCGCCAGAGACAGCAGCAAAATGAACATATGATAATGCGGCTTCGACTCCTTCGGCGGCTGGATTTCTCCGATGAGCGCGCTGACGCTCACGCCGTAAAGCTCGGCGATCTGGCTGAGAATATACACGTCCGGCAGGCTCTCGCCCCGCTCCCACTTGGAGACGGATTTGTCGGAATAATTGAGCTTTGTCGCAAGATCGAGCTGGGTGTCATGGTGCGCCTTGCGATAGGCCGCAATGTTTTTTGCGACGGTTTTGCGCAGAGTGGCTTCGTCGGTCTGCAATTTGGCACCTCCTGGTAATTATCATAAAAATCCCTGATTTTCAAAGGATTCTACTGTGAGTAGAGTGGCTCTATCGCGCCGCGATAGTCCAAAGACGCGCCGGGAGGGTGACATTTTTGCAGCAATCTGCTAGAGTAAATCCCGGGAAGAGGAAATACCGTGTCACCTGTTCATCCGGCACAGTGTTTCTAGGGAAGCTCTGCTTCCAGCGGCAATTTGATTCAGCGCGAGATTTTGGCGCAAGGCAAGGTATGGAAGCGTAGAAATGCTTTCTGTATTTCAAGCCTTCAAACCGCAGCATTGGGGCAAAAGATCCGCTGAAGCGAAGTGACGATGGATTCCGAGATTCCCAGTATACCATATTTTTTATTGACGTGCAAGAGCACGCAAGCATGCGCCTGGCATCCACACACCGTGCCGGGCGCATTTTTTGCGCGTTCTTGACGCTTGACGTTCTGAGGGAAAATTGTGTAGAATAGAGAAAACAAGAAGGAGGCGCGCTATGATCGACAAGGCCGCCATCGAGCAGCAGCTCGCGGAGCTGCCGCTTTTTCAATATGACTGGATCACGACCTCGGAGCTCGTGTTTTCCGAACGTGTACGCTATATCTGCCAGACGCAGTGCCCGATGTACAATACGACGTGGGCCTGTCCCCCGGCAGTCGGCACGGTCGAAGAATGCAAGGCACGCTGCCTTTCCTACCCGGAGGCGCTCATGATGACCTCCATTACCGAGGTCTCGGATATCGCGAATTTAGAAGAGACGCTCGCCACCCGAGGGCCCCACGAGGAGCTCACCCGGCAAGTACGGGACATGATTGCCGCGCAGGGCGTGGAGACCCGCGCACTTTCCACCGAGGCCTGCGCCATCTGTCAAAAATGCGCCTACCCGGACGCACCGTGCCGTCACCCGGACCGGATGTTCCCCTGTGTGGAGAGCCAGGGCATTCTGGTCACCGACCTTGCCGAAAAGCACGGTCTGGATTTTATGAACGGCAACATCGTCGTCTGGTTCTCGCTGATCCTATTTAAATAAGGGTATCAAGCCTGGAAAGCGCGTCAGAGAACGGCTCCCATGCGCCCTGCATTTCCGGCAGCGCGCAAAAGCGCTCTTCCTTGCCTCCCACGCCCGGAAGCGTCAGCGCGTAGGACCAGAGCGCCGGAGACGCGGCGTTCACCCGGCTCCCATATTTTCCGTCTCCCACCAGCGGGCAGCCGCGCGAGGCAAACTGGACGCGGATCTGATGCGTTCGGCCGGTATAAAGCCGCACATGCACAAGGCACCGCCCATTCGATTCCGCCAATACGCGGTAGGACAGCGACGCTTTTTTGACGCCCTTGCGCTCTTTGGAGACAACGAAGGTTTTGTTTTTGAACCGGTCGTGGAACAGCAGATCGTGAAGTTCCCCGGAATCCTCCTCCGGCCGCTTCGTGAGCACGGCCAGATATTCCTTTTGGAGTTTTCCCTCCTGAATCGCCTTTGAAAGCTTCGCCGCCATGCGCTCCGTTTTCGCGAAAACCATCACGCCGCCCACCGCCTGATCGAGCCGGTGCACGGGGTAGATTTTGCAGCCGAGCTGCCGCGAAAGAAGCGCCGGAAGGTCGGTTTCTCCTTCTCCCTGCGCACGCACGCCGATGGGCTTCACGCAGAGCGCGAGCTCCTCTGTCCCCCATATGATTTCAAGCATCCAACCGCCGCCTTTCCGGCTGTATTCTATCATAACTTCCGGCCGGCGCGCAACCGCGCCGGACAAGAAAGATGAGGAACCTGATTTTATGACCCCCAGAGACTATCAGCACAAGAACATGATACAGATTTTTCTGTACTTTTTTAAGCCCCACATGGGCCTTTTCATTTTAGACATGGTCTGCGCGCTCATTGTAGCGCTCGTAGATCTGGCCTACCCGCTTGTCTCGCGCTGGGCAATGTATGAGCTTCTGCCGCAAAACGCGTACCGGACGTTTTTTGCCGTCATGGGCGTGGTCGTGCTGGCCTATCTCGTGCGCGCGTTTTTGTATTACATCATCACCTACTGGGGCCACACGTTCGGCATCCGCGTCGAGGCCGACATTCGAGAAGCCCTCTTCTGCCACATGCAGGAGCTC
>ERZ779876.2878-NODE-2878-length-11507-cov-5.260479_pt1 | contig 11507 bp, 9 predicted proteins | sample MGYA00511068_ERZ779876 | MGnify/ENA primary metagenome ERZ779876 (study PRJEB29588, sample SAMEA1970858) | human gut metagenome | biome: human gut; feature: human-associated habitat; material: faeces | place: Denmark | collected 2008/2010 ...
GGCGCACGACGCCGTGTCGAACACCGCGTCGAGGCTGTAGTCCACGCGGGCTGCCCCGCCGTCGGTCAGCGCAACGCGTACGATGTCGCCCGCGATGGCCGTGTCCGTAAATTTTGTCGCCTGCCTGCCCTCGGCAAACCTGCCCGTCCTAAGCGAGCGGGACGCGGCGAGATAATTGCTTTTTGCGCCCGTAAAGTCGGTGCGGGAGGTGGTCGTCGGGCGCCCCGTCTCCTGTGCGTTAACCGTGCGGGTGAGCACGCCGTAATTGTCGAGGTGGGTACTGCGGTCGAGATCCTCGACGCTGTAAAACTCGAAGCCCGAGGGTATGGCTCTGCATTGGCGGAACCACGGCGTCTCGCAGCACTCCGCAGCCGCGTGCATGAGAAAACAGTTGAAATATCCCGCAAGGTACAGCTCGGTATCCGTTTTGCCCAAGGCCGCCAGCGAAAAACGCACGGTCTTTTCCCGCGTCACGTACGCGCGAACCACGAAATCGGCTGCGGCGGTGCGGGTGAGATAATAAACCGCCTGCGGGGTGAACACGGTATAGCGCGCCGTTTCGCCCTCCAGAGGCGAACGCGCCGCACCCGTGAGGGATACGGGAACATACCCTCCGTCGGCGGGGAGCCCCGCATAAAAGTTGAGATACGGCTCCTTTCCGCCGTCGGCGGAGAGAACGACGTAAAAAGTGCTTTCGTTGATGCTGATATAGCCCGAGGAATGGGCCCACAGGTTAAAGCCGTCGGCGGTATAGGGGAAACGCGCGTCGCCGTTGGCGCGTTCCAGACACAAGACGGTGTTTTCGTCGAGAAAATATCCCCCGTCGGGCAAAGCGGACGCCCGTTTCGCCTCGGGATTTTCCAGGAGCGCGTCGATGCGTTTCAGCAGCGCGCGGGCAGTTTCGATTAAATCCATGATTACTTCCTTGTTTTTAGTATTACGCGAATTTTTTCAGGCTGCCCGTCAGCTCGCCGATGATGTTTTTCGTGGTCTTTTCGCTGTCCGTTTCGGCAAACACGCGAAGCACGGGTTCCGTGCCCGACATGCGCAGAAGCGCCCAGCCGTTGTTCAAAATATATTTATAGTTGCGCCCGAAGGCCCGCGTCTCCAGCACTTTCTGCGAAAGCTCGGGCGTACAGCGGGACAGGTATTCGACGACGGGCTCCAGAGACTTCACCTCGATGACCGATTGGGCGGAATTGAGGCGGTAATCCGCAAACCCGTGCACTTCTTTGACTATTTCGGAAACGGGCTTTTTCATCATGATCACCATTTCCATAAACAGGGACGCGGAAAAAACGCTGTCCTTGCCGCGGACATAGCCGCGGACGGTGAGCCCGCCCGAGCTTTCGCCGCCGATGAGGGCGTCCGTCTCCGCCATTTTTTGGGAGACGTTTTTGAAGCCCACGTCCACCTCGTGACATTTCTGCCCGAGACGCTCCGCCAGCTTATCGAGGAGCAGGGAGGTGGCGCAGTTTTTGACCACATCCCCCTTCATGCCGCGATAGACGCTTAAGTAATAATAGAGCGCGCCGAGAATGTCGTTGCTGTCGATATAATTGCCTTTTTCGTCGAGGATACCGAGGCGGTCGGCGTCGCTGTCCGTCGCCATGGCGAAATCGTAGCCCTCCCGCACCACCGTATCCGCCAGAGGACGCATCATCTCCTCCGTCGGATTGGGCAGGGAGAAGCTGAAAAAAGCGTCGTGGCGGGCGTTGCGGATATCGAACTGACGAACGTTATAATCCTCCGCTAGACGGCGCAGGCTTACCGCGCCCACTCCGCATAAATTATCATACAATATTTTTGCATGATTGTCCACTATTTTCGGGCTGATAAAGCTTCTGATAAACGCAAGATATCTGTCGAGGTTGTCGAAATGTTCGACGAGGCCCTCTTTCTCCGCGCCCTCGATCGGCAGGGCATTGACCGCGGTTATCTTTTCCATCGTCCGCTCCAGCCGTTCGGTAAAGGCGAGATCCGCGTCCATGCCGCCTTTCATAAACAGCTTGACGCCGTTGAAATAATAGGGGTTGTGGCTGGCGGTCACCATGGCGCCGTACGCGAGCCCCATATCCTTCACCGCGTACATGATCGCGGGCGTAGGCATGGGCCGATCGAATTTCAGCACTTTTATGCCGTGCGCGGCAAACACCTCCGCCAGCCAAATGGCCGCGCGGTCGGAAATAAATCTGTTGTCGTAGCCCACGACGACGGGCCTATCCGACCCGTCCTCCTCCGCAATCCGCGACAGTCCCTCCGCGATCAGACGCACGTTATCGCGCGTGAAATCTTCGCCGATGACCCCGCGGAAACCGCCCGTACCGAATTCTATCATATCCTTCCTCCGCTTTTGAGATCTTCACCCTTTCCCCGTCTGCTTTTACGGTTTCTTTTTTCGGAATATCCACAGCGCGCCGATCCCCGTGCCGATGAGCACTATCCCCCCGACAACCGCGATGAGCACGATTTTCCAGGCGGAGCTTTTCGGAGACAACGCCTCGGAAGAGTTATCGGAGGGCTTTTCGCCGCCCTCGAATTTCAGCGTTCCTTCCTCGGGCTCGCCCTTATAGATACCGAAGCTTTTATATGCTTCCGCGTCCCCGTTTTCCACCAAATAGGTGTCGGCAAGAAGACATCCGCCGTCGATCCTGATGCGGGTGAACATCGGACTCTTGGGCGCGGACGTATCGGCGATTGGGATCAGCGCCGTGTTGTAGGGCTGGATTTCGTAATATTTCGAGCCACTGGCGCTGCCCGTATTGAAATATACGGCGCCTTCGGGTTGATAAGACATGGAATACGTCCGTCCTTCGTAAGAGGCCTTTTTCGCGTCCGTCTTGTCGGGAATTACCTTCAGCGCATTGTCCGCAAGCTCCGCCGAAACGGGATAGCTTAAGCTATACAGGTGATCGTGCCCCTGAAGGACGAGATCGACGCCATATTCGGCAAACAGGGGCGCCAGCTGGCCGCGGATTTTGGCGATATCGTAATCCTCCAGATCGACGTTGGAGCTGTGCGAGCCCGAATCGAATATTCCTTTATGCATCATGACGATCTTCCACTCGGCGGCTTTGTTCGCCTCGAGGTCGGCTTTTAGCCAGGACATCTGGGCTTCGGAAAGCCCCGTCGCCTCGGGCGTTTCCTTTCCTATCGTATCATTGGTATTCAGGGCGATAAAATGCGCGTCGGAATAATTGAAGCTATAGTAGTTTCCCGTCCGTTCGTCTCCGCCGACGTCGTAATAAAAGCGGGAAGAAAAGTCGTAATCCGCGGCGTCGTGGTTGCCTGCCACCGCCATAAAGGGCACGTCCTTAAGATACGGAAACTGTTTGGTGAGCGCCCAATCCCACTGCTGAAGCACAGGCTCGCGCTCGGCCCAGCTGTTGTTGACGATGTCGCCCGTCGCCGCGATAAAGGCGGGCGAGTCCGTCAACGCGGCCGAGAGCAGGCCGCTGTAAGTATCGTAATGGCTCTCCGTCCAGCCTTGGGGATCGGACAGATGCACAAACTCGAACGCGCCGTCCGTTTTGGGCGTGGTAAAGCTGCCCTCCGCCCAAACGTCAAATTCAGCGTCGCCAAGGCGATAGCTATATTTTGTGCCCGCTTTCAGACCCGCGGCAACCGCGCGGTGGATATATCCGTCGTCCTCGTGCGCGCGGCTCAACGCCACGCTTCCCGTAAACCGCATGACCTCCGCGCCCGTAAAGCCGCTTCCATAGGGCGCCACCTCCACGTCGCAGCCCGTATAGTCCGAGGTGTTCCAGTTAAAGCCCATCGTCGTTTCGTCCCAAATGGAAAGGGCGACCATCGCGGGTATTTTTTCCTCGTCGGGCACGGGCAGGGCATAGGCCCTCGTCACGGAGCCGAACGGCAGCATCGCGGCGACGAGCGCCGCACAACAGATCCACGGCCGAAATTTTCCTTTTCCGATCATATCAAAATCCTTCCTTTTTCAAAGAGCCTTATTTCGCAAGCGTGAGCCGGACGGACTGAAGCTTTGCCTTGCCCGTAAACGTAAACACCATACGCGTCGTGCCTTCGGGAGGCGACAGGACGGCTCCGTCGGAAACGGTCTCCGTCTTAAGTGTCTTTACCCCGCCGACAAACGTCTGATAGGCTACGCTCACCTCCGCGCCCGCCGTCATCTCCAGCTCCAGAAGATAGCTAAGACCCGCGCTGTCGATGTCTATCGTCTGGCTGAGCGAGCCGTCGAAGGAAAGCTTTCCCTTCGACCATTCGTGCGTACCCGTTACGGTAAACGCCTCGTTTTTGCCAACGTCGTACTCCAGTGAACCGTTTGCGAAATAATTTCGCCCGGGCACCGTCACCGCCGCGTTTATCGTACCGTTGCCTGCCTGCGGATCGGCATGGAGAGAGTTCGCCTTTTCCGAAAACGGTTTATACGAAAACGATTTTACCGTCAGATAATCCGTTTCAAAATTCGGCTCTCCGCACCAATTGTTGGGGAACCAGCACCCGATATTGAAATACATCTCGTTGTCGGGAATATACTGTCTCGTCGTGTGCATCAGCCGTCCGTCCAGATAAAACTCCACCTTGTCGCTGTGCCAATCGAAACGGAATTTATGAAATGCGCCGTCATTGAGCGGTTTTCCCGCGGCGACATACTGCGACTTGTAATCCTTTTCCGTCAGCCATGTGGTGCAGGCCATGGAGCTTAAATTTCCGTCGTTTCTGAGCGCGCCGTTTTCTTTTACCGCCGTACCGTGCAGTTCGATATCGATCTCGTAATTGTGATTTTCCCTTCCCGCCGTTTCGTCGGGGAAATTGTTGTAGAGCCAGATCGAAGTGCAGATCCCGTTGAACGCGGGCACCGTCATCTCCACTTCGAAGCTACCGTACCCGTAAGCGCGCCTGGATTTGACCGCCGCGCCCGTTCGCTTTCCGCCGCGGACGGAGGAATAAGAAGCGTTGATGCCTTTCTTATCCCCCTCGTAATAATCGCCGTTAGCGATCAGCACAAGATTTCCGTCGGCGTCGTAACAGACGTTGTCGGTGATCACGCCCCCATGCGTCTGGGTACCCGTATAGCCCCAGACGCGGTTTTGTATCCCCCAGCCGTCGAGCGTGGAAAAATCGTCTTTTATCGTCGCCGTAGCGACGTCAAAGATACTCCTTTACGAGCTTGAGCGCCGACGTGGTTTCGTCGAGGCTCCACGCGCTGTCGGCAAAAGTGACCGAAGCATCGCCCGTCGTGTAGGTGTATGCGTTATTCGCATAAGTGAGAATGGAAGTACCTTCCGCAGTTTTCCAGGCGTCAGCTTTTACAAGATTGCTGCTTGTGCCCGTATCTTTTCTTATCATTGTGTCGATTTTCGTATTTACCACCAGACAGTTTTCCACCTTTCCGGCATTTTCGTTGATGAATATTGAATTATTGGTTGCGGAATCGTAAGAAATCTTATCGATGACGCAGTTTCTCACCACGCCCCATTGAGTATTGTTGGAGACAAGCCCCGCACCGTATCCCGACATATTATAGAAACCCGTTACCAGACAATTTTCCACCGTTCCGTAATTGTGTTTGACAATCGCCGCACAGGCGGATTTCTTCGTTTCAAATTTATAAAACCCGACGTTTCGCACGATTCCGCCGCCACCCAGCTTGATAAACACGGCCGAGTTGTGCGCCCCTAACGTGATATGTTTCAGCTGATATCCGTTGCCGTCGAATATCCCTGCAAATTCTGCGGAGCCTACCGTCTCGGCGGGAGTACCGGCCGCGGGAACAAACGTGAGCCCCGAGAATTCGATATCCGCAGTCAGCGTGTAGTAGCCTGTCACGGGATTTTCAGCATCGTTTGTCTTTGCGGCGAAATTATTCCATTGATCCACCGTGCCGATCCCGTACCAGAAGGAAATTTCCGTTTCCGCCGCGGTCTCCGCCGTCTGATTTCCGTTGAACGTATAGACGAATTTTCCCGTTACGGGGCCGTTGAGCGTTCCGCTCCCGAAGGTAAGATTTTCAAATTTTACGGGATTGCCATTATTGTCCGCCGCGGTGACGAACTGCACGGTCGCCTCGCTCGCGCGCTGCGCCAAGGGCGATATCGACGCGGCGTGGGACGCCGTGAAGGAAGCGAACCACCCCCGCATCCATGTCTTCCTTGCGACGAGCGACATCCACATGGAGTACAAGCTCAAGATGACGCGCGAGCAGGTCATCGACCGCATCCGCGAGATGGTCGCCTACGCCAAGAACTATTGCGATGACATCGAGTTTTCCGCCGAGGACGCCTCCCGCTCCGACTGGGCATTTCTGGCCCATTGCTACTCCACCGCCGTCGCCGCGGGCGCGACGACGCTGAATGTGCCCGACACCGTCGGCTACTCCACGCCGCAGGAGATGTATGACCTCATCACCTACCTGCGTGAAAACATCGAGGGCGTCGAGCATGTCGACATCTCCGTCCACTGCCACAACGACCTCGGCATGGCGGTGGCCAATTCGCTCGAATGCGTCCGCGCGGGCGCGACGCAGGTCGAATGCACGGTCAACGGCATCGGCGAGCGCGCGGGCAACGCGAGCCTTGAAGAGATCGTCATGGCGCTGCGCACGAGAAAGGACTTCTACGACGCCGAGACCGGCGTGAACACCAAGCAGATCTACCGCTCGAGCAAGCTGCTGAGCAACATCACGGGCGTGCCCATCCCGCCGAGCAAGGCCATCGTCGGCGCGAACGCCTTCGCGCACGAGTCGGGCATCCATCAGCACGGCGTCATTGCCAATGCAAGAACGTACGAGATCATGAACTCCACCGACGTCGGCATCCCGCAGAACACGATGGTGCTCGGCAAGCACTCCGGCAAGCACGCGCTGCGTGAAAAGCTCGAATCCATGGGCTACGAATTGAGCGACGAGGAGCTTGAAAGCGTGTTCACCCGCTTCAAGGATCTCGCCGACAAGAAAAAGAGCATCACGAGCAGCGACATTGAGGCGCTCGTGCTCCACCGCCAGGCTGCGGTGCAGGGCAGCTGCCAGCTCGTGAGTCATGTGGTCAACACGGGCCACGGCGTGCCGAACATCTCGTGCATCAAGCTCCAGCGCGGCGGCGAGCAGATCGAAGACGTCGCCATCGGCACGGGCCCGCTGGACGCCTCGTTCAAGGCCATCAACCGCATGCTCCAAATGGACGTGAAGCTCGAGAGCTTCAGCCTGAACGCCGTCACGGACGGCGAGGACGCCATCGGCGAGGCCGTGGTCAAGGTCTCCGGCCCCGACGGGCGCTCGTACACCGGCTCGGGCCTCTCGACCGATATCATCGAATCGTCGATCCGCGCCTACGTCAACGGCATCAACAAGATCATGGAATCCGGCAACTGAAAGGAGAAACGCGACATGGGCATGACAATGACGCAGAAAATTCTCGCCAAGCACGCAGGACTTGAGAGCGTGCGCGCGGGCCAGCTCATCCAGGCAAAGCTCGACCTCGTCCTCGGCAACGACATCACGACCCCTGTGGCCATCAACGAGTTTGAGTCCGCGGGCTTTGAAAAGGTCTTCGACAAGAGCCGCATCGCGATGGTGATGGATCACTTCGCACCGAACAAGGACATCAAGTCCGCCACGCAGTGCAAGCAGTGCCGCACCTTTGCCCGCCGCTTCGACATCGACCACTTCTACGATGTCGGCACGATGGGCATCGAACACGCGCTGCTGCCCGAGCAGGGGCTTGTCGCCCCGGGCGAGGCCGTCATCGGTGCGGACTCTCACACCTGCACTTACGGCGCGCTCGGCGCATTCTCCACCGGCGTCGGCTCGACTGACATGGGCGCGGCCATGGCCGCGGGCGAGACGTGGTTCAAGGTCCCGTCCGCCATCAAGGTGAATCTCACCGGCAAGCTCCGCCCGTTTGTCTCCGGCAAGGACGTCATCCTGACGCTCATCGGCATGATCGGCGTGGACGGCGCACGCTACCAGTCCATCGAATTTTCCGGCGAGGGCGTCAAGAACCTCACGATTTACGACCGCCTGACGATCTGCAACATGGCCATCGAGGCGGGCGGCAAAAACGGCATCTTCCCCGTCGACGACGTGACGCGCGCCTATGTTGAGGACCGCGTGGACCGCCACTGGACAGCGTTCGAGGCCGACCCCGATGCAGAATACGAGCGCGTCATCGACATCGACCTTGGCAAGGTCGACTGCACGGTCGCCTGGCCGCACCTGCCCGAAAACGCGCACAGCGCGCGCGAGGGCAGCGACATCGCCATCGACCAGATCGTCATCGGCTCGTGCACGAACGGCCAGCTCCCTGACATGGCCGCTGCCGCTGCGATCCTGAAGGGCCATCACCTGGCCCCGAACGTCCGCGGCATCATCATCCCCGCCACGCAGGAAGTTTACCGCGCCTGCATGCACGAGGGCTACACCGATATTTTCCTCGACGCGGGCTGCATCGTCTCCACGCCCACATGCGGGCCGTGCCTCGGCGGCTATATGGGCATCCTCGCCGCCGGCGAGCGCTGCGTTTCCACCACCAACCGCAACTTTGTCGGCCGCATGGGCCACGTCGACAGCGAGGTCTACCTCGCCTCTCCGGCTGTCGCCGCGGCGTCTGGTATTACCGGCCACATTTCTCATCCGGAGGAGGTCATGAACAAATGAATGCACACGGCATTGTCCATAAGTATGGGGATCACGTCGATACGGACGTCATCATCCCCGCGCGCTATCTGAACACCCAGAGCCACAAGGAGCTCGCCTCCCACTGCATGGAGGACATCGACAAGGACTTCATCCACCGCGTCAAAGACGGCGACATCATGGTCGCGGGCGTAAACTTCGGTTGCGGCTCGTCGCGCGAGCACGCGCCCGTCGCCATCAAGGCGAGCGGCATCTCCTGCGTCATCGCGGCGAATTTCGCCCGCATCTTCTACCGCAACGCTATCAACATCGGCCTCGCCATTTTGGAGTGCCCCGCCGCGAGCGCAGAGATCGAAAACGGCGACGAGGTGACGGTCGACTTCGACACCGGCGTCATCACAGACGTGACAAAGGGCACGACGTATCAGGCCGAGCCCTTCCCGCCGTTTATCAAGGACATGATCGCGCGCGGCGGCCTGATGGCCTCGCTCAAGGCAAAGGAGGCGGCGAAATGAACAAGACCATTGCCATCATCAAGGGCGACGGCATCGGCCCCGAGATCGTCACCGAGGCCATGGGCGTTTTAGACGCCGTGGCCGCGAAGTTTGGCCACACCTTCACCTACGTCGACGCGCCGATGGGCGGCAACGCCATCGATAAATTTGGCGTGCCGCTGCCGGATTCGAGTTTAGTGACCTGCCGCAACGCGGACAGCGTGCTGCTCGGTGCGGTCGGCGGCCCGAAGTGGGACAATCAGCCCGCCGCCAACCGTCCCGAGCGCGGTCTGCTCAAGCTGCGCGAGGGCATGGGGCTCTATACAAATGTGCGCCCCGCCAAGATGTTCTCCGAGCTCTCCGCCGCCTGCCCGCTGCGCGCCGACATCGCGGAAGGCGGCATCGACCTCGTCGTCGTGCGCGAGCTCATCGGCGGCGTGTACTTCGGCGAGCACCGCACGGAAGAGGCGAACGGCGAGCAGAAGGCCACCGACATCATGGCCTACTCCGAGCACGAGATCAAGCGTGTCGCGCGCGTCGCGTTCGAGACCGCGCGCAAGCGCCGCAAGCGCGTCACCTCCATCGACAAGGCCAACGTGCTCGACACCTCGCGTCTCTGGCGCAAGACGGTCACAGAGGTCGCGAAGGACTACCCAGATGTCGAGCTTCGCCACATGTATGTCGACAACGCGGCGATGCAGCTCGTGCGTGACCCGAGCCAGTTTGACGTCATCGTGACCGAAAATCTCTTTGGCGACATCCTCTCCGACGAGGCGAGCCAGATCACGGGCTCGATCGGCATGATCCCGTCCTCCAGCATGGGCGACGGCACGAACGGACTCTACGAGCCCATCCACGGCTCCGCGCCGGACATTGCGGGACAGGACAAGGCGAACCCCATCGGCACGATCCTGGCCGCCGCAATGATGCTGCGCTACAGCTTCGACATGGCCGCCGAGGCCGACGCCATCGAGCGCGCGGTGGATGAAACGCTGCGCTCGGGCTTCCGCTGCGGCGACATCATGCAGGAAAACTGCCAACTCGTCGGCTGCAAGGCCATGGGTGCGGAGATCCGCAGCCGTATCTGAAACGATCTCTTCCAAACTTCTTTATGAACCTCTCCTTTGATCCTCTGCATCGCGCGGCGATGCGAAAAAGGTTCCCAAGCCAATGGCTTGGGAACCTTTTTTCTTCCGCTGTCAAATTTTGCCGATCAGCACAACGATCCCGCCGACCGCGGCCGCGACAAGAAGGTACAGCGCTGTGGCCGCACTGCGCTTGGTGTAGACCGTCCGCCACGGCTTCCCATAGGGGACGCCCTCCATGCCCTCGATACGCCAGATCTTGCTGTGGCCGACCCACAGCAGGTCGATGACAAAGCCGTCGAACCAGTTCACGACCACAAGGAAGAGGTAGGTTTCAAAACTCGCGGTCTTAAAGTCCTTCACGCCGTTCCATCCGGCGATGACCGCGATCAGCACGACGAAGATCACAAGGCAGAAGAACGTCATAAAGCGCTTGCCCTTGCGCAGCTCCTCAGTCTTGTCGGCGATGCCGCGCTTCTGCGCCTCGTCGAGATACGCGTCCGGGTAAAAATAGAGGCAGTTGCGCCCGCTGTCTCGCACCGCGCATTTGACCAGCGCGAGATAGAGCCGCGTACTTCTCCATCTTGTCTTGCGGCAAGGACGCCAAGTTCTCGCCGTCAGTCCCTACGACATAGAAATCGCCAACCAGCACGTCCTGTCCGAACCGGCGATCAGGCTCAAAGCCAATGAGCTTACCCTCATCGTTCAGGAGCAGGTCTACGCCTTCTTCCACGCCGGCCAACTGGATCAGGTGATGGTAGTCCTTCACTCCGCTGCTCACGGCTTCTTGCAGAGCCGACAACTCATTTTTCAGGGTGTCTACTTCCGGTTTCTTATGAGGGCTGACCTTGAGCACAGTGATTTCCTTCTCTTTGCACATAAACCATACCTCCGCTTTCAAAATTGGGATGGCATCGTACACGAGATTTTCTTGAATTGCAAGCCTTTTTTGCTCAAAATTCTTGCAGAAGCGGTGCCTTGGTTATTGACTATTTTCCCTTAAAATGCCTTTGCCAGTCGTTGAAAATTTCACCCCTATCACTCTTTCCACAGGTTTTCGCGGCAAATACCGTGGGCACCCCTTAGAATTGCAAATGAACACTCTTTTCCAATCACCAATATCACAGTTACTTTAAGCCTCAATGTGTATAAAAAATAAGATGACCATTCGCCCTTTTGTTTTAGGGTTTGTTTTGCTCATCTCTAAGAAAATACGGGTTGAGATCATGCGGAGAGGGGGACTTATCATGAACGATATTCTAAAGCGGTTTTGTTGGTTGGACGACAAAATGACCGCCGGTATCGTCCGGCGGTCAT
>ERZ779876.2879-NODE-2879-length-11503-cov-3.148498_pt1 | contig 11503 bp, 10 predicted proteins | sample MGYA00511068_ERZ779876 | MGnify/ENA primary metagenome ERZ779876 (study PRJEB29588, sample SAMEA1970858) | human gut metagenome | biome: human gut; feature: human-associated habitat; material: faeces | place: Denmark | collected 2008/2010 ...
CTCGTGACCTCCAGCGTGACAGGCTGGCGCTCTAACCAAACTGAGCTATTGGGCCGTGCTATTTAAGTACATTAAATTGTTGGTGGGCCTTCACGGATTCGAACCGCGGACCAATCGGTTATGAGCCGACAGCTCTGACCACTGAGCTAAAGGCCCTTCCGCCGCCTTCAAAACTTACGGTCTATCGCACAAGTGCTTGTATATGATAAACTATTTTTCAGGAAAAGTCAAGTATTTTTCTATAGAAAAACAAAAATTTTTTTTCGGCAAAATTCGCCCCGATTTTCCCAAAAAAAGCAAAATCCGCAGGGAACTATCGTGTAAAATGTAAACACACAAAAACGGGAGGAAAAAATATGAATCTCGCTGCTCATTCGGCTAAGGGAATTTTATATATTGTCATGGACGGCGAAATCGACGAACATTCCGCCGCGGAGGCTCGCCGTAAAGCGGATGAAATCATCGACGAAAACACGCAGTCGGAAAGGGCCGTGTTCGATCTTCAAAACGTTTCCTTTATGGATTCGACGGGCATCGGCTTTCTGATCGGGCGGTACAAACGTCTCAAGCGATACGGAATTCCGATGTACATATCCAATCCCAACCTGCCCGCGGATAAAATTCTTTCTTTAAGCGGCGTATATACCCTGATCCCCAAGCTTTGAAAGGGCTGAAACGACGGGAACACAACAGGAGCAAGGAGAAAAAGCATGGAAAATTATATGAAACTTGAAATCGCGGCAGTCGGGAAAAACGAAAGCTTTGCGCGCAGCACGGTGGCGGCGTTTGCGCTGCCTTTGAATCCTTCTTTGTCGGAGCTTTCCGATATCAAGACGGCGGTGAGCGAAGCGGTGACCAACTGCATCGTGCACGCCTACGCGAAAAAGAACGGCGGAGAGGAAAACGCGGAGGATAAAATTCTCATCGAATGCGCGATCGAATGCAAGGACGGGGAGGACGGGGGCGTCTTACATATCGATATCACCGATTACGGGTGCGGGATAGGCAACGTCGAACAGGCGATGCAGCCTTTCTTTACCACTCTGTCGGACGATGAGCGCTCCGGTATGGGCTTTACGATCATGCAGACCTTCATGACGGAGTTTTCCGTGACCAGCGAAGAAGGAAAGGGCACGAAAGTAAGGATGAGCAAAAAAATCGGCGCAAAGGACGCGGCAGATGCTTGATGAAAAGGATACAATCGAATACATTCGCCGTGCGAAGCGCGGGGACCAGTCGGCAAAGCAGATACTCATCGACGGCAACGTCTCCCTGATCAAATGTATCGTCAAGCGGTATCTGGGTAAGGGAGTGGAATACGACGATCTCTTTCAGCTTGCCTGCATGGGATTTTTGAAAGCGATCACGGGCTTCGACGAAAGCTTCGGCGTTCGTTTTTCCACCTATGCCGTACCGATGATCGCGGGCGAGATCAAACGCTTTATGCGGGACGACGGCTCGGTGAAGGTGTCGCGCGCAATGAAGCAGACCGCGAAGGAGATGAATACGTTTGTCGCGGAATATACCTCCGCGTACGGTCGGCAGCCCGCCGTCAAGGAGATTGCGGAAAAGTTCGGCCTCGACGAAAGCGAAACGGTGTTCGTCATGGGCTCGTCCAAAATGCCCGTATCCATTTACGGCGGTTCGGAATATAAGGACGGCAACGAGCGCGAGCTGATAGACACTCTTCCCGCGGAGGACAAGCAGGAGGAAATCATCGATAAGCTTTTGCTGCGCACTGCGATCGAATCTCTGCCCGAGCGGGACAGAAAAATCATCGTGCTGCGTTATTTCCGCGACATGACGCAGAGCGAGGTGGCGGAAAAGATAGGGGTCAGTCAGGTGCAGGTGTCGAGGATAGAAAGCCGAATTATCAAAGAATTCCGTCAAAAGCTGATCGGTTGACGGGCGTTCCGACGGGGAGAGAGAAAAAATCTTTTTTCCCGTCGGTTTTTGTTTGCCTTCCGCAAAAAATCTGTTATAATAATAGCATGGAATCGAAAAAAAAACAAAATTCATTATTCGGCGAACTGACGACGGAAAAGAAAGCGGGGCTGGCGTATTCGGCGGCCGCGTTTCTCCCCGTGATTTTATCGCTTGCGTTTACGATCGTTCTTCAGGCGTCGGGGGCGACAAAGACGGAAAACTATGATAAAAGCGATTGGTTTATCTATTGCAGCTTTTTATTGCCGCAGGTCGCTTTCGCAATCGTCGCGGCCGTATTCTTTTTTAAGTCGAAAACGCCCGTAAAAGCGGTGGCGGGAAAGTGCGCGCCGAAATATTTCCTCATCGCCGTTTTATTGCAGGTCGGGCTTTTGTCGCTCGCGGAGCTCAACGGTCTGTTTTTGAATTTTCTCGGCCGTTTCGGCTATAAGGACGATCCGATTTTGCTGCCCTCGCTCAACGGCTTCGGGCTGGTCGGCGTCCTTTTGACGGTGGCGGTTCTTCCCGCGGTTTTCGAGGAGACGATTTTCCGCGGCGTCGTGCTGGGCGGGCTGAAAAGCTGCGGACAGGCGGGCGCGGTGCTCGTATGCGGCGCGCTGTTTTCGCTCTATCACGAAAATCCCGCCCAGACGGTTTATCAGTTCCTCTGCGGCGCGGCGTACGCTTTGGTGGCGCTTCGTGCGGGCAGTATTCTGCCGACGGTGCTCGCGCATTTTCTCAATAACGCATTGATTATTCTGCTTTCGAAATTCGGGCTCGAAGCCTTTCCGAACGCGGTAATGATCCCTTTGATGATCGTATCGGGACTCTGCCTCGTCGGAAGCCTCGTCTGGCTGATCTTTTTCGATAAGTCGGGCAAAAGGGAAAAATCGCCCGCGCGAAAGGGCTTTTTCCTCTGCGCCGCGGCGGGGATACTCGTCTGCGCGGTCATGTGGATCAGCGTACTGCTGACGGGCTTCGGGAAATAATCATGCAAAAAATTTATTTTGTCGTCGTCGGGAAAATCAAGGAAGCGTTTTACCGCGACGCGGTGGCGGAATACGTAAAGCGGCTGTCGCGGTTTGCGAAGGTGGAGCTCAGAGCGCTGGCGGAGGGAGCCGATCCCGAGGCGGAAGCGGAGGATATTCTGCGCGCAGTCAAGGGTTATGTTATCGCTTTGGCCGTGGAGGGGGAAAAGGTCTCCAGCGAGAAGCTGGCGGGGAAGCTGAAAGCTTTATGCGACGAAGGAAAGGAAATTACTTTCGTGATAGGCTCCTCGTGCGGGCTTTCGCCGCGCGTAAAGCGGGCGGCGGATTGGCGGCTGTCCTTTTCCGATATGACTTTTCCGCACCAGCTAATGCGCGTGATTCTTGCGGAGCAGGTCTATCGCGCGTTTATGATCAACAGCGGTTCGGCGTATCATAAATAAACGTCGGTGCTTGGAGTATCGCAAATAAACGTTTATTCCCGACGTCGGTTCGGTGTATCATAAATAAAACGCTCACCGCGTTGGAAATTTCCGCATACATTATTATGTGGATATTTTCGAGGAAGTGGAAAAATTTTATAAAGGCGTGCGTACGAAAAAGCGGATTATCGGGAAAAGCGTATTCGGGCGCAGTATTTACGCCGTCCGTCTCGGAGAGGGGACGCCCGTCGGCATAGCGCAGTACGCGATACACGGACGGGAATGGATCACTGCGAAACTTGCCCTCGAGCAGTTTCGCTTCGGGCCGGGCGCGGGCAGCGTGTGGATCGTGCCGTTGATGAATCCTGACGGTGCGCTTTTAAGCCAATGCGGGTTAAGCTCCGTCGCGGACGGGGCAGCGCGGGAGCGGCTTTTGCGCATAAACGGCGGGGAGGACTTCTCCCTTTGGAAAGCGAACGGCGCGGGCGTCGATCTCAACGTCAATTTCGACGCGGACTGGGGCGAGGGAAAGCGCAACGTGCGCGCGGCGGCAAGCGAAAACTATATCGGCCCCGCGCCTTTTTCAGAGCCGGAGACGCGCGCCCTGAAAGCCTTTACGGAGGAAATCCGTCCCGATTATACGCTCAGCTATCATACAAAGGGCGGGGAGATATATTGGTATTATTATCAGCCGCTGTCGGCGTGCGTACGCGATAAAAAGCTGGCGATTGCGCTTTCGGAGGCGACGGGGTACCCGCTGCGGCACGCAGCGGGGAGCGCGGGCGGCTATAAGGATTGGTGCGTTAAAAAGCTGAAGCTCCCCGCGTTTACGGTGGAAGCGGGAAACGACGGTTTTTCCCACCCTTTGGGCGAAGAAGAATTCGAAGATATACGGGAGCATAATTTAAGCTCGCTTTGCTCTCTTGCGGCGGCGGTCGCCGCGGAAACGGAAGAAGACAACGAGAGGAACGAGGAATGACGAGAGAAGAAAAATTTATGCAGGCGGCGATCGGGTGTGCAAAGAGAGGCTTAAAACAGGGCGAAGTGCCCATCGGCGCGGTGATCGTTTACGAGGATAAGGTGGTGGCGCGCGGCTATAACCGCCGCGCAAAGCTCCAGCTCGCTTCCGCGCATGCGGAAATGATGGCGATCGATCGGGCGTGTAAAAAGTTTTCCAGCTGGCGCCTGCCCGAGGGGTGCGAGCTGTACGTCACCCTGGAGCCCTGTCCCATGTGCATGGGCGCGGCGCTCAACGCCCGCATAGACAAGCTCTTTTTCGGCGCCTACGAGCAGAAGGGGCGGTCGCTGACAAACGAGCTGGCGCAGGCCAATCTGCTCAATCATACGCTGGAGATACAGGGCGGCGTGGCGGAAAAAAAATGTTCGGCGCTGCTGACGGATTTCTTTTCCTCCATGCGGAGGCGGACGAAGGAAGAAAAGGAGCGGCGCAAATTGTCGGAGGAAGGAAAGTTTCCCGAAAATAATTCGGAAGAAAGCGGCGGAAACGGTTGACTAAATTTTTCAAACGGGTTATTATATTATTATATTGCAACTTATTTTAAGATGAATAGAGAACGTAAGGGGTTTTGAGGGGTCATACTGCGGATAAAAAAATCCGTCCTCGGGAACGCGGCAAAGCGCTCCGCGCGGCGGATAAAAAATAAAGGAAGGTACTTCATGATAACTCACGGCAATGAAATCAAGTTGTTCTCCGGTAATTCTAACCGTCCTTTGGCGGAAGCGATTGCAGACAAGCTCAATACCGAGCTCGGGGGCATCGAAGTTTCCTCTTTCTCCGACGGCGAGATCAGTATTCACATCGAGGAGACGGTTCGCGGCAGGGATTTGTTTATTATTCAGTCCACCTGCACGCCCGTCAACGATAACCTCATGGAGCTTCTGATCATGATCGACGCGGCCAAGCGTGCCAGCGCGGGCAGAATCACGGCGGTGATTCCGTATTTCGGCTATGCGCGTCAGGACAGAAAGGCGCGTTCGCGCGATCCCATCACCGCAAAGCTGGTGGCCAATCTCATTACGGCGGCGGGCGCGGACCGAGTACTTACCATGGACCTTCATGCGGAACAGATTCAGGGCTTTTTCGATATCCCCGTCGATAATTTGTTGGGCGGCCCTACCCTTTACAACTATTTCGCCAGAGAGGGGAATATCGACGTGGTCGTTTCTCCCGATATCGGCAGCGTCAAGCGCGCGAGAAAGGTAGCCGAAAAATTCGGCGTTCCCATCGCCATCATCGACAAGCGCCGCCCCAAGGCCAACGTTTCCGAGGTCATGAACATCATCGGCGACGTCCGGGGCAAAACCTGCATCCTGTACGACGATCTGGTGGACACCGCCGGTTCCCTGTGCAACGCCGCCAAGGCTCTGGTAGAGATCGGCGGTGCGAAGGAGATTTACGCCTGCGCCACCCACGGCGTCCTCTCCGGCCCCGCCTATGACCGTATTGAGGCCAGCCCCATCAAGGAAATGGTGCTGCTGAACACCATTCCCGAGGTCGCCAACACCCCCAGCCACAAGATCAAGTTTCTGGATGTCGCCCCCGTGTTTGCCCGTGCCATCGGCCATATCCACGGCGCCACCTCCATCGCCGACCTGTTCTGAGCCGTGTTTTCCAAACAAAGCAGCGACAGCTGGCTGATCGTCGGGCTGGGCAATCCCGGACGGGAATACGAGAAGACCCGGCACAATACCGGCTTCCGGGCAATGGACATTCTGGCCGAAAAGCTGAACGCCAAAGTGGACAGGCTGAAATTTCAGGGTCTGTACACCCAGGTGAATTACAGCGGGAAAAAGCTGTTTCTGCTCAAGCCCCAGACCTATATGAACCTGTCCGGGCGTTCCGTATTGCAGCTTTCCGCCTACTTCGGCATTCCGCCCCAGCGGATCATCGTGATGTTTGACGACATCTCTCTGGAGCCGGGACGGCTGCGGGTTCGCGCCGAGGGTTCCGCCGGCGGGCACAACGGCATCAAGTCCATCATTCAGGAGCTGGGCAGTCAGGATTTCCCCCGGGTCAAGATCGGGGTTGGCGCAAAGCCGAACCCGGAATACGACCTTGCCGCATGGGTGCTGTCCACCTTCTCGGCAAGTGAGGAAAAGGCGCTGGCCGTGTCGCTAAAAAACGCCGCCGACGCCGCCCTGAGCATCATCGATAACGGCGTGCCGGAGACCGCCAACCGGTTCAACGGCAGCCACCCATAAAAATATTGTCATAAAATCACGGAAAGGGGGATATATCCCCCTTTCCGCGTTGCCGCGTGTGCACTTTTCTTCTTGAGGTAAAACTTATGGAACAGCTTCTGTCTCTATTGAAAACCATTCCCGAATACGCCGCCATGGTGTCCTCCCTGCAAGGCGGTGAAAGCGTTGCCGTCACCGGCATCGGGCAGATCAACCGCAGTCACATGATTGCGGGGCTTTGCCGCAGCTTAAGCCGCCCCATGGTGGTGCTGTGTCAGGACGATCTGGCGGCGCGGCGGCTTCAGGAGGAATTGAAGGGCTTCCTTGCGGACACCGCCCCCATTCTCCCCGGCCGGGATCTGACCCTTTACGACGCCGCCGTGGTGTCCAGAAGCTGGGAGCAGAAGCGCCTGCGGCAGCTGTATGATCTGGCTACCGGGAAGACCGGCCTGCAAATCATGACGTGGGAATCTCTCAGTCTGCGCACCATGCCGAAGGCCGCGCTTCTTTCCGCCGCCTTTTCTTTGGAGGTTGGCCGGGAATACGCCGTGGAAGACCTGATCTCCCGTCTCACCGCCGCCGGATACAACCGCTGCGGCATGGTGGAGGGACCGGGTCAGTTCGCCGTCCGTGGCGGCATTCTGGACATCTTCTCCCCCGCCGAAGACCGGCCTGTGCGGGCGGAATTCTTCGGCGACGAGCTGGACACCATGGGCTTCTTTGACCCGGCGACCCAGCGCCGCAGTGAGAACATCACCTCCGTCACCGTCCTGCCCGTGGCGGAGACTCAGCCGGGGCTTCATCCCGGCGGTGTGGAGGGGCTGTGCAAAGATATTACCTCCCTGATCTCCCGCCAGAAGCGGCGGAAAAACATCAACGAGCCGCTGATCGCCACGCTGGAAAAAGACCTGAATAAATACGAAAGCGGCCTGCATAACCCCGCATCCGACCGGTATATGGCGCTGATCTATCCGGAAATGGCCACCGCCGCCGATTACATTCCGGACGGTGCCGTGGTCGCCGTCTGCGACCACGGGAATCTTCAGCGTGCCGCCCGCAGCCGCTGCGACGAGATGGGGATGCAGCTGGACAGTATGCTGGGGGCCGGTCTCGTGGCGGGAGAGCTGTGCGACTATGTGTGCCAGTGGGAGGACTTCTGCAAAACTCTCCGGAAGAAAACCGTCGTTTATTTTGATGCCTTCGGCGGCACCTCCTATCCGGAGGACTGCCCCCCAAAGCAGCTGTACCCCCTCACCGCCAAGCAGCTTCCCGGCTACGGCGGCAATCTGGACACCGCCGTCTCCGACCTGAGCCACTACCAGAAAATGGAGTTCGGCAGTCTGGTGCTTTGCGGCACCCGCCGCCGGGCGGAGCTGTTACAGCAGCTGCTTCACGAGAAGGGGCTGTCCGCCTTTCTGTGCATCCCCCTGACCGCCCTGCCCAAGCCCGGCCAGATCCTTCTGACGGAGGGCACGCTCCCCTTCGGCATGGAGTATCCCCTGTCCAAAATCGCCGTCCTGACGGAGGGGCAGCTGATTGCCCGGAGCGAGCCGAAGCGGAAACCCGCGAAAAAAACCGGCTCCACTAACCGCCAGAAGCTGAATTCCTTCACCGACCTGACCCCCGGCGATCTGGTGGTTCACGAGAATTACGGCATTGGCCGGTTCGTGGCCATGGAGCAGATCAAGGTGGACGGCGCGGTCAAGGACTATATCAAAATCGCCTATCAGGGCAGCGACACCCTGTTCGTCCCCGCCACCCAGCTGGATCTGGTGAGCAAATACATCGGCGGCGGTGGGGAAGACAGCAATGTCAAGCTGAACAAGATCGGCTCCGACGCATGGCAGAAGACAAAAGCCAAAGCCCGCAAGGCCGCCAAGGACATGGCTGGGGAGCTGATCCAGCTCTACGCCGCCCGGAAGCGCCAGTCCGGCTACGCCTTCTCCGCCGACGCCCCATGGCAGAAGGAATTTGAGGACAATTTCCCCTACCCGGAGACCGACGACCAGCTTCGCTGCATCGCGGACATCAAGCACGACATGGAGTCCCCCATTCCCATGGATCGGCTTCTCTGCGGCGACGTGGGCTTCGGCAAAACCGAAGTCGCCCTCCGCGCCGTGATGAAGGCCGTCATGGACGGCAAGCAGGTGGCGATCCTGGTTCCCACCACGGTGCTTGCCCAGCAGCATTATCAGACCGCCGTGGCGCGTTTCCGGGGCTTCCCCGTCACCATCGACGTGCTCAGCCGCTTTCGCACCCCGAAAATGCAGCAGCAGACCTTACAGAAGCTCCGCGCCGGTTCCGTTGACTTAATCATCGGGACCCATAAGCTGCTGCAAAAAACCGTCCAGTTCAAGGATTTGGGTCTGCTCATTGTGGACGAGGAGCAGCGCTTCGGCGTCAGCCATAAGGAGCGGCTGAAGGAGCTTTCCAAGGGCGTGGACGTGCTGACCCTCTCCGCTACGCCCATTCCCCGGACGCTGAACATGGCGCTGTCCGGCATCCGGGACATGTCCACCATCGAGCAGCCCCCCGCCGACCGCTATCCCGTGCAGACCTTCGTGATGGAATACAGCGAGCCCATTGTGGACGACGCCATCCGCCGTGAAATCGAACGGGGCGGGCAGGTCTACTATCTGCACAACCGCACCGAAACCATCGACCAGTGCGCCGCCGCGATCAAACGCCGGATTCCGGGCATCAGCGTGGGCGTCGCCCACGGCCAGATGGGCGAGGACGCGCTGGGAGACGTGATGCAGTCCATGGCCGAGGGCGAGATTCAGGTGCTGGTATGCACCACCATCATCGAAACCGGTCTGGACATTCCCAACGCCAACACTCTCATCATCGAAAACGCCGACCGGTTCGGCCTGAGCCAGCTGCACCAGCTTCGCGGCCGGGTGGGACGCTCCACCCGCCACGCCTACGCCTATTTCACCTACCGTCCGGAGAAGAATCTCACCGAGGTCGCCGAGAAGCGGCTATCTGCCATCCGGGACTTTGCCGAATTCGGCTCCGGCTTCAAAATTGCCATGCGCGATCTGGAGATTCGGGGCGCGGGCAATCTCTTAGGCGCCGAGCAGTCCGGCCATATGTCCAGCGTGGGCTACGATATGTACCTCAAGCTGCTGGACGAGGCGGTTCTGGAGGAAAAGGGCGAAGCCCCCAAGGCGCCGGAATGCACCGCCGACCTGAACGTCACCGCCAACGTGGACAAAGACTACGTCTCCCGGGGCGAGGAACGGATGGACCTGTACCGCCGCATGGCCGCCATCCGCTCTCAGGAGGACGCCGACGATCTGCTGGACGAGATCGTCGATCGCTACGGCGAGCCGCCCAAGGGCGTGCTGAATCTCATCGATATCGCCCTTCTCCGGGCGAAGGCACGGCAGGTCGGCATCAAGGACATCCGCCAGAAGTCCGGAGACGTGCTGTTCACCCTGAGCAATCTGAATTTCGAAGCCGTGGGCGCGCTGTGTTCCGACCCGGATTACAAGCAGCGGGTCACTTTCCTCGCCAGCGCCAAGGAACCGACCCTCCGCTTCAAGCTCGCCAACGGCGTGGACAGCCTGAAACAGAGCAAGCTGTTTGTGGAGCACTATACCAGCTTTTTCCAGAGCTGACGTTTGGGGAACCTCTGAATAAATCGTCTGCGGCTGTGAGCGGATCTTTTTCGCCCACTCTTCGGTATCGAAAACGGGAAATACATACAGTATTCCGCCGTTTCCGATACCTCGATTGGACGAAAAATCTCGCGCTCACAGCTCTTGCCGATTTGTTCAGAGGTTCCCTTGACATTCCGTGTTATAATAGCGTTGAATCCAACCTTCCCTCAGGAAAGGAGCAGCCTATGTCTAAAGGCAAATTTTCCAACCCCCGGCCATACCGGGAAGAAGAACGTGAAATCGAAAAGAGCTTCCGCCAGCTGACCGGTCAGGAGAAGCCCGCGAAGCCGGATGACCCCATCTTCTCCCAAGCCTCCGTCCCTGATCTGGACACCACCGACCCGGAGGCCGCCGACCTTATCACCGAGGCCGACAGCCTGTTTCCCGAAGAGAACAGTCTGTTTTCCGGAGAAGACAGCCCGGTTCCCGACGAGGAACTGGACTTTTCACTGGACGAGAAGGAGAACCCCCCGAAGGGCGGCACTCCGTCCTTCCTTGATAAGGCTCTTTCCTTTGTGGACAACAACCAGAAGCCCGTGATGGTGGCTCTGTGCGCCGCCGCGCTGGTTCTGATCATTTCCCTGATTGCCATTTTCGTCGTCAACGTCTCCGGCGACCCCTACGGCAAAAAAATTCTGAACAATGTCACCGTCGCCGGTGTGAACGTGGGCGGGATGAGCAAGTCCGATGCCATCACCGCCGTTCGCGCTGTTACCGACCAGACCTACACGAAGCAGGCCATGGTGGTGACTCTGGGCGATACCACCTTACAGCTGTCCCCCAGCGATACCGGCGCGAAGCTGGACGCAAAGGCCGCCGTCAACGCCGCCTATGCCTACGGCAGAACCGGTACCAAGGCCGAGCGTCAGGAGGCCTACCAGGCGTCCCTCAGGAGCAACCACATCATCGGGCTGCTGCCCTACCTGCATCTGAAGCAGGATTATATCAAGGGCGTTCTGGAGGACTACGCCGGAACCGCCGGCAGTCTGCTGACCCAGACCACCTACGCCCTGGAAGGCGACGTCCCCGATCTTGCGACGGACAAATTTGACGAAGAACACGCCCCTCAGCTGACGCTGGTCATCACAATGGGAACTCCCGGCGTAAATTTCAACGTAGATGATGTGTTCAACCAGATTCTGGACGCCTACAGCATGAACGTTTTCACCGTAAAGGCGGAGGGCGCGCAGGCCGAGGGCGAACCGGATGCCGTTGATTTGCAGAAAATTTACGACGATGTCTGCGTAGAGCCCGTGGACGCCACCGTCAATATGCAGACCTTCAAGGCCATCCCCGGCTCCTACGG
>ERZ779876.2884-NODE-2884-length-11495-cov-21.994580_pt1 | contig 11495 bp, 7 predicted proteins | sample MGYA00511068_ERZ779876 | MGnify/ENA primary metagenome ERZ779876 (study PRJEB29588, sample SAMEA1970858) | human gut metagenome | biome: human gut; feature: human-associated habitat; material: faeces | place: Denmark | collected 2008/2010 ...
GAGCCGTCGAGCACCATGCCGAAGCCGCCGTTGATGGCGCGGCCGATGCCCGTGCCGCCGCCGTTGTGCAGGGCGATGTAGCTCATGCCGCGCGCGGCGTTGCCCGCGTAGCACTGCGTGGCCATTTCGGCCATGATATTCGAGCCGTCCTTGATATTGGACGTCTCGCGGAACGGCGCGTCCGTTCCGCCGGTATCGTGATGGTCGCGGCCAAGGATGACCGGGCCGATCTCCCCGTTGCGAACCATTTCGTTGAATTTGAGCGCCAGATTCATCCGCCCCATCGCATCCTGATAGAGAATGCGGCACTGTGTACCGACGACGAGCCGGTTCTTCTCCGCGTCGCGCACCCAGACGTAGTTGTCGTAGTCCTGATAGCGCCGGTTGTGCGTGCGGATATATTCCGCGGCGGCCATGTCGGTCTTGTGCAGATCCTCCGGCTTCCGGCTCAGGCAGCACCAGCGGAACGGGCCGTAGCCGTAGTCAAACAGGCACGGGCCGAGGATATCCTCAACGTAGGACGGGAACACAAAGCCGTCCAGATCGTTTTCGCCGTTTTTGCAGACCGCCTTCACGCCGGAATCGTAGACCGCCTTCAGGAAGCTGTTGCCGTAGTCGAAGAAATAGGTACCCCGGTCGTGGAATTTGCAGATCATCTCATAGTGGTGCTGCAGCGTTTGATCGACCAGCGCGCGAAACGCCTCCGGCTCCTCGGCCAGCATCCGCGTGCGCTCGGCAAAGCTCAGGCCCTGCGGGCAGTAGCCGCCGTCATACGGCACGTGGCAGGAGGTCTGGTCGCTCATCAGGTCGACGTGCACCTGCTTTTCGTACAGATATTCCAGCAGATCGACGATATTGCCGTGGTAGGCGACTGCGCACGGCTCGCCGTTTTTCTGGTGCGTCAAGGCGATGTCGACCGCCTCGGCCAGATCCGACGTTCTGTGGCTGACCCAGCCCTGCGTGAAGCGCGTATCGATACGGGAATCGTCGACCTCGGCGATGATGGACGCCGCACCGGCGATCTCCGCCGCCTTGCCCTGTGCGCCCGACATCCCGCCAAGGCCCGCCGAGACGAACAGCCGTCCGGCCAGATCCTTATCGTTCGGAATGCCTAGAATGAGGCGGCCTGCGTTCAGAAGCGTGTTGAACGTGCCGTGGACGATGCCCTGCGGGCCGATGTACATCCAGCCGCCCGCGGTCATCTGGCCGTAATTCGCCACGCCCAGCGCGGCGGCGCGGTTGAAGTTCTCCTGATCGTCGAACGTGCCGACCATCAGGCCGTTTGAAATGATCACGCGCGGGGCCAGCCTGTGGCTGTGGAACAGGCCGAGCGGATGGCCGGACATGACGACAAGCGTCTGCTCGTCCGTCAGCTGTTCGAGGTATTTCTTGATCAGGCGGTACTGCATCCAGTTCTGGCAGACCTGGCCTGTCTCGCCGTAGGTCGTCAGCTCGTAGGGATAAAGCGCGACGTCGAAGTCCAGATTGTTGTCGATCATGACCTGGATCGCGCGGCCCTCAATGCAGCGGCCCTTGTATTCGTCGATCGGTTTTCCATAGATCGCGCCTGCGGGACGGAAGCGGTAGCCATAGATACGGCCATGCTCGGCCAGCTCCTGCGCAAATTCCTTTGCCATCTGCGCGTGGTGATCGGGATGGATGTAGCGCAGCGCATTTTTGATCGCCAGCGCCTGATCCGCCCGGCTCAGGTGCGATTCGCGGCGCGGTGCGCGGCGATAGCGCGGGTCTATTTCCGGGTATTCCGGCAGTTCGTAATCAAGTTGCAAGGTTTCGGTATGTTCCAGCTGCATCGTGATCTCCCCCATTGATGATATTGTAACAGCTTCTTTTGCATTTTTCAATTCATTCTTGCAGGAATGCAGGAATTCCTGCGTCATTTTTCACTGCACGCAGCCAGCATCGCCGCGTAGCAACGGTCGGCGCGCGGAAGGCCGGTATCGAGCAGCTTCTGCCCCGCTGCGCGCGCACCGGCGGCAAACGCGGCGTCGTGCAGGGAGCCGGTATTGATGCACACGTTCAGCCACGCGCCCTGCATCCCTGCGCGGAGGCTGAGGCAGGCGACGCCAAAGTCGCTGGCCGCCGTTGCGTTCGTCTTGCCCAGAAGGCTCTCCAGCAGCTCCAGCCCCTCTGCGCACATCTGCATCACGGCAAGCGGCGGCTGCGTGCAGGCCTTGAGGCCCTGTTCGATGGCGCTGCTGCGCGCCTGCTTTTCCTCGAGCGTCTGCTTGGGCATCGCGTAGGCCGCGCTGACCTGCAAAAATGCCTGTGTGTCCTGCTCCATCGCGGCCAGCAGCCGTTTGCGCAGCGCGTCTGCCTGCGCCTGTGCGCGGAGCGCAAGCTCCTGCACGGCCTCATATTTTTTCCTGCCGAGCGTCAGACCGCTGACCATCGCGGTCAGTGCCGCGCCTACCGCGCCTGCCAGTGCTGCGGCGCTGCCGCCGCCGGGAGCCGGAGACGCGGAGGCGATCTCCTCCGTAAAGCCGCGTACCGTCAGTTCTGCCAGTTCCATGCGTCACACCTCTCATTCCATCCCAATCAGATGATATTCCATGACCTGCTTGCGGCAGTCATAATTTTCAAGCTTCAGATAGAATTCCGCGCAGTCGAGCAGCGCCTTTGCGGGCGTCAGGCCGACCACCTCAGAACCAATGATCCGCGCGCCGTAGCGGTCGGCCAGCTGGCGCGTCATTTCAAAGGCGTAGTAGATCGGCGTTTTTTCAAAGTTTGTGAGATTCATCGACACCTGCGCGATGTTCCGGCCCTCAAGCATCACGCCGATGGCCTTGCAGCAGGCAAAGCCGCCGTCCTTGGCGCGGATAGCCTTTGCGATCTTCTTTGCGACCTCGATGTCGGAGGTATCGAGATTGATGTTGTAGGCGATAAGCGGCATCCGTGCGCCGATGGCGATGATGCCCGCAGTCGGATGGATCTTCCGCTCACCGTAATCCGGCGCCCAGTCCGGCTCCAGCAGCTTTTCCGGCATTCCCTCGAACTGCCCCTTGCGGCAGGCGGCCAGATTTCTGCGTTCCGGGCGCGAGGCGGAGTCCTCATACAGGAACGACGGCACGCGAAGCTCATCCCAGATGCGGGCAGCGACGCGCTTTGACAGCTCCACACATTCCTCTACGCTCGTGTCCATGGTCGGGATAAAGGGAATGACGTCCGTCGCGCCCATGCGCGGGTGCTGGCCTGTATGCCGGCGCATATCGATGGTTTCGGTCGCCTTTTTTGTCAGCTGGAACGCTGCCTCGCCCATCGCCTCGGGGGAGCCGAGCAGCGTAAAGACGCAGCGGTTATGGTTGCCGTCGGATTGTACGTCGAAGACGAAGCAGCCGGGGATGCTGTTCGCCGTGTCGACGAGGCCCTGAAACACCGCCGGGTCCTTTTCCCGGCTGACGCTGAAATTCGGAACGCACTCAACAAGCTTTGCCATAGTATTTCCTCCTTATGTTCATGTGGAAATCATCAATTATAAGTGAAACCGTCTGTCGCCCCGGGCGTGCGTCCATGCACAGCCCGGGGCGGCGGTTTTCTCCGGTTTTACAGAAGCCTGCCGCAGACCTGTTCTGCGGCTTCGAGCAATGCGCCCGACTTGACCAGGCGGTCAAGCTCGGCCATCTGGGGGTACATGACGACATCGGTATCGACTGGCAGGACGGTCTGGCGGATTTTCTGATAGACTGCCGCCGTCGCGGGGGCGAGCAGCGCCTCGCCGCGCAGCCACAGCGCCTGCGCTGCGGCAAGCAGCTCGATGCCGACGACCTTCTGACTGTTGTCGAGGATCATGCGGGCCTTTCTGGCTGCGGTCGTGCCCATGCTGACATGGTCCTCCTGATTGGCGGAGGACGGAATGGAGTCCACCGACGCGGGGTGCGCGTAGACCTTGTTTTCCGACACCATGGAGGCCGCGGCGTACTGCGTGATCATGAAGCCGGAGTGTACGCCGCCGTATTTTGTCAGGAACGCGGGAAGGCCGTTGGACAGCGCGGGATTGACCATGCGCTCCAGCCGGCGCTCGGACACATTGGCATATTCGCTGAGGGCAATGCCCAGAAAGTCCATTGCAAGCGCGACCGGCTGGCCGTGGAAGTTGCCGCCGGAGATCACCTTGTCCTCCTCGGGGAAAATGAGCGGATTGTCGGTCACGGCATTGATCTCGCGGCTGACGATATCCCACACATAGCGGATGGCGTCGCGGCTGGCGCCGTGGATCTGCGGGACGCAGCGGATCGAATAGGCGTCCTGCACCTTCTCCGGGTTGTGCGCGAAGGCCAGACGGCTCCCGTCCAGAAGCCGCAGCAGATTCTGCGCCGTGCGCATCTGCCCCTGCTGGCCGCGCAGCGCGTGCACCTCGGGATCAAACGCGCTCAGGATGCCCAGCTGTGCCTCGCACGTCATGGCGGCGGCGATATCCGCCGTTTTTGCCAGCTGCACGGCGTCGTATACCACGCCGCAGGCGATGGCGGTCATGATCTGCGTGCCGTTGATGAGCGCAAGGCCCTCCTTGGCCGCAAGCTCAACGGGCGCAAGCCCGGCCAGCTCCATTGCCCGTTTTCCGGGCATGACTGTTCCCTGGTATTCCGCCTCGCCCTCGCCCAGCATGACCAGCACGATATGCGCCAGCGGCGCAAGATCGCCGCTCGCGCCGAGCGAGCCCTTCTCCGGGATCACTGGATGCACGCCGCGGTTCAGCATGGCAAGCAGCGTTTCGAGCGTCGACAGGCGGATGCCGGAATTACCGCGTGCAAGCGCGTTGCACCGCAGCAGCATCGCCCCGCGCACGACCTCGCGCGGCAGCGGCGCGCCCATGCCGCAGGCATGGCTGATGATCAGATTGCGCTGAAGCGCAGCTGTCTCCTGCTCGGGGACAAACGTGTCGGAAAATTTGCCGAAGCCGGTCGTCAGACCGTAGATCACGGCCTTCTGCGCAAGCTTTTCGTCCACGTAGGCCCGTGCCCGGTTGATTTTTTCCTTCGCCGGTTCGGAAATTCGCACCTGCTCGTTGTGTCTGGCCACCGCGATGACCTGCTCGATCGTCAGCTCCATGCCGTTGAGTTCAATCATGTCCTGTCCGCCTTTCACTCGATCTGCCGCACAGCGGCGGCTCTTCTATCTTACAAGTTGAACAGTTTGTTGTCAATACACCGCTTTCAAAATATATATTCTGCACAAAAGCGCAGATTTTCCAGTCTCCGACCCAATTTGTTTTTATTCTTGATAATTCCGGCAAAACCGTGTATCGTATATATGATACTTTATAAAATCAGGAGAACGGTTCCATGAAAGACGGTTTTATCAAGGCCGCTGCCGGGACGATTGACGTCGTGGTCGCGGATGTGCAGTATAATACAGAGCAGATTTTGGCGCGGATGCGTGAGGCGGACGCGGCGGGCGTGAATCTGCTGACGCTGCCGGAGCTTTGCCTGACGGGCTACACGTGCGGCGATCTGTTTTTCTCCGACTGCCTGCTCGGCGCGGTCGAGCCTGCGCTGGCGCGGATCGTGGAGGCGTCGAAGGACCTCTACCCGGTCACGGCGGTCGGGCTTCCGCTGCGCTTCGGTGGGAAGCTCTATAACTGCGCGGCAGTCGTCCACGCAGGACGGCTGCTCGGCGTCGTGCCGAAGACGCATCTGCCGAATTACGGCGAATTCTATGAGCTGCGGCAGTTTTCCTCCGCGAAAACGCTGGATGGGAAGGTCTATACGATTACGCTCTGCGGCCAGACTGTTCCGTTTGGAACGGATCTCCTGTTCTGCTGCTCCGGCATGCAGGACTACACCTTTGGCGTGGAGCTCTGCGAGGATCTGTGGGTTCCCTGCCCGCCGTCAACGCGGCTCTGCGCGGGCGGCGCAGCCATCATTCTGAATCTCTCCGCCTCCGACGAGGTGATCGGCAAGGCAGAGTACCGCCGGTCGCTGGTCGGCGCGACGTCGGCGCGGCTGGCCTGCGGCTATGTCTACTGCAGCGCATCGCCGACGGAATCGACGCAGGACATGGTCTTCTCGCGGCACCATCTAATCGCGGAAAACGGGACGATCCTGGCAGAAAACGAGCCGTTTGCGGACGCTTCGCTGACGGTTTCCGAGATCGACGTGCAGCGGCTCATGCACGAGCGGCACCGCACGACGAGCTATGATTCCGTTCCCGGCCTTCAGCCGGTCGTTTTCGATCAGCCGCTGCGCGAGACGGTTCTGACGCGGCGCATTGCGCCCAATCCGTTCGTCCCGCCGTATGACGAGCAGCTGCGCGCCCGCGCGGAGGCGATTCTGCGCATCCAGTCGCAGGGCCTGAAAAAGCGGGTGGAGCACACGCACGCGAAAACGGTTGTGCTCGGCATTTCCGGCGGTCTGGACAGCACGCTGGCGCTGCTGGTGTGCGTGCGCGCGTTCGATCTGGCCGGACGCAGCCGGAAGGAGATCCAGTGCGTCACCATGCCGTGCTTCGGCACGACGAAGCGGACGAAGTCCAACGCGGTCAAGCTCTGCGAGGAGCTTGGCGTCAGCGTGCAGGAGGTCAATATCACAGCCTCCGTCCGGCAGCATTTCGCGGATATCGGCCATGACGAAGCCGTGCACGACGTCACCTATGAAAACTGTCAGGCGCGGGAGCGCACGCAGGTCCTGATGGACATCGCGAACCAATCCGGCGGACTGGTCATCGGCACGGGTGATCTTTCTGAGCTTGCGCTCGGCTGGGCGACGTATAACGGCGACCATATGTCCATGTATGCGGTCAACTGTTCGGTTCCCAAAACGCTGGTGCGGTATATCGTACAGTACGAGGCCGGGAGCAGCGCGCCTGCGCTGCGGGACGTGCTGCTGGATATTCTCGACACGCCCGTTTCGCCGGAGCTTCTGCCCGCGGACGAAAACGGACAGATCGCGCAGAAGACAGAGGATCTCGTCGGCCCGTATGAGCTGCATGATTTCTTCCTGTACCATCTGCTGCGCTTCGGCTCACGGCCGCGCAAGCTGTTCCGGATGGCGAAATACGCGTATGGCGGCAGGTATCCGGACGACGTGATCCGGCACTGGCTGAAAACATTCTGCCGCCGGTTCTTCCAGCAGCAGTTCAAGCGCTCATGCATCCCGGACGGCCCGAAGGTCGGCTCCGTGACGCTCAGCCCCAGAGGCGACTGGCGTATGCCGTCGGACGCGTCGGGCAGTCTGTGGCTTGCGGAGGCGGAAGCGCTCTGATTCCCCATTTTTCACGCCCGCCCGGTTGACAAGCGGCGTCCAGCGTGCTATGATTGTCACAGATTTTCATAAGGAGAGTCTTCTCATGTTCACTTCTGTTTTCGCGTCCTATTATTACTTTACTGTCGCCGGATAGTAAGGTCAATTTGTGATGCGCAGAAGAGCTTGTAATTTGTATGCGGCACAGAATTGACTGTGCCGCATTTTTTATTGTACTGGAGGTCAAAACCATGATTGTCGTATTGAAGCACAACGTCCCGGAGGAAAAGCGGAACCAGCTCATCAACTGGCTGCGCAGCCAGAGAATCGACGTACACCCCTCGCTCGGCGAGTACCAGACCGTGCTGGGTCTGGTCGGCGACACGAGCCGGATCGATATGTCTTTGCTGGAAAGTCTGGATATCGTCGATTCCGTCAAGCGCGTTTCAGACCCCTTCAAATGCTGCAACCGCAAGTTCCACCCGGACGATACCGTGGTTTCGGTCGGGGATGCGAAATTCGGCGGCGGGCATTTCGCGATGATCGCGGGGCCGTGCTCGGTCGAATCGGAGGAGCAGATCGTATACGTTGCGAAGGCTGTCAAGGCCGCAGGCGCGCAGCTGCTGCGCGGCGGCGCGTTCAAGCCGCGCACGTCCCCGTATGACTTCCAGGGGCTGCACGGCGAGGGCATCCGCCTGCTTGAGATCGCCAAGCAGGAGACGGGGCTGCCTATCGTGACGGAGCTGATGAACATTAAGCATCTGCCGCTGTTTGAAAACGTCGACGTCATTCAGATCGGCGCGCGCAACATGCAGAATTATGATCTTCTGAAGGAGATGGGCTCGGTCAAAAAGCCGATCCTGCTCAAGCGCGGGCTTGCCAACACGCTCAAGGAGCTGCTGATGAGCGCGGAATATATCATGGCCAGCGGCAACGACAATGTCATTCTCTGCGAGCGCGGCATCCGCACGTTTGACGATTACACCAGAAATACGCTCGATCTGGCGGCTGTTCCGATGCTGCACGAGCTGTCGCACCTGCCGGTCATCGTCGATCCCAGCCATTCTACAGGCATCAACCGGCTCGTGCCGCCGATGACGCTGGCTGCTGCTGCCTGCGGGGCCGACGGCGTGATCGTCGAGGTACACAATGACCCCATCCACGCCCTGTGCGACGGCGCGCAGTCTCTGACCTGTGAGCAGTTTGCAGAGGTCGCGCGGAAGGTACGCGCGGTGCGCGAGGCGGTGGCGGAATGACGGTCGGGATCGTGGGTCTGGGCCTCATCGGAGGCTCGTTTGCAAAGGCATATCACGCTGCCGGTTGGACGGTGTACGGCTATGATGTGGACGAAAGTATGCTTGCCTTCGCGCAGCTGGCGGATGCGGTGAACGCGCCGCTTACGATGGAGAACATCGGCACGTGCGATCTGGTACTTCTGTGCGTGCGGCCGCTTGCCGCGATCGACTATCTGCGTTCTGCCGCGCCGCATATCGGAAGCAGGCCCGTCGTGATCGACTGCTGCGGCACGAAGCGCGTGATCTGCGCGGCGGCGTTCCCGCTGGCGGAGCAGTACCGGTTTACCTATCTCGGCGGACATCCGATGGCCGGTACGCAGTATTCCGGGTTCGGCCACGCGCGTGCGAATCTGTACCACAACGCGCCGATGGTCATCGTGCCGCCGGATTTTGACAATATCGAGCTGCTTGCCCGCGCACAGGAGCTGCTGCGCCCGGCGGGCTTCGGCAGCTACTCCGTCACGACGGCGGAGAAGCACGACGAAATGATCGCGTTTACCTCGCAGATGGCGCATCTTGTCTCGAACGCGTATATCAAAAGTCCGACGGCAAGGGCGCACAAGGGCTTTTCCGCCGGAAGCTATAAGGACATGACCCGCGTGGCGTGGCTGAACGCGCCGATGTGGTCGGAGCTGTTTCTGGAAAACCGGGACAATATGCTCCATGAGCTGGACTGTCTGATGGACAGACTGATGGAATACCGCGCCGCGATCGCGGAAGACGACGCGGCTGCGCTGACGCAGCTGCTCGAGGACGGCAAAAAGCGCAAGGAGGAGGTCGACGGACGATGAAAACAGTCACGGTCTCCGCCTCAAGGCGGTACGACATTCTGATCGAGCGCGGGCTGCTGCGGCGCGCGGGCGAACTGGTGCGCGGCGTGACGAACGCAGGCACGGTCATGCTTGTCTCGGATGATTCCGTATGGCCTTTGTATGGCGAAACGGTGCAGAAAAGCCTTGCAGACGCCGGGTTTTCCGTGTGCCGGTTTGTGTTTCCGCATGGGGAGGGTTCCAAGTGCGCGAAGACGTATCTGGCGCTTCTCGACGCGCTGTGCGAAAACCGGCTGACGCGGGCGGACGCAGTCGTCGCGCTGGGCGGCGGCGTGGCGGGCGATCTGACGGGCTTTGCGGCCTCCACCTATCTGCGTGGGATCGGGTTTATCCAGATCCCGACGACGCTGCTGGCCATGGTCGATTCCTCCGTCGGCGGCAAGACAGCCATCGATCTGCCCGCCGGAAAAAATCTGGCCGGGACGTTTTATCAGCCGTGGCTCGTGCTCTGCGACCCCGCCTGTCTGGATTCCCTGCCGGACGAAGTTTTCCGCGACGGCTGCGCGGAGGTCATCAAATACGCGGTGCTTGGAAACGCGCCGTTTTTCGATGAACTGAAAAACACGCCGCCGCGTACGCACCTGGAGCATATCATTGAAACGTGCGTGCGGATGAAGCGCGATATTGTTGCGCAGGATGAATTTGACCGCGGACAGCGGCAGCTTCTGAATCTCGGCCATACCTTCGGCCATGGGATCGAGGCGTGCAGCGGCTTTGCCGTCAGCCACGGCTCCGCCGTCGCCATCGGCATGGCGATGATCGTGCGGTCGGCTGCGCAGCTTGGCCTCTGCACCGCCGGGACGCGGGACGCGGTGCTGGCGCTGCTGCGGCAGTACGGCCTGCCGGTCGACTGCGCATATCCGGTCGAACAGATGCTTGGAACGATTCTACACGACAAGAAAGCCTCCGGCGGCTCGATCAATCTGATCGTTCCAACGGCTGTCGGAAGCTGCGAAATACGAAAGACCCCGGCCTCCGAAATTTCCGACTGGCTGAGGGCCGGAGGTGCGAAATGACGCGGACGGTAGCTCCCGGCCCGCGCACGGGCGCGGTTCAGATTCCGGCCTCCAAATCGCAGGCGCACCGGATGCTCATCTGCGCGGCGCTCTCCAAAGCGCCGTCCCGGCTGGAGCTGGACGGCTTCAGCGCGGATATCGAGGCGACGGTGCGGTGTCTGGAAGCACTCGGCGCGCAGCTTACGCAGGAAACGGCTGGGCTGTTGATCACCCCAATCGGAGCACGCCCCGCAAATGCAAAGCTTGACGTGGGCGAAAGCGGGTCGACGCTGCGGTTTTTGCTGCCGGTGCTGGGAGCACTCGGTATTCGGGCAGAGATTCAGATGCATGGGCGGCTCCCGGAGCGGCCTCTGTCCCCGCTGTGGGAGGTTCTGGAGGCGCATGGGATGCAGCTGCAGCGGGACGGGGCCGTCCTGCATACGGCTGGGCAATTATGCGCGGGAGACTATTCCCTGCCCGGCAATGTTTCCTCGCAGTTTATTTCCGGGCTTTTGTTTGCGCTGCCGCTTCTGAGCGGAAACAGCACGCTGACGGTCACGGGCGCGCTCCAATCGGCGCGTTACGTCTCGATGACGGAGCAGGCGCTTGCGGCGGCGGGGATTTTTACAAAAAAGGATGGCCAAGTCTGGCAGATCGACGGCGGGCAGCGCTATGCCGCGCCTGCCGTGCAGACAGTCGAGGGCGACTGGTCGAACGCGGCGTTTTTCCTGTGCATGGGCGCGCTGTCTGAGACAGGCGTGACCGTGGCGGGGTTGAATCCCGCGTCTTTGCAGGCGGACCGGGCCATTACGGAGCTTTTGACGCGCTTCGGCGCGGAGCTGACCATTTCCGGACAAGCTGTCACCGTGCGGCGCGGCTCGCTGCACGGAATTACGCTGGATGCCGGGCCGATCCCTGATCTGATCCCGGTCGTTTCGTGCCTTGCCGCGCTCTGCGAGGGCGAAACGCGGGTTGAAAACGCGGCGCGGCTGCGGCTGAAGGAATCTGACCGTCTGCAAACGACGGCGGCATTGATTTCCGCGCTCGGCGGCAGCGCGCGGGAGCTGCCGGATGGTTTGATTATTTCAGGCCGCGGCCGCCTTTCCGGCGGCACGGCGGACGCCTGCGGCGACCACCGCATCGCGATGAGCGCCGCCATGGCCGCCTGCGGCTGCGAGG
>ERZ779876.2888-NODE-2888-length-11471-cov-9.975298_pt1 | contig 11471 bp, 7 predicted proteins | sample MGYA00511068_ERZ779876 | MGnify/ENA primary metagenome ERZ779876 (study PRJEB29588, sample SAMEA1970858) | human gut metagenome | biome: human gut; feature: human-associated habitat; material: faeces | place: Denmark | collected 2008/2010 ...
GGCCGTATGGGTGAGCTATCTGGAATGGGCCGCCATGGACTTTTCCACGGAGGATGCCTTCCGCGCCGGAGTGGTGCAGCTGCTGGACAACTGTACCGGACTGGGGCTGAACACAGTGCTGGCCCAGGTGCGCCCCTTCGGGGATGCGCTGTACCGCAGTACCCTGTTCCCATGGAGCCATCTGTGCACCGGCGTGCAGGGGCAGGACCCCGGCTTTGACCCGCTGGACGTGCTGCTGCAGGAAGCCCACACCCGGGGCATCTCGGTGGAAGCGTGGGTCAACCCCTACCGCCTGCGCTCCTCGGCAGCCATGCCGCCGAACCTTGCGGAGAGCAATCTGGCCAACACCCACCCGGAGTGGGTGTGCACGGTGGACGAGGGCCTTTACCTGAACCCCGCCGAGCCTGCCGCCGCCGACTATGTGGTGCAGGGCGTGGCCGAGCTGGTGCAGAACTACGCGGTGGACGGCATCCACTTTGACGATTACTTCTACCCTACCACCGATGAGAGCATCGACGCGGCGCAGTTTGAGGCGTCCGGGGCGGGAAATCTTGCCGCGTGGCGGCGGGAAAATGTGACCGCACTGGTGCGGGCCGTGCACGACACGGTGAAAGCGGCGGACCCTACCCTGCGGTTCGGCATCAGCCCCCAGGGCAACCCGGACAACGACGAAAACCAGCAGTACAGCGATGTGACTGGCTGGCTGGCGTCCGGCGGCGGGGATGCGGTGGTCGATTATCTGTGCCCGCAGGTGTACTGGGGGCAGGGCTTTGCCCTGCACAACGGCAGCACCCGCTTTGCCTTTGAAAATATCGTGCCCGCATGGCTCGCCTATCCCCGCGCGGCGGACGTGGCCCTGTATTTCGGGCTGGGAGCCTACCGTGTGGGAGTGGGCGACGGCGGCAGCAACGAAAACAGCCTGTCGAGCTGGAGCACCGGCCGTGCGCTGGCCGACCAGGTGGCCTTTCTGCGGGAGCAGGGAGCCGGGGGCTGGGCCCTGTACCGGTACGGTTCGCTGTTCGGGCCGGAGCAGACTTCCCTCGCCGCTGCCGAGTGTGGGGCACTGGCGGGCGCCGACGGCAAAGAAACTGCATGAAATCGGGCGGCAGCGCGCGCAAAAGCCGGGCGGCTCTCTTGTGCGGTGCTGCAAAATGCGGTATACTATACAGATGGACCCGGCCCTGCCGGAACCCGAAAAAACAGGAACATCAAACCCTTTGACAGGTTGAGGAAACGTTTATGAAAACGAAAAAACGCTTTTTGGCCGTTGTGCTGGCCGCCGCTCTGCTGGTGGCCGGTCTGACCGGCTGCAAGGACGCACTGCGCGGTGTGGCGCAGAAGATCTCCGGCAGCTCCGGCGAGGTGCAGGAAGAGGACACCACCCGCTGGGCGGACGCTACCGCAGACCCGCTGATCATTCAGGGCATTGCGGACGCTTCGGCAAAGTTTGACACTGCCATGGTGGACGGCACCCTGTACGCCGTGTTCAACGGCATCTGGAGCCGCCAGACCAACTATTTTGCGGCACCCACCGGCACGCTGACCGTCATGGCCTGCGGCACCGCCGAGGGTACCCAGAAATTCAAGGTGGCGCTGTGGAAAAAGGTAGACGGCGGCGTGGAGTATGTGCCGGACAGCACCTACTACATCAAGACCGACGGCACCGACTACACCTGCACCATCTCCGGGCTGGACCCGGCGGCCATCTACCGCATGACCATTTCCTATGATTCCAGCCGTTACTACCTCTACGGTCTGCTCAAGGTGGAGGGCGTCGGCTGATGAATACACAACGCAAGAATTCGCTTTTGCTGCTGCTGTGCGCGTTTATCTGGGGCACGGCCTTCGTGGCCCAGAGCGCCGGTTCCGGCATGGGAGCCTGCAGCTTTCTGGCCGGACGCAGCTGGCTGGCGGTGCTGGTGCTGCTGCCCACGGTCAAGGTGTTTGACCTGGTGCGTCAGCGCAGCACCGGCACCACTGGGGCACCGAAAACGCCGGAGGAGCGCCGCTGTCTGCGCCGGGCCAGCCTGGTGTGCGGCACGCTGCTGTTTGTGGCGTCGGCTGCCCAGCAGTTCGGCCTGACATTGAACCCCTCCACGGCCAAAGCAGGCTTCCTCACGGCGATGTATGTGGTGCTGGTGCCCATCTTCGGGCTGGCACTGGGCCGCCGCGGCAGCCCCCAGCTGTGGCTCAGCGTGGCCATCGCGGTGTGCGGGCTGTATCTGCTGTGCATGCAGAACGGCTTTGGCGGCGTGGAACGCAGCGACATGGTGCTGCTGCTGTGCGCCGTGCTGTTCAGTTTCCAGATCATGGCGGTGAACCATTATGGTCCGCAGGTGGATGGCGTGCGCCTGAGCCTGCGGCAGTTCTTTGTGGTGGCGGTGGAAAGCTCGGTGGCAGCGCTGCTGCTGGAGCACCCGGCCCCGGTGGAATTTGCCGTGAACGCGGTGCCTCTGCTGTACTGCGGCGTGATGTCCAGCGGCGTGGCCTACACGCTGCAGATTTTGGGCCAGCGGGATATGAACCCTGCCGTGGGCAGCCTGATCATGTGCCTGGAAAGCGTGTTCAGCGCACTGGGCGGCTGGGTGCTGCTGCATCAGAGCCTTTCCCCGCGCGAAGGCGTGGGCTGTGTGCTGATCTTTGCCGCCGTGGTGCTGGCCCAGCTGCCGGCCCCGCAGCGGGCAGAGCGTGCGTCCTGACGTGGCCGCACAAAAACCGGAAGTCCAGCTGCGCAGCGCGGGCGGCATCCAGTACGAGCTGTACCGCAAAAAGATCAAACAGCTGCATCTGCGGGTACGGGACAACGGCACCGTGATGGTCAGCATCCCGCTGCGCACCAGCCTGGAACAGGCGGACGCCTTTGTGTGCAAGAACGCACAGTGGATCCACGACACCCGGCAGAAAGTGATGGCAAAAGCGGCCCGCGACAATGCCGACCTGCCGGACAAGGAGACCGCACTGGCCTACTTTACCGCCATGAGCGATCAGGTCTACCCGGCCTTTGCCGGGGTGCTGGGCGGCCAGAAACCCACCCTCAAGGTGCGCAGCATGACCACCCGCTGGGGCGTGTGCTGCCCCGGCAAAAAGCAGATCACCTTTGCGCTGCAGCTGTACAATATGCCGCCTGCGGCGCAGATCTATGTGGTGGTGCACGAGTACTGCCACTTTTTGCAGGCCAACCACAGCCCGGCGTTCTGGGCCGAGGTGGCAAAGCTGCTGCCGGACTGGAAAGCCCGGCGGGAGCTATTGAAGAAGTAAAAACAGGAGGCAGACTTCCCTTGGAAAACGAAAAAAAGTCCGGCGGCGATAAATACTCCAAACTGGCCGGCAACACCCTCATCTTTGCCATTTCCAGCTTTTCGTCCAAACTGCTCACGCTGATCGTGCAGCCGTTCCTGACCTACGCCATGGCCGAGATCTCGGATCTGGGCCTGTCCAAGATCCTGAGCCAGTACGCGAACCTGCTCATCCCCTTTGTGTCCATGGGCATGTCCAATGCTATCATCCGCTTTGGTCTGGATAAGGGCAACAGCGAAAAGCAGGTGTTCACCAACGGCCTGCTCACCATTCTGGGCGGCTTTGGCATCCTGGTCCTGTGCTGGCCCATTGCACGGTTCCTGCCCGACATGGCCCAGTACGGCCTGCTCATTTACCTCTATGTGCTCATGAGCTGCCTGCGCACCCTGTGCACCCAGTTCGTGCGCAGCCGCCAGTGGAACAAGCTGGTGGCCGTGGACGGCGTGCTGTGCACCGTGGCCACCATGGCGTTCTATGTGCTGTATCTGGTGGGCTTCAAGTGGGGTGCCAACGGCTACCTGCTGGCCATCATCAGCGGCGACTTTGTCAGCGTGCTGTTCCTCATGATCACCGGTAAGCTGTGGAATTATGTGGAGCTCAAGGGCATCAACAAGGACCTGTGGAAGCAGATGCTCCACTTCTCGCTGCCCATGATCCCGGCGCAGATCAGCTTCTGGATCATCAACGCCTCCGACCTGTTCTTTGTGCGTGAGATGTGCAACGGGCTGGACGGCCGCGACGGCAACGCCTGGAGCGGCCTGCTCTCCACGGGCTACTTCCTGCCCACCATCCTCACCACGCTGGGCCTGATCTTCTACGACGCCTGGCAGCTCTCGGCTGTCACCGAGGAGGAGGGCCGGGCGCGGTTCTTCACCAAGATCTTCCGCACCTATTCCAGTGTGCTGTTCTGCTGTGCGGCGGGCATCATCTGGCTGTGCCGCCCGGTGATGCACATCATGAAGTCCAACTACTACTACGCCTGGCACTTTGTGCCTTTCCTGGTGCTGGCCTCCACCTGCAGCTGCTTCAACCAGTTCATGAACAGCGTGTATGTGGTGACCAAAAAGTCCAGCCGCAGCATGGTCACCATGATGGCCGGTGCCATCAGCAACTGCATCATGAACTACTTCTTCATCAAGTGGTGGGGCCCCATCGGTGCCACATACGCTTCCTTCCTGGGGCTGGCGCTGGTGTTCACCCTGCGCTCCATCGACGCAAACCGCATGATCCATATGCATGTGCATCCGGGCCGGGTGCTGCTGAACGTGGGTCTGCTGGTGTTCGAGGCCTTTGTGCTGCTGGCCGAGACCCCGCTGTACGGCCTGTGGACCGGCCTGATCACCGCAGTGGTCATCCTGATCAACTTTGCAGGCGTGTGGGCCATGGCCCGTGTGCTGCTGCCCCGCCTGCTGGGCCGCCGCGGCAAGGCGCTGGTGGCCGCTGTGGACGGCTGGCTGAGAAAATAAAAACCGATAGAAACAACAATGCCCCCGGAAAACTCTCCGGGGGCATTATTGTTGTGTGCGAGGAACAGCGAGCTTTTTACGGCTCACTGGGGGTTGGTCTTGTCAGCGCATCAGTGCTTGCTCTTGGCAAACAGGCTGGTGAAGGCACCGGCCACGGTGAGCGCCATGCCGCTCAGGGCCATGGCCAGAGCGGTGAACCAGTTCACGCCGGTCTTGGGCAGGGCGGCCACGGTGCTGTCCGGGGTAGCATCCTGCACAGAAGGATTGGCGGGGTTCTCCGGGTTCACGGGCGTCTCGGCTTCGTCCGGAGTGACGTCCTGCACGGGAGGCGTGGTGGGGCCCTCCGGGCTGACGGGGGTGTCCGGGGTGTCGGGATCGGGCGTGGGTTCCGGATCCGGGGTGGGCTCCACGACTTCGCGCAGGGCACCGTAGATGGTCACGGTGTAGTCATCGGCGTTCTCGCCGGTGATGTTTTCGCCGGTCACCTTCACGTTGGAATCGGCATCGAAAGCGTCCAGAATGTTCTGGTCGCGCCCGGCAGCGCCGTTGGCGTTGTTCTTGTGCTCGTAGCCCCACACGATGGTGTAGGTCTTGCCTTCGTACTCGTACTCGGTGCCGTACACCATATCGTAGGCGTTGGGGGTGCCGTCGGCGCGGTTCTCGTAGTTGCCCCAGATCAGCTTGGTGTTGCCGTTTTCGTCGGTGGTCTTGGTGAAGTTCAGGCTGTGGCCGTTCACCACCATATCCCGCAGGACGATCACGCCGTCGCTGGTCTTGTACGGGGTGTTGAATTTGTAACCGCCGGCCTGCAGGTCAGCCAGCAGCTTGCCGACGATCTCCGGGTCGTGGCTGCCGTCCACATCCAGCATGTATTCCAGCGCGGCAGCGGGCACCCACACGGACAGGTACTGCTTGCCCTCTTCCTTGTTCAGGTCGGAGACGTACTCGTACTTGGTGCCGTTGTAGGCAAAGGCACCAAAGTCGGCGTGGTCGGCGTCCTTGGTCAGCAGGAAGTTGGTCAGCTTGTTGCCCTGTGCGTTTTCCGGCCAGAGAGTGTTGGCCTTGCTGTAATCATAGGTCAGGGTGCCGCCGGTGACGACGAGCTTCTGACCGGGGTTCGTGTTCCTTACAATGGTGGGCGCTTCCACATGGGCGTTATTCTTGATAAAAATCTTGGAGAAGGGGCCGTTGGCGTAGATGCCGCTGTGGTTATAATCGCCCTTTACAAGGACGGTGCCGTCATCCACAGTCAGGGTGCAATTCATGCCCAGACTGATGCCGGAATACGAATTGTGCAGGTCCATGGACAGAACGCCGCCCTTGTCCACCAGAATATCGTGGTTGGCACCATAAGCATGAAGGTTATAGTTATCGTGAGAACCATCGGTCATGTTGTAGACGCTGCCATCCGTGATATGCAGAGTAGTGCCCTTGCGGTTGCGGAGCTGGATGGCCATATCCCGCGTGGTCGAATCGACCGTGCTGTTGCCCGAAATGAGTACATTCCGGTAACCGGCAACGATGCCGTAGTTCGCCTGCAGCTTGAGCTTGCTGCCATTTTTGACGATCAGGCTGCCGTTTTCACCCGAATCCTCGCAGTAAATGGCATATTTACCATCGTTCTCTTTGGCGTTCAGTTCTGCCGAGATATTGGCAGTGGTATTGTCAAACGTGACGGTCGTATTGCTGTTGTTGCCGGTCGCAATGCCGTAGCTCTTGCCCTCGATGGTAACGTCCGAATCCCTGAAGGTAATGTCACCGGCGGCTTCCAGCTTGGAGCCATCCTTAGCCGTACCGCTGCCTTCGTAGTGGATACCGGTATTGCTGTCGGTGATGGTGAGGGTGCTGTCCTCGGTAGTCAGGCTGGTGCTGGCACCCTGATGGCCGTAAATGCCGGTCTGGGTGTTCTTGATGTTCAGCTTGCTCTTGGCCTTGACGATGATGTCGTTCCAGCTGGCAATGCCAATACCGCCGTTCTCGTGCGGTTTACCGTCTTCCCCTACATGCGAACCGTGCTCCGTCTTGTCGATGGTCAGGGAAGAACCGCCGTCCAGCGTGAGATCACCGTGCTGAATGACGTCACGGCCGCTCTGGGTGGAGCCGGAAACATGGGTGTCCTGGATGGTGACATCTGCACCGTCCGTGAGGGTGACGCTGGAGTCCTTCTCCTTGGAGCCGCCTGCGATCACCATGCCGGTGGTGGTGTCCTTGATGGTCAGGCTGCCGCCGGTGGTCTCTTCGGTGGTGTCGGAAGTCTCTTCCTTGTCGCCCTTGATGGTCAGGTGGGCGTCCTTTTCGGCGTCCGAGCTGTCGGAAGCCACTTCGCCGCCCACGCGGATGCCTTCCACGTTGGTGTTGCTACCCGTGAGCTTCTTGCCTTCGCTTTCGGCCTCTTTGGTGGCGCTGTCGATGGCTGCGGAGCCGTCAATGATATTGTCGCCCTTGAGGGTCAGGTCAACGTCCGAACCCTGCCGCACGTCCAGACCGGCGCTGTTCTTGTTGGTCTGGTTGATGGTGGTATCTTCCAGGGTCAGGTCCACCTTGGTGTCCTTATTTTCGTCGGTGCCGTCCAGATCCTTGCCGATGTCGATGCCGTTGCCGCCGGTGGTCAGGGTGGAATCCTTGACGGTCAGGTCAACGTCTGCGCCCTCGCCGACGGTCACAGTGGACTTGCCAGTCTCGCTGGTGTCGGCGTTCACGCCGTTGATCACGATATCCACGTCGCGGCCTTCGGAGCCATCATCCTTCTTGGTCTTTTTGACGTCCTCTTTCACGATAACGGTGTTCTCAGTGGGGGTATCGTTGTCACCATTGATGATGATCTTGCCGTCGTCCTTTTCGTCCTTGTTGACATAGGTGCGGTTGTTCTCTTTGTCCTCACCCTGATAGCTGAACGCGCCATTGTTGGTGTCCTGGCCGATGGTGACATCACCGTTGGCCAGATCGTATTGCACAGCGGAAGCGCTGGCGCTGATGGTGCTGACGGCAATGGCAGTGGCCAGTGTGACAGCAACGACTTTTTTCTGTTTACGCAATCTCATGAGTATACCTCCTCAAATTGTGGAACCCGATCTCTGAATGGCTCCGTTTCGCACACGAAAGATACCATAAAATGTATCTTTTTAGAGAGAAGCTGAGCCGTAATGCTCTGCCTAAGATATACCATTTTTTGGCTTTTGTGTCAATAACTTCACGAAAACACGCGGATAATTGGCAAACTGCAAAAAAACGCAGCAAGATTTTACGCAGAATGCAGAGAGAAATGTGCGCTATTGTTGCACTGCTGAAATAGTCTTGATACGCATTGAAATTTCTTGTTGCAGAACGCAGAAAAGCCGCTGCCCGGTGTGCCGGGCAGCGGCTTTGAAAAATGCAAAGAAGGTGCGGTGCAGTGTGGTCAGCGCAGCTGATCGTTCAGCCAGGCGGCAATGTCGGCAAACACTTCCTGCCGGTTGGTCTCCACCAGCAGTTCGTGCCGGGCGCCGGGGTACAGCTTGCAGCGGATGTTCTGCACGCCTGCGGCCTTCAGGCTCTGGATGGCGCGCAGCACGCCCTTGCCCCGGTCGCCCACCGGGTCGGCGGTGCCGGCCAGGAACAGCAGGGGCAGGTCCTTGGGCATCCGGGCCAGAAAAGCCGGGTCGTGCAGGCGCAGGATGCCGCTGAACATGCTGTAGTAGGCGTTGAGCGTAAAGGTAAAGGTGCAGCGCTCGTCGGCCAGGTACTTGTCCACCTCGGCGGCGTCACGGTTGAGCCAGTCGTGGGTGGTGCGGCCCTCCAGCCCCTTGTTGTAGCCCATGAAGGACAGGTTGGCCACCAGCTTGCTGCGGTACTGCCAGCCGTGCACGGCCGCCAGCGCCCGGCAGGTGCTGCGGGCAAACTGCACCAGCGCTTTGGGCTGGTGGCCGGTGCCCATGATGATGGCACCGCTCAGTTCCTGCCCGTATTCGCACAGGTACTGCCGGGCATAGAACGAGCCCATGCTGTGCCCCAGCAGAAAGTACGGCACACCGGGGTAGCGCTCCTTGGTGCGCAGGGTCATGGCGTGCAGGTCGTCCAGCACGGCACGGTTGCCGTCCGGCTCGGCAAAGTAGCCGTAGTCGGCCTTGGTGCGGATGGAGCCGCCGTGGCCCAGGTGGTCGTGGCCGACCACCACGATGCCCTGCCCGGCCAGATACTCCGCCAGCGGCTTGTACCGGTCGATGAACTCCACCATGCCGTGGGACAGCTGCAGCACCGCCCGCACTTCGCCCTCCGGCTCACAGCAGAACGCATGCAGGGTGCGCCCGGGCACGGTGGAAGGGACAGTAAAATCGGTCATGCGGCTCATGGGCGCAGGCCTCCTTTTGGTTCTGGTTTACAGCGCGCCGATCTTGCGGCGGCAGGCGGGGCAGATGCAGTACCCGGCAAACTGGATGGCGTTGGCGTCCACGTCGCCGCAGAAGTCGCAGCTGCCGGCGGGGCGGTGCTTCTTGAGCACGATGGCGTCGCCATCCACAAAGATCTCCAGCTTGGTGTCCCCGTCCAGATGCAGGGTGGTGCGCAGCTCCTTTGGCAGGACGATGCGGCCCAGCGAGTCGATGCCGCGGACGATCCCGGTGCTTTTCATAGGTATCATTCTCCTTCAACGTTTTCTCCATACAGGCAGGCAGCTGGCACAACAGGAAAATTGTGCCAGCACCGTTTGAAACTAGTATACAAAAAAATACAGCCTTCGTCAATGATTGCGGGCGGTTTCGACAAAATGTCCCGCCTTGTGTCCCAAAAACCGCAGCTTCGCACAAAACACGTTCCTCCGTTGACAAATCGCAGCAGAACAGGTAAACTAAGACGTAGCTATCCGCATTTTTTTGCATGAGTATAAAAGGAGCGTTTTTCTATGCCGAGCAACAAAGTCCGCACCCGTTTTGCCCCCTCGCCCACCGGCTATATGCATGTGGGCAACCTGCGCACTGCGCTATATACCTATTTAATGGCAAAGCACGAGGGTGGCACCTTCATCCTGCGCATTGAGGACACCGACCAGGGCCGCTATGTGGAAGGTGCTGTGGACGTGATCTACAACACCCTGCGTGAGACCGGCCTGCTGTGGGACGAAGGCCCGGACGTTGGCGGCCCTGTGGGCCCCTATGTGCAGAGCGAGCGCATGGGCATGTTCAAGCAGTATGCCGAGCAGCTGGTGGCCGAGGGCAAGGCTTACTACTGCTTCTGCACCGAGGAGCGTCTGGAAGCCCTGCACGCCGAGCAGCGCGCCAACGGCGAGATGACCCACTACGACGGCTGCTGCCGCGACCTGCCCAAGGAGGAAGTGGAAAAGCGTCTGGCCGCCGGAGAGCCCTATGTCATCCGGCAGAAGATCCCCCGCGAGGGCGTGACCGGCTTTGACGATGTGGTGTACGGCCACATCGAGGTAAACAACAGCGAGATGGACGACCAGATCCTCATCAAGACCGACGGCATGCCCACCTACAACTTTGCCAACGTGGTGGATGACCACCTGATGGGCATCACCCACGTCATCCGCGGCAGTGAGTATCTGTCCTCCACCCCCAAGTACAACCTGCTGTATCAGGCCTTTGGCTGGGAGATCCCCACCTATATCCACTGCCCCCCGGTGATGAAGGATGCCCAGAACAAGCTGTCCAAGCGCAATGGCGATGCCAGCTATCAGGACCTGGTGGCCAAGGGCTACCTGACCGAGGCTGTGCTGAACTATATCTGCCTGCTGGGCTGGAGCCCCAGGGGCGAGTACGCCGAGCAGGAGATCTTCTCCCTGCCGGAGCTGGTCAAGATCTGGTCGCCGGACGGCATCTCCAAGTCCCCTGCCATCTTTGACCCCCTCAAGCTGCGGGCCATCAACGCGGAGTACATCCGCCGCCTGAGCCCCGAGGAGTTCCAGAAGAAGGCCGAGCCCTGGATCGACAGCGCCGTGCACAGCCCCATCAACAAGCAGCTGCTGTGCGCAAACCTCCAGCCCCGGTGCGAGGTGCTGGGCGAGATCCCGGAGCAGCTGGATTTCTTTGACGCCATGCCCGACTACGATGTGAGCCTGTACGCCAACAAGAAGCAGAAGACCACCCCGGAGACCGCCAAAGAGGCACTGGAAGCCCTGCTGCCCGTGCTGAGCGACGAGGCACTGGACTTTGCGGACCGCGACAGCGTGTTCAACGCCTGCAAGGCCAAGGCTGAGGAGCTGGGCAAGAAGAACGGCTGGCTGCTGTACCCGCTGGGCATCGCCCTGTCCGGCAAGCAGCGCACCCCCGGCGGCGGCACCGACCTTGCCTGCATGATGGGCCGCGAAAAGACCGTGGAGCGCGTCAAAGCGGCCATTGAGAAGCTGAACGGCTGATCTTTTCCATAAAAACAAAAAGCCCTGCAGCGTTTTTGCACGCTGCAGGTCTTTTTTGCGTCTTTGGGCCGGTTTGGGGCGGTTCTGCGCCCTGCGGCAAAAACTGCCGCCGCTCCGCGCTACAGTATATGCACACAGTGCGGGGAACAGAACCAAAACGCCCCGCCAGAAAGCGGGGAATTCTGGATGACAGAGCGGACGAGTGTTTTGACGGTAAAAGCCCGGCGCAGCGGGGCTCCGGCGCTGGAAGCGCGGGCAGTATTGCGCCCGGCGATGCGTCGGCTGGGAGCGGTGGCCCTGGGGTTTGCCGGGGGCTGGGCGGTGCTGTACGGAGCGCTGATGCCCTTTGGGCTGGGCCTTGT
>ERZ779876.2891-NODE-2891-length-11441-cov-4.548832_pt1 | contig 11441 bp, 9 predicted proteins | sample MGYA00511068_ERZ779876 | MGnify/ENA primary metagenome ERZ779876 (study PRJEB29588, sample SAMEA1970858) | human gut metagenome | biome: human gut; feature: human-associated habitat; material: faeces | place: Denmark | collected 2008/2010 ...
GCGGTCATCGCGGTGAAAAATACCGGCCTCGCCCTGATCTTGCTGCTGGTTCTGCCCCTGTTTGCCCTGTTCACCCGTCACGTGCAGAAGCGGATGCTGGCCGCCCAGCTGAACAACCGCCGCGCCGTCGCCGCCGTGTCCGGTCAGGTGCCGGAGACGCTGCACAACATCCGCACCATCCGGGCGCTGGGGCTGGAAGATTACATGGAGCGCCGCTACGATCGGCGTATTTCGGACGGCTACGCCGCCATGGAGCGCACCAATTTTTACGACGCCATCTATTCGCCGGTAGTCCTGCTGCTGAACGCCGTGGTGGTGGGCATCGTCATGCTGCTGTCCGCCTCCGGAAATGCCAAAATCCTGCGCCTTTTCGGCATGTCTGTCGGCACGTCGGTGGCCGTTATCAGCTACATATCCCGCATTTTTGCACCCATTGAAAGCCTTGGCATGGAGATTCAGACCATTCAGTCGGCCATGGCCGGGGTCAAGCGCATCGACGCATTCTTAAGCCAGCCGGAGCGCGTCATCCCGGAGCGGCGGGAAGCCGCCGCCCGGGGGGACGTGGTACTGTCCCACGTGACCTTCGGCTACGGGGAAAAGCCCGTTCTGCGGGACTTTTCCATGACCGTAAGGCAGGGCGAGCAGGTCACGCTGGTAGGCCGGACGGGCGCAGGAAAAAGCACTGTGTTCAAGCTTCTGCTGGGGCTTTATCGTCCGGAAGCCGGTACGATCACCATTGGCGGCGTGGACGTTTCGGCCATTTCGGATCAGGAGCGCCGAACCTGCATCAGCTGTGTGGAGCAGCATTTTTCCCGCGTGCCGGGGACGGTGCTGGATCAGATCACCCTTGGTGACCCGCAGATAACGGAAGCCATGGCGAAGAATGCGGCGCACCTTGCCGGGATCGACGCGGCCATTCAGGCATTGCCGGAGGGCTACGCCACGGTATGCACCGAGGGCATGTTCTCACAGGGCGAATGGCAGCTTCTGTCCATCGCCCGCGCCGCGGCGGCGGACCCGGCGGTGCTTCTGCTGGACGAGATCACAGCAAATCTGGACGCCGAGACGGAGGAGCGCGTTCTGGAAGCTCTGCGCCGCGCCTCTGAGGGGCGGACAGTTTTGTCCGTTTCCCACCGCGTCTATGAAAATCTGGGTGGGAGGACGGTCGAGATCAAGCCGCAGGGGCAATGAAATGGAATTTCAGGGAGAAACGGCGCAGGCAATGACCGGCGGGAGCCGCCCGATCTCTCCCCGTCACAGAGAAAAACCGCCCTCCTGACAGTTACTGATGGCAAATGCGAAAAATGCCTCCTTTGCGATAGCCGCAAAATAGCCGGTCTGCTCGTACTCATGCGCATAGTGCTTGGCAATGTGTCCCAGCGTCTCCTTAAGCTGAAGCATTGCGGCAAATTCATGCTTGCAGGGATAGCTGCAAAAGCAGTCGCACAGTAAATTCCGGATTTCCCCGTCGTGATAGCGGAATTCAACGGCGTATGCTTTTGTCCCTTCCACGACTGCATACCCCTTTGCCCCATCCAGACAGAGATAACGGACGCGGTTCTCCATGAAGTAATCGTGTCCCCGCTCCGCAATGGCAGTGGTGATCTTCATTTCCTCCAAATGCTCCAGAGAGAAGGAGAAATCGTCGTTTCCGCTGGCAAATTCCTCGCCTTCGCCGACGGGTGCCCGGAACCAGCTTGTTACTTGGGCGGCGGGGAGAGCAGCGGGGTCGAAGGTGATAAAATGGGAAGCGGACATGTAAAATCTGCCGTGCACCCGGGTATTTACCTGGAAAATGACCTTCTGATATTCGGACAGCCGAATCCTGAAATTGTAATTCACGCTGGTCACGATGCCGAGAACCCCTTCCAGCTTGCCGCTCACATAGACCCGGTCGCCGGCCTTCAGGTCGAACCGGTCGTTGTAATAGGCGAGCGACCTTCCGGTCTCCGGAAAACAAACCTGCACCACAGACTTCCGGGGCGCGGCGCTGACCGGTTCTGCCTCCCGCACTGCCGAAGTTTCCTGTCCCTCTTGGGACGCTCCGCCAAAACCGCTGATCGTAAAACGCATAGTTTTTCCTCCATCCATATTTTTTCTGGGCTCCTGAGAGGATTATACAATGCGATGTGTCCAATAAACCGGACTAATTCAACTAAAACACACGATAATGCAAAAAAATTCAAAAAACAGCGGGAGGCCGACCGGCTTCCCGCTGTTTCCATAGTTACGTATCCAGACTTCTCAGCCGCTCGACGATGCTCTGCTTCACCGCCTGACGGTACATGACCGCCGGGATGGCACAGCCAAGCACGATGAAGGCGGGCAGCATGGCCAGTACCGGGGTGATGGTGTAGTGATAGCTGTAGAACCAGTAGGCGCTTTCCAGAAGCCGCCCCGCCAGCGGGTTCACCGCGGCGGACAGAAGCCCCGCAATCAGGCCGGAACCAAGGGTGTACAGCAGCCCCTCCCAGAGAAGCATGGTTTCCAGCTGACGGCCGGTCATGCCCACCGACTGCAAAACCGCGAATTCCCGGCTCCGCGCCAGAATGGCGGTCATCATGGCGTTGAAGAAATTCAGAATACCCACAATGCCGATGATGGCGCACAGCAGCCCGCCCAGAATCACAAAGGTCATCCGGAACTCCTGAAAATATGCCCGGTGGGTCGCCTTGCTTTCGTACATCAGGGGACTGTCGGGGTCGGAAGTGAGCTGGGCAAGGTAGCTTTCCGCGGCGGCCTCCGCCTCGGGACTGGGGGTGTCGAAGAGGTAGACCATGGGGAACACGTTGTCCTCCCCGGCGTCCCGGTACAGGGCGTCCGCGCTGAGGATTGCCTCATAGCCCATGGTATAGAACCGGCTGCTCATGTTGTAGGGAACGTCCACCAGTGCGCAGACGGTGTAGTTTACGTCGTACGCAGTATCGCCGTTTCCATAGGTGACTTTGATTTTCTCGCCCACGGCGGGATAAATCCCGGGGTTAGGCAGCTTCCCGGAATCATCCAGATTCACGGCAATGGCGATGGCATGGCTGTCCGGTTCCCAGAGGGAATCCAAGCTGCCGTCGATCACCGTGAGCTTTTCTCCAAGCGTCGGGTCAAGCCCCTCTATCTGGGACACCGCCTGCACCTTGTCGCCGTCTCTTGGCGTCTGGGCGAGAAGCGCGTCGATGTCCATATCCGTATCCCGGCTGTAGAAGACGGCTTCATCCCGCCAGACGCTTTCCGGCAGATACATACCCACCCCGCCGGTCTGATAGGCAAAGCCCTCCAGAGAGTGCGCTGTGTTTGCCCGCACCGGTTCCACAGCCTCTTTGGTCAGGGAAAAACCCCGATAGTTAAAGTAGTCCGGCGTGCTGATGAGGAAGTCCGCGCAGCTTCGCCGGCTCAGATATTTGTCCATGTCAAAGCCGCCGATAAACGTGACCAGCAGATTCAGCAGAACGACGGTCAGGGACAGCGACACCATCACGAGAGCCGTCTTCTTTTTATCTCTGCCTAAGTTGACGGCGGCCATCTGAACAGGCGTGACCTTGCCGCCCTTCCGGTACGTTTTCCCCGCCGACTGACGCTCGGTGTAGCGCACCGCTTCCACAGGGGAGACCCTTCCGGCAATTCGCCCCGGCCGGGCGCAGGAAAGCAGCACCGTCAGCAGGGCGAACACTGTGGAAAACAGGAATATCCATGGAGAAACGCTGACCGTGGTGTACCGGCCTCCCACAGTGGAGATGGACATGGTGATGGGAACCGCCGCCGCGCCCACGCCGTAGCCCAGCAGCAGACCCACCGGAATGCCCAGAACGCTCAGCAGCAACGCCTGCTGGCGGATCAGCCGCCGCAGCTGCTTCGGCGTGACGCCGATGGTCTTGAGCAGTCCGTAGTAGCGGATGTCCCCCGCCACGGAGATCTGGAAAATGTTGTAGATCACCAGATATCCCGTAAACGCCACCAGAATCAGCACGGCGAGCATGGCGAGGATTCCCCCAACGCCCAGCGTGTCCCAAATCTGGGTAGCGGTATAGCCCCAGTTGACGCCGATGCGAAGCTGCCCTGCCTCCTCGCCGATGCTGTAGCCGCAGTCCTCGCCAATTCTGGTCAGGTCGTTTTCAATGTTCAGGGAGCTTCTCAGCATGACGCTCAAATCCGTGCGGAAGGGCTTTAAGCCTCCCGCCACGGCTTTTTTTCGATCTTCTGGGCGTATTCCTTGGAAACGTTGAGGAAGTGGACGCTCAGCAGCTCGTCGTAGTCCCACCAGCCTACCAGCGTAAAGGTGTCGGTGATGTCCCAGCCCATCTGTTCTTTGTCCGCCAGCGTGTAAGTGACCTTCACCTGTGCCCCCAGCTCCGGCTTTACGCCGAGAAGCTCCAGAGCTTTGGTGTCCATGGTAATTTCGTTCCCGCTTTTCGGGGTGCGTCCCACCGTGGGCTGGGAAAAGCTCCACTTGGCGTTGTTGTCGTCCATGTAGCTGACTTCGGCGTAGTCCTTTTCAAAAGCGCCCTGCATGGCAAGACCCAACACCGTCCGCACGCCCACGGCTTTGACGTCGGGATGTGCCGAAAGCACCGCGATCTGGTCTTCGTCCACGTCCTTGAACGCACCGTGGGCATACCCGCCGACAGAGCGGAACTGGTAGTTTTGGTTCGTCTCGTTGATGGACATTACGATGGTAAAGAGGGACGTGAACAGCAGGGCGGTCAGGGCGATGGCAAGCACCGCGATGATGTTCCGCTTTCTCGCGGCCATCAGGGTCTTGAAGCTTAAGCGCCGGATGCAGCTTCCGTTTTTCACCTTCATGCCGCTCACCTCACGATCCGTCCGTCCTCAATGCGGATGATCCGATCCGCCGTCTGGGCGATTTCCTCGTTGTGGGTAATCATGACGATGGTCTGGCAAATTTCTGGCTGGTGACTTTCAGCAGGCTCAGCACGTCCTGACTGGTTCTGGAATCCAGATTGCCCGTAGGCTCATCCGCCAGAATGATGGCGGGGGCGGCGGCAAGGGCGCGGGCGATGGCTACCCGCTGCTGCTGACCGCCGGACAGCTGACTGGGAAGGCTCCCCAGCTTCTTTTCAAGGCCCAGCGTGTTTACAATTTTGTCGAGGAAATCCTCGTCCACCTGCCGCCCGTCCAGCTGGATGGGCAGGACGATGTTTTCCCTCGCGTTCAGCACCGGCACCAGATTGTAGCTCTGGAAGACAAAGCCGATCTTCCGCCTGCGGAAAATGGTCAGCGCTTCATCTTTCAGGGAAAAGATGTCCTTCCCGTCCACGATCACGCTGCCGGAGGTGGGCCGGTCAAGGCCGCCCAGCATGTGCAGCAGGGTGGATTTTCCGGAGCCGGAGGTGCCCACAATGGCGACAAATTCGCCGCTGTCCACACTCAGGTTCACGCCGTCCAGCGCCCGAACCTCCGTGTCCCCGGAGCCGTAGATTTTGCGCAGGTTTCTGGTTTCCAAAATACTCATAATAACCTCCCAAATAGAAAAGTCTGTATTGTTTTCACACTACAGACTTTACTACAGGATTCTTTCTACATTCTTTCCGGAATCTAACAGTGTTGACAGATTTCCCGGGGGAGGTACAGGGAGAAGGTGCTGCCCTCGCCCGGCCTGGAGCTGACCTTCACATAGCCGCCCTGCCCCTCGGCGATCTGACGCACCAGATACAGCCCGATGCCCACGCCTTCCTCCGTGGGATTGCTTAAGCCCCGGTAGAAGCGCTGAAATACCTTCGGCTGCTCGTCCTCCGGTATCCCCGGCCCGTTGTCCGCCACGTGAATGGCCGAAAACATCTGGTAGTCGGACGCGGACACACGAACCGCCCCGCCGGCGGGGGTGTACTTGACGGCGTTGTCCAGCAGGTTAAATACGGCTTCCTCCGTCCATTTTGCGTCGAAAACCGCTTCGGCATCCGTGGGAACGAGGGTGATGGAAATGTTTTTTTCCCCGGCCTTCGGCTCCAGCTGGGATACCGCCGAGGATAGAACGTCCTGAAGCGCCCCCGGCTCCGGGCGCAGAGCGATCACCCCGGATTCCAGCCGGGAGGTCTTCACCAGCGCATCAATGAGAATTTGCAGCTTCTTCGTTTGGGCGTCCAGCGCGTCCAGACACACCGTGCTCCCCGGCTGCTCCCGCAGGAGCTGGGCGTAGAGCAGAATGTTGGCAATGGGCGTTTTCGTCTGGTGGGAAATGTCCCCGATCAGGGTTTTCAGCTTTTCCTTTTCCGTGCTGACGTTCCGGGCGGATACCGTGGACGCCGCCAGGTAGTGGGCAAGCTTGCTTTCCAGGGCGGAGAGCAGCGTCTCGTCGAAGCTGTCCTCCGTAAAGTCCCCCCGCATGGCATCGGTAAGCATCTCATTCAGCTTTTCCAGTGTCCGGTGGGTCTTCCGGCGCTCACACCAGACCGCGGCGGCGCAGAGGACGATTGCCGCCGCGAGAATTCCGTATCCCAAGGCTGTCATATCACTTCACCGCCCATGTGTAGCCGAGGCCGTACACCGTTTTCAGGTATTGGGGGCTGGACGGGTCGTCCTCCAGCTTGACCCGCAGACGCTTCACCGTGACGGACAGGGCGTTCTCGTCCACAAAATCCGCCCCGTCCGTCCAGATGCGGTCAACAAGAACGCCCCGGGACACGGTCTGCCCACGGTTCTCCACCAGAAGCCGCAGGAGCTTCTGCTCCGTCTTGCTCAGCTCAATGGGTTCACCGTTCTTCCAGAACGCCATTCGCTCAAAATCGAACCGGAAGCCGTCCAGTTCCACGCAGGAGAATTTCACTCTCCGGCGAAGCTGGGCGTTCACCCGCGCCCGGAGAATTGCCAGGGAAAAGGGCTTCGTGATGTAGTCGTCCGCCCCGGATTCCAGCCCGGTGACCACGTCCATCTCCAAGTCATTTGCCGTCAGGAGGATCACGGGAACGGCTTCCCCCTGCCGCACCTCCCGCAGCAAATCCAGAGCGCTGCCGTCCGGGAGATTCACGTCCAGAATCAGCAGGTCAAATTTCTTCTGCGCCAGCATTTCCCGCGCCTGAGAAAGTGTCCCGGTCAGGGCGATCGTCACATCCGGGTCTTGCAGCACCAGCTGAATGCCCCTGCCCAGCGTCGTGTCGTCTTCCAGCAATAAGATCTCCCGCATATCATGCACCTGCCTTTTTTGTCCCATCATAGCACATGCGCCAAAGAAAGTCGATGCCGGCGTTTCTTAAGATTCCATTTCGGGAAAAGTTTCCCCGATTTGCGCCCAAAAAGGGATTGCGATTCTTAAGGAAGCGTGATATACTGATGGTATATATACCATCCAATAAGAGGAGTGACCCCTATGGCCATTACAAGCGCAAGTCTGCCCGCGAAAAAACGGATTCTCACCGTCTGTGTTCGGCTCTTTCTGGAAAAGGGCTACAAACGTTCGACGCTGGCGGAGATCATTGAAAAAGCCGACGTTTCCTACAGCACCTTCCAGAATATTTTCCGTGCCAAGGACGGCGTCCTGACAGAGTTGGTGGAATTCATGTTCTCCAACCAGTTCGCCATGGCGCGGGGGGAGGCGGGGGCGAAGCTGCCGCCGGTGTACGTCTACGCGGTGGAGACGGCCATCCAGATGACCCTGACGGAGCTGAACGAAAATCTCCGGGAAATCTACATCGAAGCCTACACCGAGAAGGAGGCCTCCGAATATATTCTCCGGGAGACGGCGAAGGAGCTGCACGGCATTTTTGGCAGCTACCTGCCGGACGCCACAGAGCGGGACTTTTACGATATGGAGATCGGCTCGGCCAGCATCATGCGCGGCTATATGGCGCACCCCTGCGACGGGGAGCTGACGCTGGAAAAGAAGCTAAGGCTGTTTCTCACCATGAGCCTGCGGGCGTACAACGTCCCGAAGGAAGAAGTGGAGCAGGTCATCCGGTTCGTAGAGGGGCTGGACATCCGGGCGATTGCCGAACAGGTGATGCAGAAGCTGTTCAAGGCGCTGGCCATGCGCTACGAATTTTCCCTCACCGGGCTGACAGAGCCTGTGAAGAAATAAGCCGATACGTATTGCAAGGGAGTACTCTCTTGCATCGTGATATATCCCGATGCAATGCCCTCCTGTCAACGCGCCTCCCATGGGGGACGGGAGACGCCGGAAGAAAGCGAGGAATCACCATGAAGAAACGACTGCTCAGTATTCTGCTTGTGCTCATCATGGCACTGTCGGTGCTGCCCACCGCAGCCTTTGCCGAGGATGGCGGGGAAAACCTGCCCGCGTGCATCTGCGAAACGGCCTGCACAGCGGAAGAAGTGAACGAAGGCTGCCCCGTCTGCGGCGCGGAGGGCGCGCAGCCGGAAAACTGCGCTCTGTATGCCCAAGCGCCGGATGCGGACGATCCCGCGCCCGAAGACGAGGACGACGAAGCGTTTGAAGAGGACGGGACGCCTGAAGGCGGCGAAGCGTCCGCCCTTGCTCCGCAGCTCGCGGAGGGCGGCGCATACCCACTGCTTCTGCGGCGGCGGCGTCAACGCGGGCGATCATAGCGACCATACCAACGTTGTGACCTATAAGCCGTGCACGAAAGCAAACTACCTTCGCCAGGTTTTCTGGATCGAAAAGGTCGATGTAGCCTACGTTTATCTGGAGGATGACATAACATTAGACTACAATTTGTCTATCCAGGAAGGAAAGACGCTCTATCTCTGCCTGAACGGGCATACGCTCAATTTGGGACAATACTTTATTTGGGTTGGCTATATGGATTGCACGCTTTATCTGTGCGATTGCAGCGCCCAAAAGACGGGGACGGTTTCCGGCGGTTCAAAAGGCTGCGTCAGTGTTGACGATGCTGGCAATTATAATGCCACTTTTAACATGTACAGCGGCACGCTGAGAGGCGGCAATAGAACAGGCTTTGGCGGCGGCGTTGAGATAGTAAACGGCACGATGAACATGTACGGCGGCACGATCACGGAAAACACAGCTACCAGTGACGGCGGCGGTATCTATGTGGGCACAAAAGGCGCATTGAATCTGTACGGCGGCACCATCACCAAGAACACGGTCAGAACAAATGAGGGCCGCCATGGCGGCGGTGTATACGTGGAAAGCAACCTATGGTCCGGTGTCGGCAAGATCAGCATCTCCGGTTCCCCCGTTATTACCGGGAATACCCGGACATATACGCCTGATTCAGCCACGACCACCGAAAACCTGTACTTAGGATATGGATTTACCAATAGCGGCGATTTGCCAATCATTACGCTCGGCACAGTTGCCAGCGGTGCAAATATTGGCATTTCAGCCAAAAAAACGGTATTTTCCACTGCGAGCGATACGGACTATTCGGGTTATTTCTCCTCCGATGACACCGGCTACCATGTGGAATACAATGCGGACAAAAAGCTGGAGTTGAAATCCGGCGCAGCCCATGTCCATACCGGCGGCACGGCCTATTGCAACAAAAAAGCCGTCTGTACGACCTGCGGCAAAGAGTATGGTAACCTCGATCCCACCAACCACAGTGCCCCTAAGCCGAACGAGTGGCAGGGAGACGACAAGGAGCACTGGCAGGTGTATTCTTGCTGCAATGCCATCATAAACAAAGCCGCGCACGTCGGCGGCAAGGCCACCTGCAAGGACAGGGCAGTCTGTACGACCTGCGGCGCCGCATACGGCGGGCTGGGCGCACACAGCTTTACAGAGAAAGTCGCAGAACAATACCTGAAATCCGCCGCCACCTGCACGGCAAAGGCGGTCTACTACAAGTCCTGTACTTTCTGCGGCGAAAAGGGAACGGAAACCTTCGAGACCGGCAATGTTCTCGACCATGACTGGGATGAACCGAGCTATACATGGACAGCCGTTACGGACGGCTATATGTGCGTGGCATCCGGCAAGTGCAAAAACTGCGATGCCGATGTCTCCGATATTGCGACCGTGACCTACGCTGTGAAAAAGGCGCCGACCTGCCTGAATGCAGGTACCGGCACATATACGGCAACGTTCTCTGCTGCGTATGGCTTCCCCGCGCAGACCAAGGACGTTCTCCTTCCCGCCATCGGCCATACCTGGGGTACGGCAACGTATACATGGACGCAGACCGAAACCGGCTATACCTGTACCGCGAAGCGCGTCTGCAAGAATGACCCTGCCCACGTGGAATCCGAAACCGTCACGGGAGACTATTCCGTCATCACCGAGCCGACCTGCCTTGCGGCTGGCCTGGGGAGATATCAGGTTTCCTTTAAAGCCGACTGGGCAAAGGACGCATCCAAAGACGTGTCCATCCCCGCCCTCGGCCACGACTGGGGCAAGTGGACGTCCAACGGCGACGGTACGCACACCCACGTCTGCAAACGTGACAAGACTCACACGGAGACGGTCAGCTGCTCCGGCGGAACCGCCACCTGCACGGAGAAAGCAACCTGCGCCGGCTGCGGCGGCAAATACGGCGAAAAGGATTCCGACAACCACACCGGCAAGAAGGAATGGACGACCACCAAGACCACCCATGAGCAGAAATGGTCGTGCTGCGGCGAAGTGGTCGTAGCCAAGGAGTCCCACACCTTCGGCAAATGGGTCATCACCAAAAAGGCGACGTTCAGAAAGGACGGAGAAAAGACCCGCACCTGTGAGGTCTGCGAATACGTGGAGAAGGCGACAATCCAAGCCACCGGCTCCCCGGCGAAGACCGGCGACGACAGCCACATCGGCATGTGGGCAGGCATCCTCTGCATATGCTGCTGCACCTGCTCCCAGACCTCCCGCTCGATAATCGGCTCATGGACATTCTTGAACACGGCCCAGTTTTCCTCCGGATTCGGAATGCGGACCTTATTCTTGAAGGACTTGGAATAGGTTTTGAAATTCACAATATCCCCACAATACTCCTGCTGCCGCAGAATCTTTTCAACGGTGGACTTGCACCATTTGTAGGGATCAGGCTGGGACACCTTGCCGCCTCTGGGAAGCCCCTTCTCCCGCCAATAGGCCATGGGAATCAAGACTTTTCTCGCCTGTAGGATACCGGCAATGGTTTCGTTTCCCTTGCCCTCCATCGCCATGGCGAAAATGTCCCGCACCACAGCCGCCGCTTCCGGGTCGATGATCCACCATTTTTTATTCTCCGGGGATTTCTTGTACCCATAGGGCGGCTGAGCCAGAGGTTCTCCGGCGTTGCCCCGCAGACGGTGGGAGCTTCTGACCTTGCGGCTGATGTCACGGGCGTACATTTCATTCATGACATTGCGGAAGGGTGCCAGCTCATTTTCTCCGTCGTCGCTATCCACACAGTCGTTGATGGCGATAAAACGGATGCTGTGGTCTGGGAAATAGCTATCCGTGTAGTAGCCCACTTGCAGATAGTCACGGCCCAGACGGGACATATCTTCTTGTGTCAAGTAGGGACTAAAAAATTTTTGAGAATTTACAAGCCGTTCATAGGTGGACAACCACCCGTGAACGGCTTGCG
>ERZ779876.2893-NODE-2893-length-11439-cov-2.490425_pt1 | contig 11439 bp, 18 predicted proteins | sample MGYA00511068_ERZ779876 | MGnify/ENA primary metagenome ERZ779876 (study PRJEB29588, sample SAMEA1970858) | human gut metagenome | biome: human gut; feature: human-associated habitat; material: faeces | place: Denmark | collected 2008/2010 ...
TTCTTGATTTTGTTTTTTTAGTTCTTTTGCAACAGAATCAGCACCTTTTGCAGTATTCCTGTCAGCATTGAATTTTCCGGTTTTTTCGATATCCTCAAGCTTTAACTTCTGAGATTCCGTAATTACATCTTTTGTTTTTGTCTTGAGTTTATCCATCTCATCGTTGATTGCGCTCAATCTAGTTTGTACCGCTTTCAACTCAGATGATTTGTTTCCATTAGCAATTAACGATGCTTCATCCGCTTTTAACTTTGCTTGACGATTTGCAAGGCTAAAAAGGCGAGAAATATCACTTTTTGAAGTATCTTGTTTTTTTGTAGAACCAGACTTTCCGGTATCAACCTTAACTGTCTGCTTTGCCGCAGATTGCATAGCTTTTTTAAGCTGTGCGGTTACTTTGCTCTGGTCGATTTTAACATCAAGTGTGACCTTTGGAGTTTTTAATTTTCCACTCTTGACTACCTTATCAAGTGCATCATTTATATTACGGATAGTGTCGTTTTGATTTACTCCAAAAGCAATTTTTACTGGTTTTTCTTTATAGTGCTCCTTAACAGAATTAAATTGCTTATCTAACTCTGCTTTATTTGTGTCGATAACAACCTTGACCTTAATAGCTGTTACGGCAGAAGACTCTATACCAGTATTTTCTTTTTCATCCATACTGTTGGTCACCTCTCTTTTCCATTTTCAACAATTCCTTTCAAAATAAAAAAGAGAAGCGGCCAGCTTCTTCAAGCCAGCCTCCTCTCATTCAAATTTTATTCCAAATAAATTCTCATAAAAGATGGCTTTTACAATCCATGTAAAGCCGTCTTAACAATCATTGCCGCCTCGACTTGCGCAGGAGCAATAAACGGACGTGCAGGGCGATATTCTTTCTGCCCACCAGACCGAAGATAATAACTCAGATCCATCCAAAGACCATTCTCGATCCAGTTCGCAAACATAGTTCCACCAACAGCTGCATTCTCACGTTCATCAAATAGAATATTTGCTCCACCATATTCGTTCCAAACAATCGGTGAGCCACCAAAATGATATTCTCTGTACAATAAAGTATCTGCTACACGTTGAGAATCGAACTTCTTCCCACCAAGAAAATAAGACGGTTGCGGTTTTGCGATGTCTTTCACAATCATCGTAACAATGTTTCCATCACGAGTCACACTACTTACAATATTATTTGCATCTTCGATTCCAGCAGAACGGGCTGATTGTGACTGAATATTTTTCTTCGCACTTGCTTGAAGAACTGTTTCGATTTGCGGAGCTACGTCCTGCATAATTTGCTCCACACCATCTGCCACATCACTCAATTACTATCAGTTTCGACCAGCTCATAGAACTTGTCGTATATTTCAGAAAATGCGGTCACATTATCCCTCCAATCTTACTCGGCGGGAACAACCTCCGCCTTTTCTGCCTCTGCCTTCTTACGGCCACGCTTGACAGTAGTCTTTTCTACAGAATTATCCGGTGCAACAGTCTGTGCGCCTGCCATCATAGCCTGCATCTGTGCCATCATAGCCTGCATCTGCTTCTGCATTTCGGCCATCTGATTCTTTGCAGTTTCAAGTTCGGCCTGAACATTATCATCAGGCTTAGTCGCAGGAACAACAGACAGCTCGCTATTACGCTTGCCAGCACGCAGCTCCTTATAACGCTCATCAATCAGGCGCTTGACCTTAGTAGACAGGTCTTCACCGGCATTGGTCATACGATAAAAGCGACCACGGATACGCTCAAACTGAGCACCATCCTTGATGTCAATCATACGCTGAAGATTCTCGACAGTGGGATTTAGAATCGCATCATCGATATCTTCAATGAACAAAACATCGTCACCCTTAATTCCAATAGCCTTAAAGATTTCATTCTGTTCTTCAGGGCGAAAACGCAGAACACCATTCTTGAACGCAGAACAAGTGCTGTTAATATACATGATCTCTTCCGGCGGAATAGGAATCACACAAGGCTCTTCCACACTACCGGGCTCGAAAGTATAACCCTTACCGTTCAGTGACGAAATGGTAACCACGTTATCGTCGCAGTTCAGAACGTCAATAAACTTCTTTTCCATCACGGAACTCATAATTTGTCTCCTTTTCTATAAAAGCGGAGACCGCAAAGTCCCCGCTCAAATTTGCCTTTGGTAAAACTAAGGATTTATTACTTCTGCAGAACAATCTTAGCGACACGCTCAGGATGAGTGATGCAGTAGCCATAAGAGAAGTCCTTCAGCATCAGATGAACCTTCTCATTGTTGTTATCATAATCCTCATAAGTATGGGTTTCACCCTTCATATCAAGGTTACCCACAACACCTCCGATTCCGAAGATGCGGGCATCGGGTAGAAGCATAGAGCCATCTCCAAGACGCTTTGCAGAGCTAATGCCAGTGATAGCAACACCATCATAAGTCTTAACCATACCATAACGGTTAAACTCGTCCTTAGAAGCATTAGACAGATACTGAGCATACGTTTTACGGCTGTAATAATAGGCGCTCTTTGCTTCATTCTCATACGGCATCACCATCCGTATCTTTTGCGCTTGCGTCAATACCAGCATCTTCCAACAGCTCCTTGAGCCGCTGATTCTCAATTAAAGAAAGCCTGTACTTTTCCTTGGCATCGTCACTTTCTTTCTGGAACTTATCAATCAATTCTCTTTGTGTATCGAAAATTTCCTGCATGTCATTTTCGTCAAAGAAAGCATTTTCCTTGATTGCCTTAAAACTCATATTTGCCGCCCATTGAGTGCCAGGAGACCGTAACTGATCGTAGAAGTTTGCTTCTGCGCCAGCAATATCCTTTTCACGCATATCCTTCATCAAGAAGGTGAGTGTGTTGCGTCCGGCATCCTTGTTTGAGCGATTCTTGACAGAAATCTCGTTTTCCTTGGCAATCTTATCGTTGTTAGAAACCAACTTAACTTTAATATCATTCAGGCTCTTAATTGCTTCTGCTGAGTTCATAGGATTCAGACGAGCAATCTGTAAGTCAATCTGACGAATCTGGTTATTATTGTTTACAACCTGAACAATCTGTGAAAGCTTGAACGGATCATCCTCAATACCATCCTCAAAATACTTGATGAGTTCACTAAACAAATAACGACGATCACCCTCGTTGTAACCATCAAATGGGTCGTATCCAATAACAGAAATACAGTCATCCTTTGCTTGAATCTCTGACTTTGACCACTTCTGTTCCTTCTCTTCCTGAATGTCAACAGCTGTTTTGTTCAGCTCTCCACTGGTAATCGTAGTACAGAAGTTTTGAAACTGAAACTGTTTGTTATTTAATTGACGAAGGTATAAACCTACGGAGAAATTATTATTGTGAGACACAACCGAATCAAAAAGAGAATTGTAAAACGGAGCATCAAGAAGATGACACATTAAGATACAAGCAGTACGTTCACTTCCATATCTTGTCTTAAATTCATCAAAAAGACTATTCACGCACTTCTTACAAAGGGGTGCATAGCAGTCATTTGCTTTATAAAGTAAGCTATGTGGTAGTCTATAAAAAGTTCCTACCGGATCCTCTTTTTCATCACCGCAACGACAACAATGGTAAGTTGGCTTGTTTGTCAGAACGACATCTTCTTCAACAACCTTTTTCTTTCTAGGCAAACAAACACCTCCATTCAAAAATCAAAATAAAAGCCGTAGAATGTGCGCACATCCTACGGCAAACAAATGCTCTTGTCTCTTCATAATCCAACGCATCATTTACCTTTAAACCATGCAGGGCACTATCTAGCCATGTTTTTAGTTTGACGCTTCCGACCATTTTTCGAAACGCCTCGGCAACAGCCTCATCATCTTCTGTCTCGGCGTTTCGTCCCCACCATCTGTAGTCACGTCCAACCATTCCACATGTCTCCCAGATGTCTTTCTTTTCCCATAACAGCTTAATGCCGTCACATGGCTGCGACTGACAAAGGGCGTTAAAGTGGTAGACGAGCAATTTCTGAATAAGGTCAATAAACTTTCTATTACCGCCCACTGGCTTTGCCGGAAGTATCTCATCCTCTGGCCGTATACTTTTTATAATGATTTGCCGACCAGCCTTCTTTAGAACTACGAATCTGTCCAGCTCTTCTAAGAATGCAGGACGACTATCTCCAGTAATTGGATTTCCATGACTATCAAGTACGTCCAAATACCTTGCAAGCTCAGAAAAGTTCTTAAAGGTTTGACCATTTGACAACTTAGTAATCATATCTGGTGTAACATCGTAAGTTTTTGCCATGCAGTAATACCTCCTAAAGTTTTTGAATATCAAATCGTATATATAGAATGTGTAATATCAGTTTTGATATTCAAAATTCATAATTTGTTAATATTTAGTTGTACTTTGAATTCTGTAAGATTCTATCGCCCACAACTCTTCTTACAAAATATCTTTTAATGGTTTACTCGACTTGAAGCTATGGCGCGTAAGCGACATAGATTCAATTTGAGTAAACCTACGAGCGTCCGCAGACGCGAGATCCCTCTCCACGCCCTGTCTGGAAGACTGCTATAAATATCCACCACAGTCATTCAATCACTAACTCCTTTACCGTATCCTGTATTGTATAGCTATCTACACTCATTATACCATGATAATGCCAAAAATTCAATAGCTATCTAATACAGGATACTGATATTTCTAGCGCCTATTATAATAAGGTATGTTTCTTGGAGTGTTACTCTCTATGAAGAACATCCAGATGCTCTATATGTTCTGTGTAAGCTGCCAGAGGCTACAATCATGCTCCTTGTAGGTCTTTGGAGTCCATGAGGGTGCTGCTCAGATGCCAGATCAATCCATTTATAGCAATAGGGGAGTACAGATTGGTACAAATAGATACTTTATGCTCCGAAGAATGGTCATTTTCGGTACATTTATGGTACACATCGGAAAAACCCGCATGAAACCTAGCTTTTTTAGACATTATTGACTCAAAAAGGAACAAAATAAGGAGCAAAAAGGTACAAATAAAAAGAAAAACTAGCCAAAATATAACGAAAATACGTTAAATTCTAGCTAGTTACCGAATGAGCTACCGATTGAAAAATAGCGATTTTAAGCCATTTTTAGGTATTTTGAGTGGAAAATGAGTGATTTGTGAGTGTGTATAGGAGAGGATATAGAGATATATTTTTTGGATATTTTGGTCAGGGGAAAGTATGCCCCGTGGTGGGAGTGCTGGAGAGGTGTCAAGAAATTATTTGTTGCCAGATTGAGAGAGAAGAAGTAGTTGGAGTATTGGCTGCCAATAGGATGGGTTATTTGGAGAGTGGAATAGGTGGAATTGATTGGGCTTAATGGTGAAATATAACGATGATGCGTTAATTAAAACGTCATTTCTTGATTATGAATAAGAAAGATGTACTGGGATCTCGGCCTGCTGCCTGGAATGCCTCAAAAATGAAAAGTATCCCCATTGGGAAAAGCCGCTTTTGTGCAAAAAGCGGGATTTACTTTACTGTTTTGAAGTGCCTGTTTTTGGTGGTATCTGAAGCACTTTTCAGGCCGGGAATTATTCCTATTTTTCCAGTATGTTTATAGTGCTTATTTCAGCCGGGAATTGAATTTGCAAATTGATTGCATTTTCGTTGTGTTCGATATCAAAATGATATCAAATGTTGCACAGGCAACATTTTGTAAAGTATTTTTACTTTACACCAATTATGCTATTCTCTATATCTTGTATTCAATTCACCAACAAACCACAATATCTAGTATCTATCCCTATTGTTCAATATCGTACTATCCACAATATCTGGTATTTAACTATTCATTCAAACCACAATATATAGTATTGTCAGGGATCGCTGTACCTATTAGAGTTTTGTGCGCACACACGCACGCCCAGGCGCACACGCGCACGTGCGTGAACACGTTCCCGTGTGTTTCTTAAAATTCTTTAACTATTCGATCACGGCCTTGCCAAAATATAATTTTTAACGATATATCGCTATTTTATAAAAATCTATAATTCTTGCGTGTTTTGTCCATGTGTTCGCAACAAAAGTATATGTTCAACCATGGTGGAACGTGGTATTCTATTGTCACCGGAAGGCCGGAAGGCTTGAAGGGACGCGCGGTCGGAAGGCGCGGGAAAGTTCCCCGACAAATCGTCAAATAGTAAGCGGTCGTTCCCCGAACGGAAGGAAGTGTAAACGCAAGTAGTACGGAACGGCGCTCATGCAAAACACCACGCTTAACAGGCGGGTACAAGGGTATGACGGTTTTAGACGTGTACACACAAAATCATCCCTCTGATCAGTAGGACGGTTGAACAAATGGCACGGCGGGCAAGGCGGTCGGAATCCGTATTTGTTCAAGTGGTTTACCTTGCAAAACAGGCCGAAACCGATTCCAGATTGACAAAACGCGCTGGAAGGATAAAAACAATTTAACCGTTTTGAAAAAATCCTAAAACCCATGTTTTAGGCAACGTTTCAAACGCAAGCTATCAGTTTGTTACTTTTAGGCGGTACAATGCAACCTTGCATGGTTGAGAAAACAGAATATTTTTGCAAAGATACGCAATTAGACGGCGCTGGACTTCAAAAGTTTGGCGCTTTTTGTTTGGACTTCAAAAGTTTGGACTTGTCGCAGACAATAGCAAAAATGGACGGTTTTCCGTGACAATTAAATAATAGCAAGCATGGTTGAAGGGCTGTTTTGGCAGACAGAGGGTAAACCATGCTTTACAGCATACATATTTGCCCATCGTGGGCGAACCATAGGCTACAGGCAGAACCTGGAATTTTGTCTGTAGCACTTGGCTTGCTCATAATAGCAAGAAGTCCGTATAAACATTATAACACAACAAGGGAGAAAATACTATGTCTACTACTACCATTCTGTCCGCTATCAACTTCAACGCTACCGCAGCCGCAGAGAAGAACCGCACCACCGGTGCAGCCGTTGCCCTGTTCAAGAAGGGTGGCAAGGAAGTCAACACTTCCGAGAAGGCTCTGGGCAGAGACTGCCTGAAGGGTATCACCGCAGAACAGTACGAAACCTATTGCAAGGCTGTCCGTGCTGTCTATCTGGACGCTGATTTGCTGGCACGCTATGCCGCAGACGCGGACTCTGTTCAGAAGATCAAGACCTTCTACTTCAACGATCTGGCAAGCCTTACCACCGCTATCATGGGCGATACCTTCAAAGTCAATGACGTCTTTGCAACCTTCACTGTTGAGCAGTTCATTGAGCAGAGCGTGGGCAAGGTGCGTGCATTCACCGCTACCACCGCAGGACACGGCTACGACACGGAAGCAGAGTCTCAGACTAAGTTCGTCAAGTGGGTTGAAGCATGGTTTAGTGCCAACGCAAGCGGTGTTGCTATGCTCTCTATGGCAGAGCGTGACCGCCGTGCAAATGTCCGCAAGCTGTCCTCTAAGGTTGTGCGCCTTACTAAGAGTGTTGAGAATGCAGAAGAAGTGCTGTCCTCTGCAAAAAAGGAACTGGACTCTCTCAAGAGCAAGAAGGATACCAACGCAAAAACTCTGGAAAAGAAGATGAAGGCTGTTCAGGGCATGGAAAAGGATCTGGCAGACGTTAAGAAGAGCTTGGAATCTGCTAAGACTAAGCTGGCAGACCTTCAGAGCAAGGACTTCACCAACGACTTTAGCGCAGAAGAGACCCTGTAAATGAACTACACAACCATTGTGAACACGCAAGAACTCTACATAAATGCTAGGCGACTAAGGGTACTAGGGAAGACGTAACCCTTACCACTACGGCAGAAATGCCGTCACTATCAATCGAAAGAAGGGAATACTATGCAAAAGTTTCTGTGTAAGAACCATGCAGATCGTCAAATTAAGTTTGACGGTCATTCTGTGCCGTCTGGTGCATACTATGGTCAGACCGCAGAGGGATTGCGCTTTATCGCAGTCGTCAGAGTGAACCAGATCGGTATGGTTTGGCGTTCTGGTAAAGGTTTGGTTCCGTGGGAGAAATCCTATAATCAGACCGTTGTTGACTTCGTTAAGAGTGAACCTATCGGCGTAAATCCTGAGACCGTCCATTTTGATATGGCAGTGAAATCAGAACGCAAGAAAGCTGGACGCTACGCAGCACGTTTTGCGGGCACTGGGTCTGCTAGTGCAAATCGCAAGGGCAAGAAGGCAGCGAAACACACTAAGGCTTTCCGCACTCGCAACAATTCCTTTACGGAAGAGTACAACAATGCCTCTAGTTTGATCTATGGGAAAACTGTCGAGATGAACGGACGACCTAAAAAGGTCTATGGTAAAATTGCAGAGTACATGGACGGCAGCGGCGCTGGAAAAATCCGTGGTGATATGCGTCCTCGCGAGCCTGTTTTTCCTGTACCTTCTGGCAGAAGGGCAAGGTGAATCATGTCAGCAACTGTTTTGAATGATCAGAACTTGCGGAAGAGTGAAAAGTTTGCTATAATTGCATCAAAAGGTGGTGCAACTATGGCAAGTAAGTACGACAGTATGAGCAAAGAAGAGCTTGTTGCCGCTATGAAAGCGCGAAACAAATCTTACAAGTGGCAAAAGGCTTGCGTTCTTACCCCGGCAGAGGGTGAAAAGCTGGAAACTGAAATTCTTCCTCTTTATGGATGCACAAATGTTTCTCAGCTGGTAAAGAAAATCGTTAATGACGAATTGACCCTTTCCCTGGCAGAATCCAACTAATAACCGCATAACCCTAGCAACAACGTCTTGTGAATTTATCGCAAGGCGTTTTCTTTATGCCCTGTTTTGTATATTTATGCAAATAATATTCGGAATATGCAAAATGAAAATACGGAAGAAAAGGAGAACTACTATGATTCTGGATTGCTATATCATTCGTGAGTATTTACCCTATAACAAGCACACCGATCACGGCTACTATGAACGTCAAGAAATGCTTGACGATGCAAAAGAGTTTGCAGAAGCCGGTGCGTGTTTTGAAATCTTCCCGTGTACGGAAGAGGAAATTCACAAGGGCTTGCTCTACTGGCTCTATCAGTGAAAACAAACACACAATAAAAGAGGAGATTTATATTATGAGAGATTACGAAAAACGAGAAGCCGCCTTTTCTGCTTGGAAAATGGCAAAAAAGCCTTTTGATGAGCGGTTGGCAGCAGCGCGATCCGCTTGTGAAAAAGCTCGGTTAGAAGGTGAGAGCGCAGAGGAAGTATCAAAGAAAAAAGAAGCAAAAGCACAAAAGGAAAAAGTGCTTAATGGGCTTCGTAGAAAGCTTGAAGAAGTAGAGGATAAAATCCGAAAGTCAGAAGACTTTCCTTGTGATGAGCTTATTTCAGAGTATGTAGCATTGAACAACAAAATCAATGTTGCAGAAATTTGGGTAACTTCTTTAAAGCCGATTTCTCGATTGGATTTTGCAAATATCGAATATGATGAAGCTTTTGAAGCTTGGTATAAATTCGATAAAGAAAATCCAATGCCGGACTAATCTATCTTTATGCCGTGAAGTTAGTGGGCACGGGGCAGAAAGATCCCACTACCAGCCCAACAGGGTATGCAATAGCGTAATGAATCAATCGTAAGAAAGGATGATCCCATGGAAATTTTAGCAATCGAAAGCGCATTGGATGTTGCAATCATGTTCAATGATACGGATATGATTGCAATCTATGAGGAAGCCATGGCAGATGCCGGTGTTGAATACGTCAGCACCGCAAAATGCTGGATTGAATAAGAAAGGATATTTGTTATGAAAAGTCTCTTGATTCTCTTTGGCTACTCCGCCTATCAGGCCGAATGTATTGCGCCCATGATGTGGGCTTTCGTAATTTGTGCCATTGCTATTGGCGTGGCAGAATGGAAAGGGTGGTTGAACTAATGAACAGAGAAGATATTGATATTCTCGAAGTAGGCAATGCTTACACGGCACTGTTTTACAAGAAGAATCACTATCAGCCATACATTGTGGCGTGGCATTTTGACCTGGATTCCTACACATGGGATCAAGGTCATTATTTTTGTGACCTGAAATCCGCAAAGAAATTCTTTGCAGAGCATGAGCGCAATAATGCAAATTGCAAGTATTGCGAAAAGATGGATTGTCCCCATCGTGATGCATTCAGGCGTTTGCCCCGTGAATATGGTGGTTTGGGGCTTTGCAAGAATTTTGAGTAAAGGAGAATGAAAATGGATATTACCAAATTGGTTGAGTTGCTTCCCAGCAGTGTGGAGTGTGACACGATTGATTTTGTCACTGTTAAGCTGAAAGATGGTAGAATCGCAACTCGTGTACTTCTTGACCGCCTGTTGACGGCAGAGGAGAAGAAGAGCATGAAGAGCAGGCATTTTGTTGGTCTCGATTGCGTTGCATATTATCGCGATGCACCTGAAATCAAGAAATCTTATTTCTATGTTGTGTAAAAGATATGTTTTAAGGAGCGTGAAAACTATGCGTAAAATTACATTCGCAGAATATGAAAAGAAGCGTCCGTTTTTCTCTAATCCGTATTATGTTGACTGCGTAAAAAGAGCAGAAGAACGGTTTTTCAATGTTCCGGCAGAAAAGATTCATGATGCAGCTGTAGAACTTCCTCAGAATGCAGAAGGATCGTCATTAACTGGTCCGTGTCTTGTGTTCATGAGCGACGGGACAGAGTGGGGAACATATTGTGATGTTGCAGACTTCTATTGTGACACTGAAAACGAATGGTATTTCAGTTGTCTTCCTTATGCGGCAGAACCACTTTGGAAGTCATTCCGTAGAGAACCTACTGTATTAAAGTGGGTACAGCTCAAACATATTTACAAGAAATCAGACTTCACGGATAAAACATTCAGAGGCCGTGATGGTTATTATGAAATTGTGTAAAGGAGAATACAAGATGAAAAAAGGTCAATGGTTCATGAACGATGAAACAGGTGTTATCACTAACATTCATCGTGAAGCTGTCGAGTGGTATCGGCAGGGTGCAAACATTTCCATCTGGATCAACGGCGTTATTGTTTGCCGTTGGGGTCATTAAGAAAGGAGAAAATGAAAATGAGAGCAAGTGTTGAAGTGTATGAGAACAATGCAGGCGGCATCTGTGTTGCAGTTTTTGGTCAGAATGGCTTGAAAAAGCTGTTTGCTGTTAGAATCCCCTGTAATAACAATGATAGGGTGGAATTTACTAAAACATTCTACCAAGAGGCACAGTACGGGTGTCCTAGTATGGATGTGGATGACTACAACGCAGCAGATTTTTCTGGTCTGTCTATGGATGATGCTTATATGGATATCTGCAGTGGCAACCTGATTGCAGAATTTTACGACAATCGTGTTGTGAATCTGTATCCGGCAGACATGGGATCTGCTGGTATGAAATTATTTGGTTTGAAAGATTGAAAATGAGATACATAAAATGAAACTTACTCAGAATAAGCTGTCCGTCATCCTGGCTACTGTTGTGGCTGGTGTTTCCATTCTTGCAAACTGTAT
>ERZ779876.2895-NODE-2895-length-11432-cov-4.452756_pt1 | contig 11432 bp, 6 predicted proteins | sample MGYA00511068_ERZ779876 | MGnify/ENA primary metagenome ERZ779876 (study PRJEB29588, sample SAMEA1970858) | human gut metagenome | biome: human gut; feature: human-associated habitat; material: faeces | place: Denmark | collected 2008/2010 ...
GCACTCAGCCTTGCCGCCGGACAGGGCGTGTTCTCCCTGGGACGGGTACAGACACCCACATTGGCGATGATCTGCTCACGCTACCGGGAGAACAGGCAGTTCGAGTCCCGGACATATTTCCGGATAAAGGTTTCGGTCTCTAAAAACGGCATCGACTTTTCCGCACTCTCACAGAACCGCTTCGATGATCTCGACACAGCCACCGCCAAGCTTCGTGAGGTTAAGGACGGCGGTATGCTTGCCGTCACTTCCGTAGAACGCAGGGAGGCCGTTCAAGAGCCGCCGTTGCTCTATGACCTGACCGCCTTGCAGAAAGAGGCCAACAGCAAACTGGACTTCTCCGCAGACAAGACGCTCACGCTTGCGCAAAGCCTGTACGAGAAGAAAGTGCTAAGCTATCCACGTACCGGCAGCCGTTATATATCCGAGGATGTTTTCGACGAGATCCCCTCGCGCATAATGCTCCTGCGGCAATATCCACGTTTCACCGCCACCGCATCCGTCTTGCCGGACGCACCGCTCAACCGCCGTCCGGTAGATGATGCCAAAGTCACCGACCACCATGCGCTTCTCATCACCGAGAACCTGCCCGAAGGTCTGTCGCAGGACGAGCAGGCTATCTATGAAATGGTTGCCGCACGCCTGCTCGAAGCCTTCTTGCCATGTTGCGTCAAGGAAATGACCGAAGTTGCCTTGTCCGCAGGCGGTGAGATATTCACCCTCAAGAGTGCGGTCATCAAGTCAGCCGGTTGGCGTGCCGTGTGTGGCGAGCCGGAAGAGGAGGCGGAGGAAACCACGTTGCCGGGACTGCAAACGGGTGAAACCCTGCCACTGCTCGCCTCCGAAACAGTGGAGAAACAGACCAAGCCCCAACCACTGCATACCGAGAGTTCACTGCTCTCCGCCATGGAGCATTGCGGCAAAGAGATCAGCGACGAACAACTGCGTGCCGGAATCCGTGAGATCGGTATCGGCACTCCGGCCACTCGTGCAGCTGTCATCGAAACATTGTTTGCCCGTGACTATATACGCCGGGACAAGAAGAACCTTGTGCCTACCGAAAAAGGACTGGCGGTTTACGATACGGTAAAGGACAAAAAGATTGCCGACGTCGAAATGACAGCGGCGTGGGAGAACACCCTCGCCAAAATAGAAACCGGAGAGGCCGATGCCCTCTCTTTCCGCCGGAACATAGAGGTCTATACCGCACAGATCGTTACCGAACTGCTGGCCGCCACCCTTGATGTCGCTCCTTCAGGAGAGCAATGCACTTGTCCCAAGTGCAGGAAGAGCCGCATCCTGTTCTTCGACAAGGTTGCCAAATGCGCCGATGTCGATTGCAGCTTCACCCTGTTCCGTAACAAGGGAGATAAGATACTGACCGACGGACAGATCATCGAGCTGGCGACCAAAGGCCGCACTCCTCTTGTCAAAGGCTTCAAGAGCCGTGAGGGCAAGAGCTTCGATGCCGCACTGGTGCTTAATCCTGACTTTACCATAAGTTACTCCTTCCCGGACAGGAAACCGCAGGAAAAGAAAAGCGGCAGGAAGAAATAACCCGTCCGAATTGTATCACTTAATAATCCGATAATTATATGAATCAGAATAAATCCAATGTGCCGGTATCCGTAGCGGAAGAGCCGGATGAATTATCTTATTACCGTCTTACCCTGTTGTCTTTCCTGCGTGAATCGCATCCGGATTTGGCGGATGACGAGTCTTTTGTCGCCACCCGTAGTAACCATGCCGCCGAAGCCTTCAGCGCAGCCATCCGTTCCGGCCTGACTTACGACGATGCGGCACAGCAGGCGAACGACCTGCTTTTTCAAGGGTTGCATTTCTCACCTTTGGACACGCTGATCACCGTCCTTTGGAACGAGTTCGCCGCCGAAATCCCCGAAGGTAACGCACGCAACGTGGCCTTGCAGTTGCTGCCCGAATGCCGGAAGGTCTTCTCCGGCTATACGCTCTCGGATGATTTCATGTTCAGCCCGGAGTTCGAGCAGCTCTATGACGAGCTGACAGGTACGGTTGTAATCTGGTTGGAAGAGAATGGCTTATAATAAAAAGGCGCATCTCAGGGACAATATAGAGGCAATCCGGCTGATGTTCCGTTTGGAGAAGGAACAGCGTACCGCCACCCCGGAGGAAGCGGGCATACTCGCCGCCTACTCCGGGTTCGGGGGTATCAAGGCGGTTCTTTCTCCTTTCGGGAAACTCACCGACATACTCCGCTGGACACAGGCCGACCGTGAGCTGTTCCCCCTGATTACGGAACTTCACAACGTCCTACGTGACGGAGCCGCTGACGAACGTGAGTACAAGCGGTTGGTGGAAAGCGTGAAGGCATCCACCTTCACCGCTTTCTACACGCCACCGGCCATTATCGACGCTATTGCTTCTTCTTTGGGCGAACACGGGGTATCGCCCGGCCGTTTCCTCGATCCTTCATCGGGAACCGGCAATTTTGTTTCAGCCTTCCAACCGCAATGCTACTCCGCATCCGGCAACTCGCCGGAAATGGTCACCTATGAAAAGGATTTGCTGACCGGCCGCATCCTTTCCCGGCTTCATCCCGAAGCGCAGGTCAACATCAAGGGCTTCGAGGAGCTTCCCCCGCATCGCAACGGCTATTTCGACGTGGTGAGCAGCAACATCCCTTTCGGTGACATACGTATTTTCGATCCCTCCTTCGACAACGGTACGGCCAGACGTTTTGCGCTGAACACACTGCACAACTATTTCTTTGTCAAAGGGCTGGACGCTGTCCGTGAGGGAGGTATCCTTGCTTTCATCACCTCGCAGGGGGTGATGAACTCCGCTATGGCTCATCCCATAAGGCAATACCTGATGAACCGATCCCGGCTGCTCTCGGCTGTCCGCCTGCCCAACAACCTCTTTACAGACTATGCCGGTACGGAGGTGGGCAGCGATCTGATCCTTTTACAGAAGGATACGCTTTCCCAAAGGGAGTACACCCCGCTCGAACACGCTTTCGTGGAAGTCGGCACGCAGGCCGACGGGACAACACAGAACGAGTATTTCGAGCGTACCGCCGCTATTGTGCATACACGTGGGCATGTCGGTACCGATCCCTACGGTAAGCCGGCACGCATCTACCTGCATGACGGGGGCATGGAGGCCATCGCCGCCGACATGAAGTATTTCCTTGACCGCAACCTCTCGGAACAGCTCGACCTGGACCTGTATCTCCGCCATTCACCCGTGCAGGAGTTCCGCAACCTGGTGAGCCGTCCGGCGGAAACCATGCAGCAACGCATCGCACAAGTGCGGGAACTCAGTCAATCGGCGAACATAGACGGGCATTCCTCTTCCATGAATCAACAGACGGTACAGGTGGATCGTCGGGCTGTCACGCCGGAGCAACCATCAGCAGGTGCTCGGCAAACCACCGGAAAGACCACGCCGGAGCCGGTCATGTCTCTATATGACCTTTTCGGCTTCACTCAAGAGGAACGTTCACAAGTCAGGAAAAGGAAAACAAGGCGCAAGAAAGAGGACTCCGGGCAGCTGTCCCTTTTCGATATGCCTCCGTTGGAGCAACATTCTGCCATGCAGACCACCCCGGCCGAACCGACTCCCCAAGAAAAAGAACGGCAGGAGCAGGAACGACTGAAACAGGAACGTCTCCGGCAAGAGGAAAAAGCCGCCCGACAGGAACGCATGAAGCCCCGTCCTTATCCGGCCGGTCTGCTGGAGCATCACCGTAACGGCTCCCTTGTGTATGACGACGGACAGATAGGTTACCTTTCCGCCGTCGGCGAGGGCGCACCGGTATTCAACCCGTTGGAACTGCCCGAACGCCAACGCCGCCGTGCGTCGCTCTACATCGAGATACGTGACACCTACCATCACCTGTACGAGAACGAGGCCGCTACTCATACCGGGAATCCGGCGTTGCGCACCATGCTCAACACCCTTTACGATGATTTCATCCGTCAGTTCGGCAACCTGAACGACAAGAAGAACATCGACCTGTTCCGTATGGATGCGGGCAACCGTGAGATCTTGTCACTGGAGCGTTACATCGACGGCCAAGCGGTCAAAGCGGACATCTTCGACCATCCCGTTTCGTACAACATCAACGAGATCACCCATACCGACGACGTGCACGAGGCACTTACCGCCTCACTCAACAAATACGGCAACGTGGATATGGCGTACATGGAGTCCCTGACCGATAAATCGTAATCTGATCTGTTGGAGGAACTGCGTGGACGGATATTTTACAATCCCCTCTCGAAGAACTACGAGATTGCCGACCGTTTTATTTCCGGCAATGTCATGGCCAAGGCCGAACATATCGAGGAATATTTGCAGTCGCATCCCGATAACGGCGAGGCACGTATTTCTCTCGAAGCCCTGCGGCAGTCGCTTCCCACGCCCATACCTTTCGAGGATCTGGACTTCAATTTCGGTGAGCGTTGGATACCGGCGGGAGTGTACAGCCGCTATGCCTCATGGCTGTTCGACACGGACGTGTCCGTCTGCTATACCGCCAGCAACGACGAGTACAGCATCAAGGCCGACATGACCTCTCCACGCATCATGAACCAGTATTCGGTGCGTTCGGAGAGCCGCATCTTCAACGGCATCGCCCTTATGCGCCATGCCATCCACAACACCACGCCCAACATCACCAAGACCGTATTGGACAAAACGGGCAAGGAAATGAAGATACGTGACCCGGAGATTACCTTGCTTGCCAACAGCAAGATTGACGAAATCCGTAACGGCTTCTCCGACTGGCTCATGGAACAGTCGCCGGAGTTCAAGCGGAAAATGGCGGACATGTACAACCGCAAGTTCAATTGCTTCGTCCGTCCCAAGTACGACGGATCGCACCAGAGCTTTCCCGGTCTTGACCTCAAGGGGCTGGGCATTCCCGACCTGTATCCCAGCCAGAAGGACTGCATCTGGATGCTCAAGCAGAACGGAGGGGGGATCGCCGATCACGAGGTGGGTGGCGGCAAGACGCTCATCATGTGCTGTGCCGCCTACGAGATGAAACGTCTGGGACTGGCGAACAAGCCCCTTATCACCGGCCTGAAAGCGAATATCCACGAGATCGCCCAGACCTTCGCCACCGCCTACCCGAACGCCAAGGTGCTCTATCCCGGCAAGGAGGATTTCACGCCGGAACGCCGTGTCGAGATTTTTCACCGGATGAAGAACAACGACTGGGATGCCATCATCCTCTCGCACGAGCAGTTCGGCATGATACCGCAGTCCCCTGAAATCCAGCGTGACATCTTGCAGCAAGAGCTGGACAGCGTGGAGGAGAACCTCGAAGTCCTCTACCAGCAGGGGGAGGAAGTGAGCAACGCACAGATCAAGGGCATGGAGAAACGCAAGATGAACCTTGAAGTCAAGCTGAAGGAGCTGCTTCACGAGATCGAGACCCGCAAGGATGACGTGGCGGACTTCAAGCGCATGGGCATCGACCACCTCTTTGTCGATGAATCGCACCGGTTCAAGAACCTGATGTTCACCACCCGGCACGACCGTGTGGCGGGGCTGGGAAACAGCGAGGGAAGCCAGCGTGCGCTCAACATGCTGTTCGCCCTGCGTACCATCCAGCAGCGCACCGGCAAGGACTTGGGAGCCACCTTCCTGTCTGGAACCACCATTTCCAACTCGTTGACCGAGCTGTACCTGCTGTTCAAGTATCTTCGTCCCAAAGAGTTGGAGCGTCAGGGGATCAACTCCTTTGACGCATGGGCGGCGGTGTTCGCCCGGAAGTCCGTCGATTACGAGTTCTCCGTCACCAACGAGGTCGTGCAGAAAGAGCGTTTCCGTTACTTCATCAAGGTTCCGGAGCTCGCCTCGTTCTATTCCGAGATTACCGACTTCCGTACCGCAGCCGACATCGGCATCGACCGTCCGAAGAAGAACGAGATACTGCACAACATACCCCCGACGCCCGACCAGAGGGAGTTCATACAGAAGCTCATCGAGTTCGCCAAGACCGGCAATGCCACCGTATTGGGACGCCCGCCCCTGAACGAAAAGGAGGAGAAGGCGAAGATGCTCATCGCCACCGACTATGCCCGGAAGATGTCGCTCGACATGCGGCTCATCGACCCGCTGTCCTACGGTGACGATAAAGACAATAAGGCCACCCATTGCGCCGATATGATTGCGGAGTATTACAATAAATACGCCGGGCATAAAGGTACGCAGTTCGTCTTTTCGGACTTGGGAACCTACAAGCCCGACCAGTGGAATCCGTACAGCGAGATCAAGCGCAAGCTGGTGGAGGATCACGGCATCCCCGAAGACCAGATACGTTTCATTCAGGAAGCCAAGACCGAGAAAAAGCGCAAAGCCATGATCGAGGCGATGAACGAGGGAAAGATACGTGTCCTCTTCGGCTCTACTGAAATGCTTGGCACGGGCGTCAACGCCCAGAAACGATGCGTCGCCATCCATCACCTCGACGCACCGTGGAGGCCTTCGGACTTGCAGCAACGGGACGGCCGGGGTATCCGCAAAGGCAACGAGGTAGCCAAGCTCTATGCGGACAACAAGGTGGACGTGATCATCTACGCCGTGGAGAAGTCGCTTGACAGCTATAAGTTCAACCTGCTCTACAACAAGCAGCTTTTCATCACCCAGCTCAAGCAGAACAACATGGGTTGCCGCACTATCGACGAGGGAGGCATGGACGAGAAGGGAGGCATCCCTTTCTCTGAGTACGTGGCGGTGCTCTCCGGGAATACCGACCTGCTCGACAAGGCACGGTTGGAGAAACGGATTGCCGGCATGGAAGGCGAGCGCAAAGCCTTCCAACGGGGCAAAGGGGAATCACGCATCAAGCTGGAAACCTTCTTGGCGAACCGGGCAAGCAACGATGACATCATTGCCCGTGTCAAGAAAGACAAAGCCGCCATCGAGAGCCGTATGCAGTACGACAAGGAGGGCAATAAGCTCAACCTCTTGAAGATTGACGGCGTGGCAAGCGATGATCCGAAAGTGATTGCCGCCAAGCTCCACGAGATAGAGGACAGGGAACGCACGCACGGCCAGCCGAAGGTCATCGGTTCGCTCTATGGCTTCGACATCCTTGTCAAGACCGACACCACCGTCAAGGACGGTCTGGACTTCTGTGAGAACCGTTTCTTCGTGCGTGGCGAAGGCAACTTCCTCTACAATTACAACAACGGCCGCTTGGCAGTCGATCCGAAAACCGCCTGCCAGAACTTCATCAACGCCTTCGATAGCATCCCCCGCCTGATAGAGAAATACACAAAGGACAACGAAGCCATTGAGAAGGAACTCCCCGTCTTGGAACAGGTTGTCGGGGAAGTCTGGAAAAAGGAGGACGAGTTGAAGCAGCTCAAAGCCGACCTTGCCGCCCTCGACCGCAAGATCCTGCTCTCCCTCAAATCGGTGGATGCGCAGGAAAAGAGCACCGATGGCGTGATCGAAGTCGTGCCCTCCCAGCCGATAACGCCCGACGGACAGAACAACACCCCTGCCGCCGTCGGCATACCCGCTGCCGATGCTTCGCCCGGCACTCCCTCGTCGGATACTCTCCCCACACCGGGCACGCCCCCTGCTGAGCCTTATGTCCACCGAATGCCCGACTTCCTTACCAACAAACAGCGCACCCCGCCCAAGGTAAGCGAGATGCCCAAAAGCATCAGCATCAAAGAGGCAATGGATACACTCGACGGCAAGCTCGTCATCGGAGGTGTCCCCAAACTCGGCAACAAAGACGATCCCGATCCTGACCAGCCCGAAAAGCCCAAACCCAAGCTGAAGTTATAGTTCCTGTAACCGAAGCCATAAAAACAACCCCACCCCGCCGGCTTCCAACGAAGCAGCGAAGTGGGGTTTATACTATACATATAACCAAAATTTTACCGTTGTAAACTTTACGGCGGTAAAATTTCAACTTATACGAAGTTAAAAAAACATATATTATTCCTTATATATACTCAAACCCTTGTTTAGAACAAAAGGAATATCTATATTTGCAGTGTCATCGCTCGAAGAACGAAGGACTTGGTTGCCCGCATTACCGTAAATGCGGTTTTTTTATGCCCTTATTTTTCCCTGTTTATATATTTGTTTTGATAATAAGGTTGATTATCGCAATCAACACAGAATCCTGTAATTAATGCGTAATCCGGTTGTATGTATTCAACTATAACAATATATTGTTTGCCCCTGTACCAATAATAGTCACGAAGAGTTCCGTCATCTTCAATATACTGAAAATAAGTAATGCGCTTATCTTCTTTATTCTCTAAAATAGGTCTTATCCAATGTACCCTATTGGCTCTTTCTTCACGAAACTCCCGTATTTTCCCAGAAGTTTTATACCTTCCACCTTTGATAGTACGAGTAATCACGTGAACAAACTTCTCATAGTACCGTTCAAAATCAACGGGAAGATTGTCTTTTTTGCTATTTTTATACAAATACGGTTTCACTTTTAAAGGAATACCATCAATGATTACGGTATTCTCAAAAAAATCCCGATGAAAAATGGCATAAAGTTCATCCATTTTTTCCTGTTCCGTTTCCGCAACCCCGTCTGCAAAATACGGTTTTAAAGCTCCTAATTCATCTGCCACTGTCATTGCGCTTACGAGGTTGGTGATCAAAAATATTAAATTTGATTTCTCCCGGTTCTGTGCCTTCATCCAAAACATAACCAGATTTCATTTCAATATAGTTGATCAGTTCTTTTTTTGCCAGGCTGCCATCTTTCTTCAAGTGAAGGCCTCTCGCTTTATAAGTTACTGCACCTATGAAAAAATCCGCTAACTGTATAAATTGTGATTCGTGAGAACGTATATGCTGAAAAGAAAGAAAAGGCGATTTACCATGAAACTTATTAGAGAATACCTCTTGGATTTTATTAAGTTTTGCACGTCCTTTCGTATCTTTTATATCCAAAAATACACGGTAATTATTCATTGCAGAAGGATTGGTGTATGGATTGACAAGCAAGTAATAAATCATTTTATAGTAAAAATTATCATGCTCGCCGTTATTGAAAGACAAATTGTCTAAACGGTCTTTGTACTTAACAAGAATACATCTGAACTCCATGTTTGAATCAAAAAAGTAATCTATAAGTTCTTTATACATATCAATATGGGTGTTACTGATTGTATTCCATTTTATCTCATGTAAAATATTATGCCTTCGTTTAATCGCTTTTATGCATTGTTTCATTTCTTCAGTCTGTTCCTTTGGCACCTTTATATAACCAATACACATGACAGGAAAATGATCATGTTCTAAATGACAGCTTTCATCTATATAGAATGTTAATTGTTCTTTATTCATAAGGTTGCTATATATTATTCCTTCCAATTATAATTACTGAATTCTCCATTTTCTCGCTTCGGGTAATACTTGCTTATCTATCTTTACATTGTAGAAGGTAAGAGGGTTTAGTGTATTCCATAATGGCAATGCTTTGTTTGTACCGTATATGCTCTCAACCATCGCTCCAAGTAAAGCACGCACCATTGGAGGATATTTTTTTGCAAGCATAAGTAGCTCATCCCTATCTTTTTTATCCAAATTCTGAATAATAGTCATTATACACTTACATAATTGGCTGGTAGTCGTATCCGGTATTTCTTTTATAAACTTAATGGCATCCAATAGCTGCAATAAAGGTATATTTTCCTTTGTTATGGGATTAGATTGAATCACGAAACTAATCGTGAACATTCCTCTTACCGTTTTGTTTTTACGTACATTTGTGCCAATTTGGATGATATTCGGCACTTGTGTAGTCAATCCTAATCGATTAAAAGCTAAGTATCCAGTCATATAACCAATAACTTCTCCATCCTTCTCAAGAAAGTCTTTTACAACTTCTTCTAACTTAGGCTTTAGCGTTCCAAAAGCACTTTTTTTAGGTTTATAGAAACGTCCTTTTGAGATTTTGGCAATAATACCTTCAGCTACTAAACGATTTAAGATTTTGATAACTCTTTCACTCCGTTCTGGAGACAAATTTAAATCTTGATATGTAAAAACATAATCAGACTCAATATTTTCAATTCTTTGTCGAATTTCCTTTATCATTACCATCTTTCTTCAATAGCTATGTCCTGCTAATAAGATTATTACCACGAGGTTGTATTAATGACATTTTTAAAGTACTCGCTATTCTTTGTCTTTCATCATATTTTACATAATTATTGTATAAGTATGATTTAACACGTGCTTTTAGTATTCTTAATGCCACAGGATTATTCTCAAACTCTTTATATAATAATTTTAACTCGGGTATTGATAATTTCCCATAGCACGTCTTTATTGAAAATGATATTAATTTCGCAGCAGGAGTATTCAATTCATTTGCTACATCATCAAAAATAGGTTTAAGATCTCTATTCCCTACTGAATTGATCACCTTTGAGAAGATACCCAAGCAAAAATTAAAAGACATTAGTTGAAAGAATAAATTTATTCTTTCAGCAATTTCTGATTTAGAATCATCCTTTTCAACTTTACTCTGAATAGAAATAGTCAATTCTTCTTTAGTGCTTTTGATTATTTTCCCCAAAAAACCGATAGTTCTAAAAGCAGTTAGATACAACTCCTTTATCATTTCATGTAACTTTTGTTTTGAAATAGAACCTTTCCTATTTTTAATAATTTGTCCTACAATTTCCAATGATCTGACTGCTTGATAGAAAGATATTATTTCAGAAGGCATATTTTGATAATCTTCTTCGTAAGTATTATCTTTCATCTGCAATTCTAACTTATCCCTACTTTCTAAGCTTTTCTCACGTTCCTGTATAGGATCTGTATTAGATCGGATAATATCATCTTTAAATTCCTGAATAATATCTTTTATTAATTCATTAAATGAACCATTCCTTTCAAGGGTTATAGGCTCAATATCATCAAATGGAATCATTGATGCTAATATTGTTTCATCTATTAAAAATGGATCTTTTGAATGATGTGCAACAAAAATCAGAATATTAGCATATTTATCAACCTGTATATTTTTACATAAATATTGTATTATTTGCCTTCCTTTTTCTTCTGTTAATATTGTTGCAATCTTTTGGGCAATAAGAAAATAGAAAATATAATTATAGCCAAAATGAAACCATTCATCTTCATCATAGACAAGAAGACCGGATCCTAATAGTTTATCCCTCACTTCAATAAAAGAAGGTGCTATATAATTAGCTGAATAATTTTTATGAAACTCTTGAAATTCAATATCAGACAACGTTTTTTTCTTTTTATCAAACAAAGAAAATGCTAATTCTGACAAATAATTTATATAAGTATCAATATCTTCATTTTTGATTTTAGCCTTTGCCGCTAAAGCGAAATGTATCAAAGACTGATAGCAATATCCATATGAAGTTTGTTCATAATTGTTAGGTTTTACTAAATTCATTGATTGAAGA